>Ga0306924_10003322_pt1 | contig 15445 bp, 16 predicted proteins | sample sta12Can44000111_FD_203756 | JGI IMG/M metagenome (GOLD analysis project Ga0306924, IMG submission 203756) | Lab enrichment of tropical soil microbial communities from Luquillo Experimental Forest, Puerto Rico - statanox.12C.anox.44.000.111 (v2)... | ecosystem: Environmental > Terrestrial >... | reverse complement strand
GCCGGGCTCGTCTCGGTCGGCCAGCAGGCCTATGTCGGGCTCGGCGGCTACGTCTTGTTCGCGTCGACCATCGAGGCCGGCGTTCACCCGCTCCTCGCCGTGCCGGTTGCGGGCGTGGTGGCGGCCGTGGTCGCGCTGCCCGTTGCCGGATTGCTGTTTCGGCTGCGCGGGCACTACTTCGCCATCGGCACCTGGGTCGTGGCTGAAGTCTTCCGCTTGATCGCGTCGCAGATTTCCGCGCTCGGCGGCGGCTCCGGCATCAGCCTGCCGGCCGCCATCGTGACCGAGATGGCGCCGAGCCGGCAGCTGCGCGAATTCCTGATCTACTGGCTGGCGCTCGCCCTCGTGGTGGTCGTGCTCGCCGCGATCGTGCTGCTGTTGCGCTCGCGCTACGGCCTCGCCCTCACCGCGATCCGCGACAACGAGCTGGCGGCGCGATCGAACGGCGTCGACGTCACGCGCACCAAGCTCGTGGTCTACGTCTTGACCGCCTTCGGCACCGCCATGGTCGGCGCCTTGATCTTCCTGCAGAAGCTGCGGATTTCCCCCGACACCGCGTTCAGCGTCAACGACTGGACCGCCTTCGTCATCTTCATCACGGTGATCGGCGGCATCGGCCGGGTGGAGGGGCCGATCATCGGCACCGTCGTGTTTTTCGTCCTGCGGCAGACGCTGGCCGATCTCGGCAGCCTTTATCTGCTCATGCTGGGCGCCGTCGCCATCGCGGTGATGCTGCTGGCGCCCAAGGGCATCTGGGGCTTTCTCGCCGAGCGCTTCGGCTGGCAGCTCTTGCCGCTGGAGCGGCGCTTGCGCTTTGCGGCGGATGCCCGCACAACGTGATGGCGCTAAATTAAGGTCGTCATTGCCGGGCTTGACCCGGCAATCCATCCATCTTCGTTTAAAGACCTTTTTGCGAAGGAGATGGATGCGCGGGTCAAGCCCGCGCATGACGGGCTGGACAAGTGTTTTAATTTAGGGCCCATCCGCACAGCCAAGCCCTGAAACAACGAGCGATCCGTCAGCACATCGGGAGAGAAACAATGGCTGCGAAGTCCGACAAGGTCATCATCACCTGCGCCGTCACCGGCTCGATCCACACGCCCACCATGTCGGAGGCCTTGCCGATCACGCCCGATCAGATCGCCGAGCAGGCCATCGGCGCCGCCGAGGCCGGCGCCGCCATCCTGCACCTGCACGCCCGCAACCCCCAGGACGGCCGCCCCACCGGCGATCCCGCCGTGTTCATGCAGTTCCTTCCGCGCATCAAGCAAGCAACCGACGCCGTCGTCAACATCACCACCGGCGGCTCGCCGACCATGACGGTCGATGAGCGGCTCGCCGGCGTCATGAAGTTCTCGCCGGAAATGTGCTCGCTCAACATGGGCTCGATGAACTTCGCGCTCTATCCGATGGTCGCCAAATACAAGACCTGGAAGCACGACTGGGAAAAGCCCTATCTGCTCGGGACCGACCAGATTATCTTCCGCAACACCTTCGCCGACATCGAGAAGATCTCGAAGCTGATGGGCGAGGGCCACGGCACCAAGTTCGAGCACGAATGCTACGACGTCGGCCATCTCTACAATCTCGCCCACTGCGTCGACAAAGGCTGGTTCAAGCCCCCGATCTTCCTGCAGCTGATCTTCGGCATTCTCGGCGGCATCGGCGCCGACGTGGAGAACCTGCTCTTCATGAAGCGCACCGCCGACAAGCTGTTCGGCGACGACTATTCGTGGTCGGTGCTCGGCGCCGGCCGTTTCCAGATGCCGTTCGCGACCCAAGCGGTGATGATGGGGGGCAACGTGCGCGTCGGCCTCGAAGACAGCTTGTTCATCGGCCGCGGCCAGCTCGCCAAAAGCAACGCCGAGCAGGTGGGCAAGGCGCGCCGCCTGATCGAGGAGCTCGGCTACCAGGTGGCGACGCCGAAAGACGCGCGCCAAATGCTCGGGTTGAAGGGCCAGGACCGGACGAAGTTTTAGCAAGGCGAAAAGGATGACGGTGCTTCTTGGGAGATCTTCAATCGGGCCTCATGCTGAGGAGCATCGCAGCGCGCGGCATGTGCCAGACGGCGTCGCGAGCGTGGTTGCGCACGAAAATCCGAGTTTGCGGAACGCTTGCCACGTGCGCGCTCCTCAGGATGAGGGCGGAGAAAGAGTGAGCTGCGATGCCTGACCAAACCATCGTCGATATCTACTGTCACATCTTTCCCGACAAGTTCTTCCAAGAGATGAATCGCATCGCGCCGCGGCTCGGCAACATCGCCGCGCGGCTGCGCGGCGTCAAAAAGCTGTTCGATCTCGACGAGCGCTTCCGCGAGATGGATCAGTTCGGCGACTACCGGCAAATCATCTCGCTGCCGAACCCGCCGATCGAGGACCTTGCCGACGGCGAGGTCGGGCTCAACCTCGCGCGCATCGGCAACGACGCCATGGCCGAGCTCGCCGCGCGCCATCCCGACCGCTTCCCGACCTTCGTCGCCGCGCTCTCGATGACGGACGTGGACGGCTCGGTAAAGGAGGCGCGGCGTGCGGTGAAGGACCTCGGCGCCGGCGGCGTCCAGATCTTCACCAGCGTGGCCGGCCGGCCGCTCGACGAAAAAGCCTTCGAGCCGATTTTCGCGACCATGGCGGAGCTCGATCTGCCGATCTGGCTGCACCCGGCGCGCACGGCGAGCATGCCGGATTATCCCAAGGAGCCGAAGTCGCGGTTCGAGATGTGGTGGTGCTTCGGCTGGCCCTACGACACCTCGGTGGCGATGGTGCGCATGGTGTTTTGCGGCCTGCTCGACCGCTATCCGCGGCTCAAGATCGTCACCCATCATCTCGGCGGGATGATCCCCTTTTACGACGGCCGCGTCGGGCCGGGCCTCCAGGTGCTGGGCGCGCGCACCAGCGACGAGGACTATTCGAAGATCCTGCCGTCGCTGAAGCGGCCCCATCTCGACTACCTGTACGACTTCTACGGCGATACCGCGCTGTTCGGCGGCGGCATCCACGCGGTGCGCTGCGGGCTCGAATTCTTCGGCGCCGACCACGTGGTGTTCGCAACCGACACGCCGCTCGGTCCGATCGCGCCGACGATTGACGTCATCAAGCGGCTCGACGTCGCGGACGGCGATCGGCGCAAGATCTTCGCCGGCAACGCCGAGCGGCTGCTCAAGCGGACATTTTCGTGACACGCGGGAGACAAGTATGCCGATGAACGCGCTGTTTCGCTCCTTTGTCGCCGCGATGCTGTTGCTCGCGGGCGGCTCGTTGCTGGTGACAGGCGCGCGCGCCGCCGAGCCGCTGCGGGTCGGCAAGGCCGTGCCCGAGGCGTTCTCGTTCGTGCCGCTCGACATCGGCATGCGCAAAGGCTTTTTCGCGAACAACGGCCTCGACATCGAGTCGATCGCGTTCACCGGCGACGCGCGCATGCAGCAGGCGATGGCGTCCGACAGTCTCGACATCGCGCTCGGCTCCGGCCCGGCGATGGCGTTCATCGTCAAGGGCGCGCCGATCAAGGCAGTCGCCGCCATGGCCGGGCCGCCGCTTTTGCTCGCCATCGTGGTGCGGCCCGACGGCCCCAAGACCGCCGCCGAGCTCAAGGGCAAGAAGATCAGCGTCTCGACCGCCGGCTCGCTCACCTATTGGCTGGTCAGCGAGACCGCGCGGCGGCAGGGATGGGGCCCCAAGGGTATCGAGATCGCGCCCATGGGCGCGCTGCCGGGACAGATCGCGGCGATGAAGCGCGGCGACATCGACGGCGCGATCATGGACATCGGCAACGCCTTCGAGCTCGAAAAGCGCGGCGACGGCCGCATCCTCGTTCGCTTCGGCGATATCAGGGATTTCCACATCCACGTGATCTTCGCCACCGACAAGCTCATCGCCAGCCGGCCGCAGGCGGTGCGCGCCTTCTTGCGAGGATGGTTCGAGACCATTGCCTTCATGCGCAAGAACAAGGCGGAGACGGTGGCGATCGCGAGCGACGTCACGCACAAGGACGCCGAGATCAACGCGCGCGTCTACGACGAATTGATGCCGATGTTCTCCGACGACGGAAAGTTCAACGCCAGCGCGCTCGCCACGCTCGCCAAGTCCTACGTGGAGCTGCAGCTCCTGCCGCAGGAGCCCGACATGTCGGCGCTTTATACCGAGGCGTTTCTGCCGAAGTGATGCTCTCACTCCGCCCCATCCTGAGGAGCCCGCGAAGCGGGGATGCCAACGGTGAGAATACCGTCGAGCACCTCAGGCTGAACCCGCGTGCGAGCGCGCCGTCGTCGATCCCAGGCGGCGGGTCGGGGCCGCCAATCCTAGGGTATAGCCGGTGCCGTGGGCGCTAAAAGGAAAAGCCCCGGTACTAAAGCACGGGGCTCAAGGTGGATCCCTGAGGCCCTTTAAGTCTCCGGCCTCACCCACTGTCAGTCAACTCGGTTCCAGAGATGTTGGCAAGTCGCGGCTCGCCTTCAGCAGGCCACGGCTCCCTGGCTCGCGGGCTTTGCGTCCTGCGCGCCGATGAGTGATCCAATGAAAGCTATTTTTGCTGCGCGCCTGGGCCGGGCGCCTCCCGACAAAACGTCAAAACTGCTGAGACACAGAAGTGAAGTGAAGCCCCCGGTGCAGTCACTGGCCACTGTGATACCTTCAGCAGAACGCTAGAGGGCCTTTGTCCACGAGGCCCTCCCAGTGGATCCTTACAATCGGTGAGAGGAGACGCGGCCATGCAGAACAAATACGCAGAGGTGACCCCTCGCAATTTCAATCCGACGTGGGCTCCCGCGCTCTCGGATGAGGCGCGCAAGGCGGTGAACGCAGCCTTTGACGCGATGTCCACCTGGCGCATCGAGACCGCCAGCAACAGCGAGAAAAACAGCGAGCAAGTCATCGAGAAGCTGGCTGCCGCCGCCCGGGCGCTGGGCTGGCCGGAGCAAATCGTCGATACCACCCGCGCGCAAATGCAGAGCATCACCAAAATTCAGATCCAAACAATGGATCAGATGATGGATGCTTGGGAGGAGCAGATCAAATCACCCAGCGCGATGACCGGATCGCCTTCGGCGATGCTGTCGAAGCTAACGTCCTTGCCCGGCGTCAGCCCGGCCGGCAGTTGGCCAAGCGCAAACGCGTTGGCGGCGACGAACCCCATGCAGTTTTGGATGCAATGGGCGGAACAGTGTCAGAAAGCCTGGGCAGACGCGATGGCGCTTTGGGCCAAGGCCGGTCAGCCGGATTATGGCGCGGGATCGCGCCGCCGCTGAAACTCGAGAGCCGTATGGAGCGAGGTGACGGCTTGCGCCTGCTCGCCGTGGCGCTCACGCTATCGCTCGCAAACTTCGCGGCCGCATCCGCGCAGACGGCGATGCCCGATAGCGAAAATGGCCGCTACAGCTTCAATCCCGTGGCCGACGGCGTGCTGCGGTTCGACGCCCGCACCGGCCAGGTCTCGCACCGCAGCCACAGCGATGCCGGCTGGGCCTGCGAGGTGGTGCCCGACGAGCGCCCGGCGCTGGAGACCTAGATCGTCGGCCTGCAGGGCGCCGGGCCCGTGCTTCCCTCATGCCTTGAGACTGTCCGGCACCTTCCCGCCGCTCTCGGCAAGCTTTGTCATGACCTGCTTTTGCAGCCAGACGTTCATCGCCGCCGAGCCATCGAGCGCGCCGGTGTAGCCGAGCTCCTGCGCCAGTTGCTTGCGGGCGCCGAGGCCGCTGTCCAATTTCAGCAGCTTCATCAAATCGACGATCGAGCTTTTCCAATCAAGATCTTCGTCTTGCTCGTCGGCGAGTTTCGCAAGGATCGCTTCGACGTCAGCTTTCGAGATCGGCTTGGCCGCCGCCGTTGCGCCGGCGGCCGCCCCGGCGGATGCGGATGTCGTCGGGGATGAAGGTGATGGCGAAGACGGTCCGGCCGCCGCAGTCACACCCGCCGCATGCTTGGAACCGAAAATGGCCGATGCGATGTTCGCGAAGATGCCCATCTTTTCCTCCTGTGTCGCTTGCCCTGCCCTCCCAGCGGCACCGCGGGCTCGTTCGTGCGCATCTCGCGCGGCGCATTGTGGAGAGGTTTTCGATGCCTGACCCAGATTGCTGTGAGCCCGGTGACAGGAATGTGCAAGCATAGAGCGTCTTGTGATCCGGCCACTGCGACGTTCCTATCGTACCTCCGAAATCGTATCGTACTCATACCGCGGAATTGTGTTTCAACTGATTAGATTCAAATGTCATTCCGCCGCTGCTTATCGATCTTTTTGCTTGCGAATTGGTCAGCGTCTCTGACGCACATTGCATACGCGCTTCACGGAGTTGTGATGCATTTTGCATGCCGCATCCGCTGCGCGGAGTAATCGACGTTATGCGTCAAGCGAGCCAAGCCATGCATCCGAGTGCGGGAACGGCTTCGCCGCCACTCGTGTAGACTGGCGGTCGATCCACGAGTGCGGCCGATCAAGCCGACAACACGCAGGCGCTCCGTCTGACGCTCGCAAGACCCGGCACACCGGGAAGCGTGCGGCGATATCGGCAGCCGGGGACAGCAGCATCGCGCTGCAAGGGAAAGGGACGCGCCATGGAAACGATCATCAATCTGATCATTCAGCTCATCGCGGGAGTCGCCGGTGGGAACGCCGCCGGCGCCGCGCTGAAGGACTACAATCTGGGCAATCTCGGCAACACCATCGCCGGCGCCATCGGCGGCGTCGGCGGAGGTCAAATTCTGCAAGCCCTCATTCCGGCGATCGAAAGCGCGGCCGCCGGCGGCAACCTCGATCTCGGGGCCATTGTGGGTCAAATCGTCGGCGGCGGCGCTGGAGGCGCGATCCTCACCGTCATTGCCGGGCTGGTAAAGGGTATGATGGCCAGCCAACAGACGCGGTGAACGGTTGCGGATCGCAAGTCGATGCGGGTGACAGCACCGATCCTTGATCGGGCGCGGGCAATCGTTCGGGAGGAGAAAAAGCCGTGGTTCATGACTGGGCCGCGGACGTAGGGCTGTAGGAGAGCGGAAAATGCGTCTCGATCAATTGCCGCGCAGCGACAACGTTGAAGACCGGCGGAGCGAGGATGGGGGTGCCGGCTTTCGCATCCCCGGGGGCCGAGGCGGCCTCGGGATCGGCACCATCATCGTGCTTGGCCTTGTCGGCTATTGGCTGGGTATCGACCCGAGCGTGCTGATCGGCGGCGCCGAGATCTTGTCGGGCGGAGGCAGTTCGCAACAGCAGTCTAGTCCGGGACCGCGCGACAGTGCCGGCGCGCGGGACACGGGAGCGCCGTCGGACCAGATGGGACAGTTCGTGTCGGCCGTGCTCGGAGGCACGGAGACACAGTGGCAGAAGATTTTCGCGCAATACGGCAAGGCCTACGAGCCGCCGACGCTCGTGATGTTTTCCGGCGCCACACGCTCGGCCTGCGGGTTCGCGCAATCCGCGATGGGGCCATTCTACTGCCCGAACGACCGCAAGGTTTATCTCGACACCTCGTTCTTTCAGGATCTCGAGCGACGCTTCCGCGCCTGCGACGCCGGCAGCAAGTCCTGCCAATTCTCGCAGGCCTACGTGATCTCCCATGAGGTCGGCCATCACGTGCAGAACCTGCTGGGCGTCCTGCCCAAGGTGCAGCAAGCGCAGCAAAGCCGCGACAAGGTCGAAGCCAACCAACTCCAGGTGCGGGTCGAATTGCAGGCCGATTGCCTTGCCGGGGTGTGGGCGCATCATTCGCAGGAAACGTGGAACTTCATCGAACCTGGCGACGTGGAGGCGGCGATGCAGACCGCATCGGCCATCGGGGACGACCGGTTGCAACGGCAGGCGCAGGGCTATGTGGTGCCCGACGCTTTCACCCACGGCACCTCGCAACAGCGCACGCGCTGGTTCATGACCGGGCTGAAGTCGGGGAAGGTTGAGAGTTGCGACACGTTCAACGCGGCACAGCTTTAAGCACCCCGACGTCTGATCAAAGATCGATCGTCGACTCGTAACCGTGGGAGATCGTCGTGTGGAACATCATCTGGATGATCATCATCGGCTTCATTGCCGGCCTGATCGCGCGCGTGCTTTCGCCGGGTCCGAACGAGCCTAAAGGTTTCATCCTGACCACCGTGCTTGGAATCGCCGGCGCCTTCGTCGCCACCTTCATCGGCCAGAGCATCGGCTGGTACCGGCTCGATCAGGGCGCTGGTCTCATCGCCGCTACGGTCGGCGCGCTCGTCGTGTTGTTCATCTGGAATAGGCTCGTGGTTCATCGCATCGTTCGCGATCCAGGCAACCCCAGCGGGCCATAACCTCGCCGCTGGCCGTAGGCCATTGGCCAAATCCGAAGGCGCGGCATCAGGCATCAACACAAGGAGGCAGACATGGGACTGGCGGATATTCTCACTGGTATGATGAATGGCCCGCGCGGCCAGCGCCAACCCAGCAGCGCTAGCGGCGGCGGTATGTCGCCGATCATGATGGCGCTGCTGGGGCTCCTCGCCTACAAGGGGCTCAAGGGCCGGGGCGGCCAGACAGCCCCTTCGGGCGGCATGGGTCAGACGAGCCGACTCCCGCCAGGCGGCACTATGAGTGCCGGCGGTTCGGGCGGAGACCTCGGCGATATCCTCGGCGGATTGCTCGGCGGCAAGCCGGGCAGCATGCCGAGTGGCGCAGCCACCGGCGCCAAGCCCGGTGGCAGCCTGAGTGACCTCTTCCCCGGCGGATTGGGCAGTGTGCTCGGCGGCGCCGCGGCGGGCAGCGTGCTGAGCGGCGGCCTCGGGAACATCATAAAAGAACTGCAGGACAGCGGACATGGCCGCGTCGCGCAATCCTGGGTCGGCACCGGCCCGAATGAGGACATCGCGCCCAAGGATCTGGCGCATGCGCTCGGCAGCGATACGCTCAATACGCTGAGCAAGCAGACCGGCCTGAGCATGGACGAACTGCTCGCTGGCTTGAGTCAGAATCTGCCGGACTTGGTCGATCAGCTTACCCCGAAGGGGCGCTTGCCGACCGAGGAGGAGGCGGCGCGGATGGTATAGGTCGCATCCGCGGAGCCTAGCTGAAACTACCGCTACCCGCCGGGCCGCAGCGCCGGCGGGGCGTGCGTTGCCGATGTACGCACCGCGTCATCTGTCGTTGATTTGGACAGAATTGGAGCGGCAACGATGCCTCCTAACGTGACAGCTCGCCGTAGCAGCGCATCCCGCTCAGCGCCGACTGGCATGCTTGCCGAACGTTACGATCGTGGCGTGGGCCTGCGGCAAAAAACTCCCCGCAAAAAGCACGCTGATCTGCTCGGGCCCACCGATCGCGACCCGGTGGCGATCCTGGCGCGGGGCGACCGCACGCGCGTGCCGGAGCTGGTGCCGGTTCGCTATGAGCGAATGCTTACAAGTCCATTCGCTTTCCTACGCGGCGCTGCTGCGGTGATGGCGGAGGACCTGAGGCACCAACCGACCGCGGGAATCCCCGTCCAGGCCTGCGGCGACTGCCATCTGATGAACTTCGGAGCCTTCGCCACGCCAGAGGAAAATATTCTTTTCGATATCAATGATTTCGACGAGACGCTGCCCGGTGTCGACTTCACGATCGACCTCAAGAGATTGGCTGCAAGCGTCGCGGTGGCCGCGTTGGCAGCGAAGTTTTCGAACAAGCGGGCACGCGCGACCGCGGCCGCGACGGTCGAAGCCTATCGCACCCGCATGCGCACCCTTGCCAAGCTGTCACCGCTGGAAATCTGGCACAGCAGGATCGAGGTGTGGAGCGAAATCAAAAATATCGAGGACCGCGCGCTCAGGCGACAGCTCCATGCCATCCTCACCAAGGCGGGCAAAAGGCTCGAGCAAGATGACAACTTCCCTCATCTCGTAACGGGTAGGCAGGCGCGGATCGTAGACAAGCCGCCGCTGATCTACCATTTCACGCGAAAGCGCGACGCGCGGCACCGCGTCAATGCCGAGCGCATGTTTGCCTCCTACCAAAAGCGTCTCACGCCGGAGCGGCTGTGCCTGTTCGATCGGTACTCGCTGAGTGACATAGCCTTCAAGGCGGTTGGAGTCGGAAGCGTCGGGACGTTTTGCGCGATCGGTCTATTCACGAGCGGGGACGGCGCCCCTTTGTTCCTTCAGGTCAAAGAAGCGGCAAAATCGGTGCTCGAATGCCTCGGGCCCAAATTCGATGGCCATCCCGGCCGGCGCGTCGTCGAAGGTCAGCATATCATGCAGGCGGCGAGCGACGTCTTCCTGGGATGGACGCAAGACGAGGCGTCAGGTCGACATTTCTATGTACGCCAACTGAAGAACCGGCGGCTCGGATCGATCGGCGAACTCGTGGAGGAGAATGCCCTCGTCAACTACGCGCGCTTATGCGGGCGCACGCTCGCCCGCGCGCATGCACGTTCAGCCGATCCAGTTGTGCTCGCCGGATACATGGGAAAAAGCGACGCCTTTGACGATGCGTTGGCATCTTTCGCGATGGCCTACGCGGTTCGCACGCAAAAAGATTACGATCAACTCGCGAAATCGAAGCGCAAAGCCGCCTAGCAACGATAGGGACAGAGGGATCATCGCGCGATATCGGCAACGCCGTTTCGGGCGGATGAGAAGACTATTGGAGCCATCGCATGAGCCATACACTATATGTTCCCCGCCGCCCCCGCGTCCCGCTTTTCGCCGTGCTCGCCGGATTGCTGCTTTCGGGCTGCGGCGTCAACAACATCCCGACCTATGACGAAAGCGCGAAGGCGAAGTGGTCGGATGTGCAGAACCAGTACCAGCGCCGCGCCGACTTGATCCCCAATCTTGTCGAGACGGTGAAGGGCTATGCGGCGCAGGAACGCGAGGTGCTGACGCAGGTGACCGAGGCCCGCGCCAAGGCAAGCCAAATCAAGGTCGACGCCTCGACGGTGACCGATCCGGCCAAGTTCAAAGAATTCCAAGATGCGCAGAACGCGCTCACCGGCGCGCTTGGCCGATTGCTGGTCACGGTTGAGCGCTACCCTGACCTGAAGTCGAACCAGAATTTCCTCGCGCTGCAATCGCAGCTCGAAGGCACCGAAAACCGCATTTCGGTTGCGCGTCGCGACTACATCGATAGCGTGCGGGCCTACAACACGGAACTCAAGACATTTCCGGGCGTGATCTGGGCATCGACGCTCTACCGAAGCTACAAACCGATGGAGACGTTCACGGTGGCGGAAGATCTGGCAAAGCCACCGACGGTGAAGTTCTGACGGGTCGGCGCGCTCAGCAGCCGTGTATTATCGCGGATGGGCAGTCATGCTTTGTCGATTTCGGGCGGCGTGGGACCGGGTAATCCTCGGAGTGCTCCTATGCGTAGTCGCGGTTGCGGCCTACGCGCTCACCTTCCCTGAGCTCACCGGCCGTGTGGTCGACGATGCCGGAATCCTCGACCCTTCGACCAAGGCCGCGCTCGAGCGCAAGCTCGCCGAGTTCGAGACCAAGACCACCGGACAACTCGTTGTGGTTACGCTGAAGTCGCTTCAGGGAACCTCGATCGAGGACTACGGTTACCAGCTCGGGCGTCATTGGCAGATCGGACGAAAAGAGAAGAATACCGGCGCGCTGCTGGTCGTCGCGCCGAACGAACGCAAGGTGCGCATCGAAGTCGGTTACGGCTTCGAGGGAACGCTCACCGACGCGGTATCGAAGCTCATCATCGAGAACTCCATCATTCCGCGTCTTCGGGCCAACGATTTCGCCGGCGGCATCGGTCGCGGGGTCGATGACATCATCCAGGCAGTGTCGGTCGATTCGGAGGAATGGAAGGCGCGCGCCAAACGACGACCGGACGACGAGCCAAGCCTCCTCGATGTCCTCGCCCTTCTGTTCTTTTTGTTCGTTTTCTTCATGATTGTCCGCAGTGTCGCCCGCCAAGACCGCGGATACGCGCAAACCGGCGCAGGACCGCGACGAGGCGCACGCGGACCGATCTTCATCCCGATCCCGGGTTCGTGGGGATCGTCGGGCTCGTCCTGGTCCGGCGGCTTCCCGGGGGGCGGCGGCTTCTCCGGCGGCGGCGGCTCGTTCGGGGGCGGCGGCGCCTCCGGGAGCTGGTAGTGCGATGATCTCGGAGTTAGACAAGGCGCGCATCGTCGAGGCCATCCGCGTGGCCGAAGAGAAAACCGCGGGCGAGATTTTCTGTGTCATCGCACACGCCTGCGGCGACTACCATCTCGTGCCGATCGCCTGGGCTGCACTGGTTGCACTCGCGGTGCCGTTGCCATTGATCTATCTCACGGCCCGGCCCGCGGGCGTTATCTACCTGCTTCAACTCGCCGCATTTATCGTCGTCGCGCTCGTCCTGTCGCTACCTATGATCCGCTTTCGCATCGTGCCGAAACGCCGGCTGTGGGGGCGCGCTCATGCTGAAGCAATGCATCAGTTTTTGGCCCAAGGCATCCACCTCACCGAGGACCGTACCGGCGTGTTGATATTCGCGTCCGTCGCCGAGCGTTATGCCGAGATCGTTGCCGACAGCGGAATCAATGCCAAGGTGCAGCCCGACGTATGGTCCAAGGCCATTGCAGCCATGGTTTCCGCAATCAAGGATGGGCGTCCGGGGGACGGCTTCGTGGCTGCCGTCGAATTGTGCGGCGCGGAGCTGGCGCGGCACTTCCCGCCCGGCGCACTAAACCCAGACGAATTACCGAACAAGGTGGTGGAGATTTGAAGCGGATGTGAGTTGGGCTGTTCGTTTTTCTAGCCACCGCTGTGACGAGAGAAAGGCGTCGATCTCACCATGCAACCGCGAAATCCGTTCGCAGGTTTGGGTGTCGCCTGGCGCGGCAAGGGACTTGTCCGCGCTTCGCTTCTTCTGGCCGCGGCGGCGTTGGTCGCGGCGGTCGCTTCAGCGTTCGGCATAGCTCGCGACTACGGCTATCTGCACGCGTCGATTCTCACCGGCTCTCCTGGAGGCCAGTATCACGCGTTGGCCACGCGCCTGGCTGACCGGGCTAAGCGCGAGCACGGTACTCTTACGGTCATACCCACTGCGGGCTCAATCGAGAACGTCAGCCGCTTGGCCAATGCTCGGGGAGGGTGCGCCGAGAAATTCGCCCTCGTCCAAGACGGCACGCCGGTGCCGGCTGATGCTCGGCTCGAGCTCCTTGGCCGGCTCCCGGAACCGGAATCCCTTGTACTGCTCGGGAGACCGGGCCATGCCTTTCACTCCTTCGCCGATCTGCGCGGTGCATCAATCGGGATCGGCCCAGAAGCCTCGGGCACGGCATACCTAGTGCGGCAACTCTTCGAAGACCCCGATCTTCAGGAACTCGATGTCCATCTTTCCCACCATGGACTGCTCGAACAGGCCGAGTTGGTGGCCCAGAGCAAACTCGACCTCGCCGCCTTCGTGATTCAGGAAGACGCCGAACTTCTACGCACCATCATTCGCCAGCACGGTTTGGATATTGTATCGCCCCAGGACCTCCAGGGCTTAATTGCCCGTTACCCGTGGCTCAGTCTTGGCCGTATCCCAGCCGGGCGCTATGACGTGGTGCGCCCGCTCCCCGCAGTGGACAAACAAATTGCGCGCCTCGGAACCCTAGTTATCGCTAGTCCGTGTGCTCAGCGAGCCGACCGGATCGCGCTTCTCATGTTACTCGCAGCTGAGCTGCCGGGCTTCGTCCGCGGCAATCCTCCGAGTTCCACAAGCTCCGCTACGGTATTGCCGCTCGCACCCGAGGCGCGTCAATTCTTTCTTACCGGTGCCCCCGAGATCGCTGATCGATACTTCCCGTGGCTAGTGAACCTTATGTCGCCTGCCTACTGGGTCTACCTGGTTATGGCGGTGACCATCCTTTTCAATGCGTTGAAAGCATTCAGCCGATTTCGCCTATGGCGGATCGATGCGGCCCGCGAGAAGCTCGAGACGGCCCTCAAGGAGCTTGTCGATCCCAGACTCACCCACGCACAAATGCGTGCAGTTCCAGCAGAGCGGGTGACGGCCGTACCGGAGAGGCGCGCCGCCGCCCAGGCAATCCTGGAGCGATTGGTGGAACTGCGCGCCCGTTGCCAGCGTCAGACAAATTCCCTTGTCACCCCCATGGGCGATGAAATGTTCTATCGCTATCAGCAATCCCTGATCGACGAAGCGGCGACCACCGTGGGCGCGCTGCTGCAGCGATCCGCAAGCCCAGCCATCCGCCCGACCAGCCCCGCGGCCCCGTCCTCGCGTGAATTCAAGAATTGAAAGCCACTCCAAGCCGCCGTTGGCATCCACGCCTGAAGCTTGCAGGCCGAAGGGGAACGGGCTGGCGGTAGCAGCGGCGACGACGGGGACAGAGTTCTGAGGTTATAGTGACGAATCGGTACGCGTGCGACGTTCCGCCATGAACTGATCAAACTCAGCTTTGTCCTTCGCCATCCGCAGGCGAGCGAGAAAGTCCTGAAACTCTCGCTGTTCCTCTTCGAGGCGCCGCAGGGTTTCTTCGCGGTATTCGTCAAAGGCCCGGTTGCCGCTCGACCGTGACGGCTGCCACCAGGTCCCGGACGGACGCATTTGGTCCGCGGCTCCGTGCCAACGAGTCAGCCCGCCGCTTTTCCAACAACTCATTCGTCCGCTCCCGATGATAAATGCCAGGGTGGCAAGACCAACCGGCCACCACACCATGAAGCCGAGGATCGTGAGCACGATCCAGGCCGGTTTTCCCAACTCGTCGAGCTTTGCAACGATAGGCATGAAGGCCTCGCCGGTGAATGTTAATTACATTTACATCTTAATGGGCCTTGATCTAGGTGTCAAGTGGAGCCCCGCCTATGCGGGCGCAGAACGATCGCCGGTCGGAGTCAGGCCCAAACCGTTGAGATAGATCAGCACCGCCGCCTCCAACAAATCCTCAGGCGACATTGGGAATGACCGTCGCGCGGCGTCACCTCGCCCAAACAATGATGCGATACCATGTGACATGGCCCAGATATGCAGCGCCATCATCAGAACCGGCGGACGATTCTGCGCTGGGATGGTGGCGACAAGCCGCTCGGTCGCGGTTCGCAATACGGCGAAGGCCCGCTCGCCTGCGTCCCGCAATTCCGCGCTCGCCTCGGGTGGAATGCCTGCCTCGAACATCGCGGAATAGTAGGCCGGCTCGCTCTTGGCGAATTGGAGATAGGCTTTGCCGACGCGGTCGAAGGCCGCGAAGGCGTCCGGACGGCCGCCGTCCCAAGCGCGTGCCAGCGTAACCTCGAATCGATCGAAGCCGCGCCGCGCCACATCGACCAACAGTTCGTCGCGGTCGCGAAAATGCCGGTAGGGCGCGGCCGGACTGACCCCCGCCCATCGCGCAGCTTCCGCGAAGGTAAACCCAGCGGGTCCCTTCTGCGCGATCAATTCCAGTGCCGCGCGGATCAAGGCCTCTTTCAGATTGCCATGGTGATAGCCGCGCGAACCTGAACGTCCGCCTTGCCTGGACCAACTCATGTGAAGAGTCTTTACATGACTCGGGAGACGGCGTCGACACCGCCTTGTTGGCGCCCGCGGC
>Ga0306924_10003321_pt1 | contig 15449 bp, 18 predicted proteins | sample sta12Can44000111_FD_203756 | JGI IMG/M metagenome (GOLD analysis project Ga0306924, IMG submission 203756) | Lab enrichment of tropical soil microbial communities from Luquillo Experimental Forest, Puerto Rico - statanox.12C.anox.44.000.111 (v2)... | ecosystem: Environmental > Terrestrial >... | reverse complement strand
GCTGCTTAATTGATGATGTTGCCTCTAGCAGCGCCTCAGATGCCAAGGGGGCTATCGTAACTCTTCTGATGGAGAGCCTACGCGTCGATCCGAATACTAAAGTTGAAAAGCTAATTTCATTCCGTCGCTCTCGGTCTACTCAACTCTCCGAGCTATCCGCTTTGTTTGACGATCTCGCGACGAAGATCGAAAAATGCGAAAGCGGACGCGAGCTTGAGAGCAGGGCTAAGGTGGCCTTCGAAACAAAAATTCGACCAGGACTGGAAAAACTTAAGAATGAGCTCAACAATCAGAGAATTCAAGCAACTTGGGACGGAGTTTATCGCGCGATCACTGTGTCCGTGCCAGCCGGAGGGGCCCTAGCCTATTTTACAGGACTATCAGGCACCCTCTTGCTTACTGCCGGTGCGGCGCTGGCGATTACCGACGTAGCAGTGAAAACATACCTTACTCAACGCAAGGCCCGATCTTCCTCCCCATACACCTACCTGCTCGATGTCGAGCGTAGATTCTCGGCGGTCTAAAACGCGAAAACAAGAATGGCGTATCCTTCTGGTTATCCCATGTGCAAGGATTTCATCGATCACACGATACTCCTTCTCAACAAAGCAATAGAAGCGTCTCCAATATCGGCAATTCATATTCCGCCGCACATCTCGCAAGCTTCTCGGCACCTTCGTCATAGGTTAGTGTAATAACAAAGATGTTGGACTGCTCGTCCATTCTTTTTTGTGCAGAAGGCCTAGGTTGCGATGCCCGAACTTCACCACTTTGTTCGTGTGGACTTTTGTCGATTCAAGGCCTTTGAAAATTTCACTCTTCATCTCCGCCGCTTCAACATCCTGGTTGGACCGAACAATGCAGGTAAATCCACGATTCTCACGGCATTTCGCATCCTCGCCGCCGCGATGCGACGAGCGAACACTCGCAAGGCCGAGCCTGTCACGGGCCCGCAAGGTCAAACCCTCGGATATGCGATTGACCTAAGCGCGATCTCAATTGCCGAAGAGAATATTTTTTATAATTACGACGACACGCAGGACGCCACTGTCAAGTTTAGATTATCCAACAAAAATGAACTTCTATTATACTTTCCGGAGCAAGGCGTGTGTCACTTAATTCTGGAGGCCACCAATAAGCGCGTCCACACGCCGTTAACTTTCCGGTCTCACTTTAATTATCCTATCGGATTTGTTCCAATTCTTGGACCTGTTGAACACAATGAAAGCCTTTTTGAGAAGGAGGCTGCGCGGCTTGCACTGTTTAATTATCGAGCTGCGCGTAACTTTCGGAATATTTGGTATCATTATCCTGAGAGGTTCGATGCATTTCGGTCGGCACTAATCCAAACTTGGCCCGGGATGGATATTGAACGCCCGGAGGTCGACACTTCTCACGGGAAGCCTCGTCTTCATATGTTTTGTCCCGAGGACCGCATTCCCCGAGAGATTTTTTGGGCCGGCTTTGGTTTCCAAGTTTGGTGCCAAATGCTAACCCACTTGATTCAATCAAGTGACGCGTCTCTGTTCTTGATTGATGAACCAGATATTTACCTCCATTCAGACCTTCAACGGCAACTACTAAGCCTTCTCAGAAATCTCGGTCCAGACATTCTCATTGCCACGCATTCAACTGAGATTATCACCGAAGCAGAGACGGATGACATTGTCCTAGTTAACAAGGCTCGAAGAATTGCTCGACGAATTCAGCATCCCTCACAGCTGCAAGAAGTCTTTTCAGCTCTAGGCTCAAACCTCAACCCAATTTTGACGCAACTCGCAAAACCAGGCGAGTATTATTTGTTGAAGGAAAAGACTTTCAGATACTCGGAAAGTTCGCGCGAAAGCTCGGCTTCGAAAGTGTCGGAAATCGTAGTGAATTCGCTGTAGTCCCGATCGAAGGGTTTAATCCGGAACGAATGCGTAGTTTGAAGGCAGGAATGGAGGCTACTCTCGGCGGAAGAGTCTTGGCGGCTGCGATCTTAGACAAGGACTACCGATGTGACGGAGAGCGCGAAGCACTCGTCAAAGAATGCAAATCATTTTGCGATTACGTGACAATTTACAAACGAAAGGAGATTGAAAATTTTCTGCTTGTTCCGGCAGCAATCGACCGTGCAGCTGCCCGCAGGGTCGCCGACCAGGCAAAACGGGTGGGCCATGACATCACTTATTGTTCCGACGCTACTAAGCTATTTGAGGATTTTGCATCTCAAAAGAAGAGCTACGTCACTGCTCAATATTTGGCAAACCGTAGAAGATTTGAGCGGTCAAATTCACCAAACCGAAGCGAAACAACAATAACCGAAGAGGCCTTGGTTGAATTCGAATCTTGTTGGAAGGACTCCACTTCGCGCTTCGAAGCTATTCCAGGAAAAGAGGCACTGGGCGCGATCCTGGATGCAATGAGGACCAGCGATATCGCCTCTGAAATGCAGCAAATTATTCGTGATCTCTCTAAATTTGCCTTGTCAAAAGTGCCGTAACTACGTGGGCCTTCGGTTTTCTTTTTGGACGCGGTACGCGTTAGGATTTTCGCGACTCTATGCCGTTAGGCTAAGGGCCGACCTGCGGGCGCGTGCTCGACCACATCGGCTTCGACGTGAAGGACCCGCTCGCGTTCATCAAGAAGATCGAGGCGGAGGGCGTCAAGCTCGACGAGCCGTACCGCAGGGTGCTGGGCTCCGGTGCGGCCATCACCTACATCACCGATCCCTGGGGCACGCGCGTCGAGCTGGTCCAGCTGGGGATGCGGTAATGGTTTGGAGCATGATCTCTTTCCGAAAACCGATACCCACTTTTCGGGATCATGCTCTAGGGCGCGCCACCGCTATTCCGCCAGCGGTGTCGGGTTTTCCGCCGGCGGATCGATCCCGAACGTGGCCGCTGTCATGCAGGTCATGGAAAAACTGCCGGTCGTTGCGACCAGGGCCACGAGGTTCTCCAATCCCATCGTCTGTTCCGCGGCGGCATAGGTTTCGTCGCTGAGGCCTTTGTTGGCGAGAAGTTCGCGCGCCACGGCGAAGCAGGTTCGCTCGCGCGCATCGGCCAGGTTCGGAGACTTGCGCGCATTGATCGCATCGATCACCGCCTGATCGATGCCGACGCTGCGCGAGCGGCGCACCTGCGCGAACCACGGATAGCGCGCATTCCAATGCCGGGCGACGACAAGGTTCACAATCTGCTGCTCGCGCTGGGATAACGGCCCCGACGACAGGGCCTCCCGCAGGTTTTGGCAAGCTTCGAACAATTTCGGCAATCGGATATAGGCATGGTACGGCCCGCCCACGATGCCGCTCGATGCCTTGGCTGCGTCGTAGACGCGCGCCTGCTCGGCGTTCATGCCGGCACGGTCCATGATTGCTATGCGTGCCATGCGTTCTCCCGACCCTCGGTCTCGTTGCAGAGGCGAAGCTAACATCGCCGCGCCGACAATGCGACGTGCAAGGCGAACCTCGTCCGAAAATCTCAGCATCCCGGAAATTCCGTCCCTCGCTATTGGACGCATAGCAGACGTGCCGCGAGCATCGGGGGCGTACCAATCCGACGCGATCGACCCTAAGCGGTCATGAGCGCCCCAATTTTGCTGTGACGCACAACGCTGCCTTTTGGTAGGCTTTGTCCTTAACGGGCAATTTGCATGAGACGGCGCAACTTCATCGCACTCCTTGGCGGTGCGGCAGCGTCGTGGCCGCTCGCGGCGCGCGCGCAGACGCCTAAGGCCGGCTACCCAACCAAACCCGTGCGCATCATTGTGCCGGTTGCCGCGGGAGGCCCGACGGACATTGTCGCGCGCATGCTCGCAGACAAGCTTTGAGCGATGTGGGGCCAACAGGTGTTCATCGAGAATAAGCCAGGCGCCGGCAACAACATCGGCACCGAATACGTGGCAAAGTCCGATCCCGATGGATACACCGTCTTGTTCGACCCCGGCTCCATTGCAGCGAACACGAGTCTCTATCGCAAGCTGAGCTACGACCCGATTGCGGATTTTGCGCCGGTCTCGCTTCTCACTCGGGTGGACTTTTTCATGTTCGTGCCGAATTCCTCACCGGCCCATTCCCTTAAAGAATTCGTCGACTATGTCAGATCCCGACCGGGTCAACTCACGATGGCATCGCCAGGCACTGGCACTGCGCCGTACCTGGCCGAGATGCTGCTCCTGCAGATGGCCGACATGAAGATGACGCACGTGCCCTATCGGGGCGCAGCACCGGCTTTTTCGGACCTCATACCGGGTCGCGTCGATTGCTACTTCGGCAGCGGCACATTGCTTTCGTACTCGCGGTCGGGGCAGGTTCGCGTCCTAGCGAGCACTGGACCAAAGCGAAATGTGGCAGCCCCGGATGTGCCCGCTATCGCCGAGTATGTCCCGGGTTACGAAGTTGTGTCGGCGCAGGCGCTGTTCATTCCGGCCAATACACCACGTGAGATCGTCCGCAAGATCAGCGCCGATACCAATACAGTGCTGGCCGACCCGGCGATCAGAGACAAGCTGGCAGAAACGGGCTACGTGGCTGGGGGTTCTTCGCCCGAAGAGCTGGGAAAGCTGCTCAGATCGGAAATCGCCCGATGGAGCGCACTCATCAAGTCAGTCGGCATCACACTCGACTAATCAGATTTGGTCGCGGAAGCGGCCTAATGTAGCCACCTCCCTTTCAACGGGCAGCAGCCGAATTCTGCTCGGTCAACGCACCTGTGCCGGCGGCGTGAAGGGTTTAGGTGCTGACGGCGGCGTCAAGGGTTTAACGGCAGGAGCGGGCCGAGGCGGCGATGCAGGCTTTGGCGCGGCCAGCTTGGCAATCGTGCCGGCGATCTGCTGCTGGCTGCCGGCCAGTTGGTCCACACTTTGCCGCAAGCTGGCGAGCGCGGGCGGCATCTCCTTGAACTGCTGTAAGTCCTGCTTCACCTGCGCCAAATCCTCCTTGAGCTGTTGCAGCTCGGGAGCCGTAGCTTGCGGGGCAGCAGCGGTTTGCTCGGGAGCGGCTTGCGGGACAGGCGCGGGCTCCGGTGCCAACGCGGCAAGTTGCGGCCACGAGGTCGCGATCATCGCTCTGGCTGCGTCGCCATACGACTGCCAGGCCAAAGTGGCACCGACACCGATTGAAAATACGATCAGAAAACGGACGAGGCGACGCGAGATTCTTTTGCCAAGCGACGGCGGTTCACCGAGAGCTGAACCGGCAATCGCGTCGAGCCCTGGCCGAGCGAGATCTGGCTGGGGCGTGGCCGCGACATCTGACTGGTGCGCCAACTCTCGCAAAAGACCGCCGAGTTTGGCGACATCGCCGTGGATCTTTCCGATGCGATCAAGGAAAGGCGCCTTGACGTCCTGCGGGAACTTGGGTGGTGTCAGGGTAACTGTGGGTTCCATGGGAACACCTCCACTGTCGTCCAGACTGGCGGATGTAAGCCATCAGCCTGTGGCCGGACCAAGACCAAAGGGAGCAGGCCGCGCGGCGAAACAGGCCCCCTATTATGGTGACAACAATGCCGACCAACATGGCTGAACCCGAAGTTCGCAAACACCCTTGCCGCCCGATCGTGCGAACTTCGGGTTCGCGGCACTAGTGTCCCGATTCCGAAGTTCGCACACCCCTGCGGCACACTCGAATGCGAACTTCGGAATCAAAGGGACACTAGCAACGCTGTGATTCTAGTGCCGCTTTTGAACCCGAAGTTCGCAAACACCCTTGCCGCCCGACCGTGCGAACTTCGGGTTCGCGGCACTAGAGACGTGAGCAAGTTCCAGCTGCCTCTCTCCCCGCTGTGATAGCCATCACAAAAATTGTGCTTTTTACAGCGCGGCCGGCGAAATCAACGCTGCGCCACGACGCGCAACGTCGGACCCCGCTCAGTCGCCGCTGAGCCCGCGGGCCGGGAAAACGCAGTTTTTGTGACGCGCATCACGTCGCTCCCGTGACCCGCATCACATCGCTCCCGCCACCGCGTCATTAGATTCGCACCATCGATGGCATCGGCCATCGGCTGCAAATTCGATCGGTGCGACAATGAAAACGACAGCCAAGCAATATAGCGGAATTGGACTCATCGGCGTGCTCGCCGCAGTCGCGACTTTGGTCACGGCCGAACCGGCCGATGCGGGCCAGCGACATTGTCAGACAGCCTATAATTCCCAAGCGAACCCGAATTATGGGTTTGGTCCGCGTGTTTGCGTGCACCCGAACGATGTGGTCGTGGGCAACCGTATCATCGGCCGCGATCCCGACATCAACGTGCGCTTCGACCTCATGCGGCAGCAAGGCTTCCGTAATGGCGGCTAGAACACCGCTATGACAAGCTGCTCACCCTCGCCGACGGTGTGATCGAATAAATCATCGCCTTGCTGCAATGCGTATGTCTGCTCCTGGCGGCTGCAACCGTCTCAGCGCGTCCCAAGAAACATACCACCGCGCCTTCGTCGAATTTGGCTCCGCCCTCATTCTGAAGGAGCGCTCTCTCCCGGCCTCATGCTGAGGAGCGCACGTGGTTCGAGGCCCGCCCTCACCCTGAGGAGCGTTGCGAAGCAACGCGTCTCGAAGGGCGAGGGCGGGCACCTCACCATGATGGTGCGCGTCTCGAAGCATGAGCGGGGTCCCCAAAAATTCGCGGCGCGAGTTTTTGGGGTGCCCGGCCGCCCCCATCCTTCGAGACGCTCGCCATAGCGCGTCCATAAGGGCGTTTACGCCCGTCTTCGACGGGCTATGGACGCGCGTAAACGCGCTGATGGCTCGCTCCTCAGGATGAGGGCGGAGCAAAATTCGCGGCGGCATCACCCCGGGCTACGGCTACTGCTCCAGCTGGGGATGCAGTGACGGCAAGTGGCCTGGATTGAGGTGCGTTGACGGAGCAGAGATCAGCGATGGCGAAGTCCCGGTTCATTGCCACCATTCTTTTGCCGTTCGGCTTCGGCCTGCGCTTATCTAACTACCGCCGACGCGTCGAATCTGCTCCTCGTCTTCCCGGTAAGCTTTGCCGAAGCGGAACTGCAAGAGCGATATCCTCTGATGGCGTCTCTGGTCTTTGCGCGCGGAAACCAATTCGGGACTGCGAATGACCCCGTGGACGCCGGCCGCTTCGGGCGGTTCCTCTAGATCACCGACTGCATCGATGCCCGTTACGAGACGCTTCGTGTTGCATGGGGCCATGTCATCGGTGGGTCTTGTGAGCATGCCCACGGGTTTGACCCGGGCTCTTGCCGACGTCATCACTCCACCTTTGCGTTCCGGAGAAATACTGCCAGATCCGGATTTCTCGCTTCTGAGGCCGCTCAACCCATATCTTGTCGGTATTCGTCCGCACCGAGAGGGCGGCGTCTGCCTCAAGCTTGAAAACGAAGCGATCGCGAGTCGGCACGGATCCAAATCCCTGATTCACAACTATGGGCATGGCGGTGCTGGGATTACTTTGAGCTTTGGCTGTGCCAGTGTCGTCGCGGACCATGTCCAAAGGCTCGCACAAGATATGCGCCGGCGCAGGACGCACCCCTCCATCGCCGTGATCGGCAGCGGCGTCATTGGCTTGACAGTCGCAACCGAGCTGCGCCGCAGATGGCGGCATTTGCCAATCACCATCTACGCGAAGGAGCTCGATGTTCGTAAGACGACTTCCTTTATTGCCGCTGGTCAGTTCGAGCCGTCAGGCATCTGTGAGGAATATGAGACCGAAGACGAACAGAAGATCCTTGCCGATTATCTTCGGCGTTCGCGCAATAGAATTGTCGAAATCCAGAATTCATCGCGACGGCACCTTTATGGCATCGCGCTCAGAAGAGACTACACACTGGACCATAGAAATCCCGCATACGATGACTGCACGCCCTTCGACGTGGTGCCGCAGTACAGGTCTGGCACGCTTCCCTTCCGCCGACTCAACATGGCGGGTCGCGAATACCGGACTTGGCTGATCAATCCGACAATCTTGTTGCCGCAACTCGTCGCTGACTTGCGGCGAAACGCCGTGCGATTTCGCAGGAGAGAATTCAAAAGCAAAGACGATTTCGCGGAACTGAGAGAAAACATCATCGTCAATTGCACTGGTTACGGTGCCAAAGCGTTGATGAACGACAACAGGGTCATCGCAAAACGCGGGCATCTCGTGGTGCTGAGAAAGACGTTGCCCAAACAGTTCTATTTCTTCAGCGGCGGCTGCTGGAATGGGAGAATCATGTACGTGTTCTGCCGTCACAGCGACATTGTCGTCGGTGGAACCGTGCAGAGAGGACGCGACTCCGAAGCGATTACAGAGCCAGATCGCGCCACATTCGAGCGCATCCTGAGCAACGCGCGAGCGATGTTTGATGGTCGTATCGCGGACTGCGTAGCGCCCTGAAGCCCGGCGCAATGGTCGCGGACCGTCTCCGGCCAAATTTTTCGATAGGTATGAGCATGCCACTCAGTCTGGATCCTCCAACTGCGGTCGGCTTGAGCCGTGTGAGGCAGCGTTAAGCTTAATGCCCGAACGGGTTTGACAAGGGCTACTTTAAATAAATTCGTAACGAGATTTCCGTCAGCGTTAGCGACCCAGAGAGCGAGCACTTGTATTCACTCAAGGGCCGCGACATGACGCGAACATCTCTTTACGGGCTAACTGATCAACCCTGTTTCTGGTCGTCAAAGGCGCAGAAAGAGGGGCAGCTTGGTCCAGCTGCTGCAAGGGCTTGCAACTTTCTTGCTACTTCCTGTTTTCTCTTCGGCATTTGGTTTGCTGCGTATGTCCCAGCACCAATTGAGCAACGAATTGAAGTTTTGTTTTTCCTTGGCTTGATACCGGCGGCCGGATTCTATGCGGCCGGTCATGTCTTAAGTTGGCTGTTGGCGCTCGGCAGCGCATTATGCGAAATGATTGCGGCACAGTGCCTTCGATTCCTTGTACTTTTGACGAGAAGTTTATTGAGCGGGATCAGCCCGCCTGTCTCAGACGTATCAATTCGCTGTTTAATGGTCTCGGCACGGTGCGCTTTATCGAAGCTGTCCACGTTAAATCAGAATGCATACCGCTCGATTCGTCATCAATGTTGGTACGCCTATGTGGCAGTCATTCTGTGTTTGTGTTTCCTGATCCGCAGCGCGGCAAGATTGGTCATCAGCCTGCAAGATTCTTCCATTCGCTGGATCTCCTACCTTCGCCCTCTGATGATAAAGGGCATGCTTTTGATAGCGTTTGGCTTAGGCTGGTATGGCGGCAACTCAATTTGGCTTCGCGATGTCAGGCCAGCCCCCCCGACCCGTGAAATCACCATCGAGACTGTGGTCGAGCGTATCATCGACATTGAATCCGACGGCGATCCAAACAAGAAAAGTAAGCGCTCCAGCGCAACCGGACCCGGTCAATTTCCGGACCAAACGTGGCTCGAGTTAATTCGGATCCACCGGCCTGATTTGGCGAGGGGGCGCAGCGAAGACGAGACCCTCGAACTGCGGCGCGATGCCAAAGTTGCTCGTGAGATCACAACACGATTTGCCGAGCACAACGCCGAGATGCTGAGAAAAAAGGGGCTACCTGTAACGCCTGGGACGCTTTACTTGGCACACTTTGCTGGTAGCGCGGGAGCAGTAGCGATCTTGTCAGCACCGGAGCATGCCGATGCCGCGTCGGCTATGGCTAGGGCAGACGCGACCGGCCGTACCAGACGCGAAAAGATCATCAAGGCCAACCCATTCCTCGAACGCTTCACAGTCGCCGATCTTAGAAGCTGGGCCGATCGCAAGATGCGCGTTTCAGGTTCATAGTCGCTGCAACAGAGGCCGTATTCTCCTGCCTCTGGACCGGTGCTGGGCACGGGTCCTTCTTCTGATGAATGCGGATGAAGTAATAAAGGTATCTAATTGACGCCTCCGCTCCCAACCCTCAATCATTCACGAGAGTTTGGCGCCTCGAATTCTGGTCGGGTCGGAAGATCGGCGCCTAGTTCGCGACACTCCGCGGTCGTGTTTTAGCCACGGTACTGGAGTGCGCTGCCTGTGCGGCATGAGGAGGCGGTGCACGGGGGACGTGCCATGACCAGCAGCATTCTGAACGAAGCCCTGCTGTTCTCCTTCATATTCGCGCTCATCACCGGGATCGTGCTCGCGGCCGCGACACTGCTGCAAGGCTGAACGGCGCTTCAGGTCGCCAACTTTCAGAACGAAAAGCCGCCGGGGTGCCGCAGGATAAACCGCGCTCCCTGGCCACCGCGCCAAGTGCTCGATGATCGCGACAGCGCCCACGACGCGGCCGAAGCCGCCGCATGACCTCTTATCCGACGATCTCGGAGGCCGTGGCCGTAGGGAATGGAGTCGCTGCAGCCGGATCGACTCAATTTCCCGTCATTCGCTGATTGTGCGCACGATCGTGGAAGTTGGACCGTTCTCGCCGTCATAGGCAGCGATGATCGTCACATCGATCCTGTCGTAGTATTTCCTCACCAGCTCGATATTGGTCGGAAACTCGATGGGCTGCACCGATTTGAGCGCCTCATTGAGCTCCAGAAGCAATTGTTTCTTTTGCCGATCCGGAAGCGTCTTATCTACCCGCACGTTTTCAATCTCTTTCTTGATTGCCGCGTGCGGGTCGATGAACGCCTTTGTCTGCTGGTCGATCGCCGCCATCACCAGAGATATGTTAGCCGAGACCACCTCGTACTCGGCGAAGTTCTTGAAACCTTGTTTCCTAACAATCCGCTCGAGCTCGGCTTCGTATTTGGCCTGGGCAGGATCTGAAAATACTGCGCCATGCATCTTTTCCACTATCGCCGACAGGCCCTTCAGCGCGGCGATGAAAGCTTCGATCTGCTTCTCTGTGAGTTCGATTTGCAGTGTCTCCGGGTTCGCCGACGCGCTGGTCGGGAAGCTGGCGAACGCGATGGCCGTAGTGGCAGCGATGAGACGAAGCATCCGGTACATAGCAGATCTCCACGTCCTGCTGTAACGCTCTGGTCCTAAGCGTTAGCTCTGACCGAGATTGAGATCAGCGCCTTTCTTTCGGTTCGCGGAGCACCGGTACGGAAGATCGCTCCGCCGCCGTGTGCGTCCTCACCGATGAATCGGTGACGACCGGGAGCCGATATCGGGCCTGAACGAGTTGAGGCTACCATCCCCCTTGCGCCGCTCTTCGGTACTCGCACACGCGTCGCGAAAAATCTGTCTGGTGTGATTTTTCAGCATCACTCCATGCCGAGGTAAGGCTCGGTCGCATTCCGGCTGCGTAGTCGCCGCCCGGCGATTCAAGCGGTGGCGTACCTCGCCCAACGCGCGATGTCCGGTAGCGCGATACTCACCGGTAGTTCAGATCGAAGCACTCCACGTAGAGCCGATCGAACAGAAATGCAGCGCATGGGTGCCTTCGTACCGGCAACTACTGAACCAGTTTGGCTCGAGCCACGACCAATGATTTGCACCTTTTTGCGCGCGCGCTCGGTTCGGGGGAAGGGGAGAGTGACGATGCGGTGCCTTGCCATGCTGCTATTTGCCGGCGTCATCCTTGCCAGCGCCGCGCAAGCGGAAAAGCGAACGTTCATCATTGCCAACAATTCTGACGCTTACGGCGTCGACCGATGCTTGGCGACCGGTGCGAGTTGCGGAGCCGCGGCGGCCAGCGCCTATTGTCAGTCGCGCAACTATGCGCGAGCGGAATCCTTCCGCAAGATAGAGCGCGAGGAGATCACCGGCATTGTCCCGGCGACCACCGGCTCCAGCGAGCGCGATGAGTTCGTGGCGATCGAATGCCTTCGCTAGGCTTCGGGCTCATGATGGATACCGCGATCTCGCGGTGACCGGTTACCCGCAGTGCACCGAAGTGCGCAATGATTCCAATCTTGCGCAATCGAATTGCTGAAATTTCGGTCGTAGATTGATTAACCCAATTTTTGTAACGGGTCTGACGTTCACGCATCGTTAGCCCGGGAAACGGCAAAATCTCCTTCTTCAGGGGGAGCTATGTCGATGAGCACATACTATCGCGTTCAGGCGCAAAGATGTCTCGCCTTATCACGGGCATGCTCGGATCGCACACAACGTATGCAGCTACTGTTGATGGCCAATCGATACTTTGAGCGGGCAGAAGAGCTGGAGCAGGCAGTTCGTTTTCAAACTCGCCACCATCATGAAGAAGCGCGCATCGCATAGAGCACAAAGATTCCACTTCTGGCCCCGCGAAGCTAATGGCTTTTTCGTCGCGCGGTGACTTGCGGCAACGCACGAGAAGGCGCTTTTAACCTTTGGCCCGTAAAATTCGCTCCACTATCAGGACGTGGATCGAGCGGCGATGCTGCCATACTCATGGGCACAACTGCTTTTCTTGGCGACGGCGCTCTCAATGCTGTCTCTGCGGGTTTTGGAACTGCTGCATTGAAATGATGCCCAGCGCGTCTGACCACGCTTTTCTGCCACTACGCCGATCGGCGCTCAAAAATATGGCCCGAGCCGATGGGACGCTCGGGCCAGTGAACGCGGCAAGTGCGTTTGGGTGGCCTGCCGCACGAATATCGGCATATCAGCGAAAAAAGGCTTCTAATTTGCTGCTAGCGGCAGCAGCCGATAGCGCGAATTGCATGGGGGCTCGACGATTTCAGCGGGCCGGTGGTCACGATCGCTTGATATGACTAACAGCGACGGTGTCTCGATGCTCTTTTCACCATCACATTACCGGCTCACCGCACAAATCGACAAGTCAACGAGATTGCACCCGCAATCTCCAAGAGTAACATCAAGAGTAACATCCAAACCTCCAAAGCCAACTTCATCACTAGCCCCGAAGCCAAATGGCCCGCTTCGGGGCTTTCTTTATCCGGCTGGAGACGTGAGATCGTTGAGTGCGAAATTCCGTAGGTTCTCCCTATGTCGGTACGGCTCTCACCAGCCTCACGTCGTGCGAGAGCTTCTGCGCCTAATAATCAAGACCTCTAGCGACTTGTCGATTGCGAACGTCACTTTGAAATCCTGCGGCCGCCGAGCACCAAATAGCCCGCTCCAGCCAGAAAAAGAAATGGGATCAGCACGCCCCCGATCACGCCGACGCCAATCGGGTAATCGCGACGCGTATAGATTCCCCCCTGGATGGCAATTTTGTATCCGGCAGGAGGCGACGGCCGATCGGATGCATCAGGCTCGCGCAATCCCTCGTTGATGGGAAGGATGAGACCGTATAACGCAAACGCTTTCTCCTTTTTGTCTTCCGTCCGATATTCGAGGAAATACGTCGCCAGGCCGACGGCCAGAATGCAAAGGATCAAGACAACCGGCCAACGTTGCGCAACGCTCATCGTGTGCCTTCCCCAATTCTTCCGTGATTTTCCGTAGTAGCGCAGTCTAGATGATTTTGCGCGCGCGATGTCCCTCCCCCGCGCGTGTCACCGTGGCGAAGATTTCACGCAGGCGACGACCAGAGGATTGTTTGCGGGAGCGCGGCTACGGCAGGTCGCGCTGCCGTCATTCGGATATTCAGCAGCGTTTCTCGCGCTCCCACAATAGGCGATCCATAGAACCTCGTCAGGATTGCATCGCGCCGTGCAGTTCGTGGCATCGCATGGCGCACTCGAAATCCTCAGACCGGATTGGCCCGGAGGTCCTGCTTGACCGGGAGACCCTGCTGGTCCTGCTGGCCCTTGAGGTCCCCGTGGTCCAGGATCACCTTGCGGACCAGGGTTGCCTTGCCCGCACGCCGCGAGGCCGACAGCCATAAAAATGATGAGCGATCTCGCAAAAGCGTTAAGTTTGCGTCCAGCACCACCGGAAGCCGCTCGGATAGACCGCGCACCACCTTCCATACCCGCCAGGTTCCACGACATATCCGACCTCCGGACCTCCGTAGCCATACGGGCCGTAGGCGGCCGGTGCAGGTCCGGGATAGTCCACACCCACTGCTCCGTATCCATATCCGTACGGCGGCGGCGCAGAGCCTGCGACAAATGCACCTGTGGCGGCGACACCAACAGTCGTCGTAGCCCCGACCGCAGCAGCTCCTACTGCCGCTCGGCGGCCTACTGCTGCTCGGCGGCCTACTGCTGCTCGGCGGCCTACTGCCGCTCGGCGGTCTACCGCTGCTCGGCGGTATGTGCGCCGCTGAACCGGCCGGCTAACGCCAGCAACATTCCTTGCCACAGAGGGCTGCTGTCCCACAAACTGGGCGTGGGCTTGGTCAAGCGAGACCGATGGCGTTTTCATTGGTACCCAATGCAGCGAAAATGGCAGCGCGGCGCATACTAAAGCTGCGCCAACGGAAACAGCAGATAAGCTCAGCTTCGTCATCGTCGTCCTCCGGAAGGATTTACCTTGCAGGCGTTTGTAGGGTTGCTGCGTAACGCGCGCGGGTTGGTCGGGTTCCATTCTTCAGTCGGATTTCCGACATGCCTGCCTACTCGCCTGCGAGGGTATCGTCTCGAAACGCAAGAGTTCACGCTATCGCTCTGGCTGCTCGCGCGATTGGGTCAAGATAAAAAATCCAGCGGCGTCGGCCGCCACGCGCGACATCGAAGAGGATTGGGGCAAGAAGGGGTGGCGCTAAAAGGATAAGGCAGCGTGCCGTGGCAACGCTGATCCTCAAACGAGCATCGGCAAGCCGTCCGTCTGGCAAGTGGAGCGAGGACGATTACGACGTGTCAGCGGACGACGCCGTAGTCGGTCGCATCATGAAAGCCATCGCCGCACCGGTGGGCTCGCCATGGTTCTGGACGCTTGCTTATGGCTATCACCGGGATCGAAACCCAACTCACGGTTATGCGGTAACGCGCGAAGCGGCGATGGCGGCGTTTAAGAAGAGCTGGGAACGTAAATAAGACGCGTTACGTGACAGCGGGCCGCGATCGGGTGATTGCGTAACCAAAGAGCTTCGACGCTACAGGACTAGGTAATGTCCGCTTTGCTCCAAAACCGACCGAATTGGCGCGTCGCAATAAAACGCCGCTTTGGCCACGCCACCGCCGCGCCGCCGACCAGCATGATGAACTCGCGGCGTTTCATCGCTGACCCCAACCAAATGACCACGCCCGAGTATAGCGGGTCACGACCGTGCATTGCAGCAAAAGCGGCCGTGTCATTTCCGGTTTGGGTCAACAACGCGCTCGGATGCGGAGGGCGGCGAGCTAAAAAAGGGGGGCCGTTGGAAAAGAAACCGGCGCGATTTTTTGGGATCGACAAACCTGAAGATCAATCGATTTATCGCCCACGCTATTGCGGGGCTGACGAGCCGAATGGTCGCAATAATTAGCGCCTCTTTCATTCCAGTCCGCTATTGATAGGCCAAACCCACTGCAGCGTATCCGGGACAGCCCCTCTCGGATTGGGGAGCGCGGTGCCATCGCGCTCCTCTTGCTCAAACGAGCGACGGCCGAAGGAAATATAAAAGGCGGGCGGCCGTTTTGTTATTTGCTGCCATTCATTTGCTCTTAGATGCCGCGCGCCAGACTGGTATAGCGGGCCACGCCCGTGCATTGCAGCAAAAGCGGGCCGGTTATGTCCGCTATGGGAAGCCAAT
>Ga0306924_10003319_pt1 | contig 15450 bp, 12 predicted proteins | sample sta12Can44000111_FD_203756 | JGI IMG/M metagenome (GOLD analysis project Ga0306924, IMG submission 203756) | Lab enrichment of tropical soil microbial communities from Luquillo Experimental Forest, Puerto Rico - statanox.12C.anox.44.000.111 (v2)... | ecosystem: Environmental > Terrestrial >... | reverse complement strand
TGGCTTTTGTCGGGAGCCATCCGCTCGCAGGTTCGGAAAAACAGGGACCGGAACATGCCGACGCCGATCTTTTTCAAGGCAAATGGACCATCGTAACCAAGACTGCCGTGACCGATGCCGAGGCGCTGGCAAAGGTAACTGCTTTCTGGCAAGCGCTGGGCTCACAGGTGCGCGTGATGGATCCCAAAGAACACGATCGTGCCGTGGCATGGACCAGCCACTTGCCGCACCTGGCAGCGGCGGCATTGACGGGGATATTGCCGCCGGATCTGCAGGAACTGGCGGCCAGTGGTTTTCGGGATACCACGCGCATAGCGGCCGGCGATCCGGCTCTCTGGACCCCAATTATGATGCACAATCGATCCGCTCTCCTCGAAGCGCTGCGGGAATTCGGCCGCAACTGCCGCCGGTATCGAAAGGTTTTGCAAACCCGAGACTGGACCGGTCTGGAGGAACTCCTGACCCAAGCCAAGAAGGTGCGTGATGCTCTGGGAAGTTGAAATCGTGCCCAAAGGCCGCGATCTGGAAAGAGACCGGGTGCTTGAGGAATATGCTCTGCTGACCCACTGCCAGCCCGGCAACGGTTTGCTGCAGCAGTCCGCCCGGGGTTATCTCCTGGAAGGAAATCTGCATCGCGACCAGGTGCAGCAGTTGACCGATGAGCTACTCGTTGATTCCCTGATAGAAGCGGGCAGAGTGACTGCTTTAGGGTCCAGGGGTCAGGGGGCCAGTACGCCGGTTACGGTATTGTTGAAGCCGGGAGTCATGGACCCGGTGGCGTTGAGCGTGGTGGATGGCGCGCGGGATTTGGGAATTCCCCTGGAATCGGTGCGCACTTTCCGCCGGTACTATATCAAGACAAACCCTGCCTCTGCCGCGGCCGCTAACCACAAGTCCCTAAATCCGGTTTTTCGCAAGGTGCTCGTCAATGACGCAATCGAGCAATGGACCCTGGGTGCTTTGACTCTAGAACACCTGAGCCTGGGAACCGGATATCGATTCCAATTGATTCGGGTCCCATTGCGCGAGCTGGACGATGACGCTTTGGAGCAATTGAGCCGGCAAGGGCAATTAGCGCTCAACCTCGCCGAAATGCAAGCGATTCAAGCGCACTATTGGAGCCTCGGCAGGGACCCCACGGATGTGGAATTGGAAACGCTGGCGCAAACCTGGTCGGAACATTGTTCGCACAAGACGATGAAGGGGATCATCGATTGCGACGGAAAGCGCTTCAACAACCTGCTCCAGGAGACGATTTTCGCCGCGACACAAGAAATTCGCCGGCGGCTCGGGGCCGACGACTGGTGCGCCAGCGTGTTCGAGGACAACGCCGGAGTCGTGCGCTTTGATGAGTGTTACCACGTCTGTTTCAAAGTTGAGACGCATAACCATCCCTCGGCCATTGAACCCTATGGCGGGGCGAGCACGGGGCTCGGTGGCGTCATTCGCGACCCGCTGGGCACCGGTTTGGGCGCGAAACCCATTGCCAACACGGATGTCTTTTGTTTTGCCCCGCCGGACACCGAACCGGAAAAATTGCCGCCGGGAGTGCTGCATCCTCGCAAGGTCATGAAGGGGGTGGTCGCCGGGGTGCGGGATTACGGCAACCGCATGGGAATTCCGACGATCAACGGTGCGGTATGCTTCGACGACCGTTACCTGGCCAATCCGCTGGTGTTTTGCGGCACGGTCGGGTTAATCCCGGTGGATCGGGCGACGAAAAAGCCCCAGCCCGGAGATCTGATCGTGGTGCTTGGCGGCCGCACAGGGCGCGACGGCATCCACGGGGCGACGTTCTCTTCGATCCAGTTGACCGCGGAATCGGAGGTCATCAGCGGCGGCGCGGTGCAGATCGGCAACGCCATCACTGAAAAGAAGCTTGTGGATGTGTTGCTTCAGGCCCGCGACCTGAACCTGTACCATGCCGTCACCGATTGCGGCGCCGGCGGGTTCAGTTCCGCCGTCGGTGAAATGGGCGAACATCTCGGGGCGGTGGTGCATCTGGAAAAGGCGCCTCTCAAATACGAAGGCCTGTCGTATCGCGAAATCTGGATTTCGGAATCACAAGAGCGCATGATTTTGGCCGTGCCACCGGCAAAATGGCCCCAGTTGAAAATGCTTTGCTCCGGGGAAGACGTGGAGGCGATGGTCCTGGGAGAATTCGAAGACACCGGTCAATTGCGCCTTTTGTATCACGACAACCAGGTCGCCGATCTGGACATGAAGTTTTTGCACAAGGGCAGGCCGGCTGTCGTCCGCAGAGCAGAGGTCAGAAGTCAGAAATCGGAGATCATAAGTCAGAAACCAGAAGTAAAAGACGCGCCAGATTTCAATCAGCTACTGCTGCGAATACTGGGGTCGCTCAATGTTTGCAGCAAGGAATGGATCATTCGGCAATATGACCATGAAGTTCAGGGCGGCAGCGTAATCAAACCACTGGTCGGCGCTGCGGGCGACGGCCCGGGGGACGCGGCGGTTGTGATGCCGGTGCTCGGCTCCTGGGCGGGGCTGGCAATTGGCTGCGGCATCAATCCGCCCTATGGCGACATCGATCCATACTGGATGGCCGCGGCCGCCATCGACGAAGCCGTGCGCAACGTGATCGCGGTGGGCGCGGATCCGGCCCGCATTGCCTTGCTCGACAATTTTTGCTGGGGAAACACCGACCGGCCGGAAGTGCTTGGCTCCCTGGTGCGGGCTGCCGAGGCGTGCCGGGATACGGCCCTGGCCTACAACATGCCCTTCATCAGCGGCAAAGACAGCCTTAATAATGAATATCATTCGGGCGAAAATCACATCACCATTCCGCCAACGCTCCTCATCAGCGCCATGGGCCGCGTTCCGGATGTACGCCGGTGCGTGACGATGGATTTCAAGGCACCGGGCCACATGCTCTTTTTGATCGGCAAGACGCGGAATGAAATGGGGGGATCGCATTACCATCTGGTGCAGCAAAACCGGGGTGGGACGGTGCCCCAGGTCGATTTCGAACTCGCACCGCGAATTTTCCGGAAGTTATACGAGGCTATTCGCGGCGGGTTGGTGCGGTCCGCTCATGATCTCAGTGAAGGGGGCCTGGCGGCGGCCGTTGCGGAGATGGCGTTCGCCGGTGGTATCGGCGCCGACCTCACAGGCACTGGGTCGATTTCGCATCAGGAAGCCGATGAAGTATTGCTCTTTGCCGAGTCGCCCTCACGCTTCGCGGTCGAGGTGGCGCCGGACAAGGCCGAAGCTTTTCATGCCTGCATGGGCAATGAAGTGCCGGTTTATGCAATCGGTCAAACCTGCCAGGCGCCGCGGTTGCGGATTGCCGGCAAGAACGGCGAATGGCTGGTCTGGGCTGCCTTGAAGGACCTGAAGGAAGCATGGCAAAAGCCGTTGCGATGGTAAGGCCGTGGGGGCGTGAGGCGCGGGGCGTTGCTCCACGCCTCACGGCCAACGCGAATACGCGCTCAACTCCTCCTCGATCCGCAACAGTTGATTGTACTTCGCCAACCGTTCGCTGCGCGCCACGGAGCCGATTTTGATCTGGCCGGTGGCGGTGGCGACGGCCAGATCGGCGATGGTGGTATCTTCGGTTTCGCCACTACGGGCCGAGATCACCGCCCGGTAGCCTGCGGTGCGGGCCAGGTCGATCACTTGCAGCGTTTCCGTCAACGTGCCGATCTGGTTGAGTTTCACCAGAATGCTGTTCGCCACGCCCTCGGCAATCCCTCGGCGCAAGCGCTCCGGGTTGGTCGCGAACAGGTCGTCGCCGATGAGTTGCACTTTCGCACCCACGGCCCGGGTCAACTTTTTCCAGCCTTGCCAATCGTCCTCAGCCAGGCCGTCTTCGATGCTGAAAATGGGAAATTGCTCGACCCAGCGCTGGAGAAGGGTGATCATTTCATCGGCAGAAAGCGTCGTCTCCAATCGATAGCGGCCGTTGTAATGGAACTGCGTGGCGGCGACATCGATCGCCAGTGCGGCATGCCGGCCCGGCTTGTAGCCGGCTTTTTCCATTGCTTCGAGGATCAATTCGATGGCTTCCTCGTTGGTGCGCAGTTGCGGCCCGTAGCCGCCTTCATCGCCCACGAGAACACCGTCGTAGCCGTGGCGGCTGAGCACCGCGCCCAGGTAGCGATAAATGTCGACCGCCATTTCCAGTGCCTCGCCATACGTGTCGGCCCCAATGGGGAGCAACAGAAAATCCTGCATTTCTACGTTGCCGCCCGCATGTTTGCCGCCGCTGATCAGGTTCACCATCGGCAAAGGAAGCGTGGGACCGGTCCCGGTGAGCTGGTTCAGGTAGCGCCAGACCGGCAGATTTCGCGCCGCGGCGGCAGCATGAGCACAGGCGAGCGATACTCCCAGAATTGCATTGGCGCCGAGCCGGGATTTATTGGGAGTGCCGTCGAGTGCGATCAAGGTTTGATCGATCACCGCCTGGTCGGTCACGGGAAAATGGAGCAATCGGGGCGCAATCTGTTCGCGCACATGGGCCACGGCCCGGTAGACACCTTTGCCGGCGTAAATGATCGGGTCGCCGTCGCGCAATTCGACTGCCTCGTGCTTGCCGGTGCTGGCGCCGGCAGGAACGATGGCCCGCCCGCGCGCCCCGCCGCGGCATTGGACTTCCACTTCCACCGTCGGGCAGCCCCGACTATCAAGCACTTCACGGGCGTGGATTCGGGAAATGGCCTCGGCTTCGGCCACCGCTCACCTCACTTGATTGCGACTGTTCGATTCGCGCACGTCGTCATATCACATGCCGGCGATTTCCGTTTCACAAATCGCCAGTACATCATCCCACTTTTCGGGTCGTTCCCACAAGATCCGCCGGCCAACGCGCCGCACGCATTCCCGTTTGAGTTCCTCGGGCAGGTAATCGACCGGGCTGGTGCCGTCGATGCGGGCCAGGGCGCACACGGCGCAATGTGCAATGGCTCGGGCCTGCAATTCGTGCACAGGGCAAAACGCGACAACCGGCGCATATGCTTGCCAAAAAGCCCGGGTCAACTCCGCGAACTTTTCTCGTAGTGCCGGGAGTTTTATTGCTTTGAGCAGCAGATGGCTGAGGAAAAAGCCGAGGTCCATCGCAGGATCGCCGTAATGGGCCGTTTCATAGTCCACGAGAGTGAAGCCTTTTTCGTGAACCAGAATGTTTTTCGGACTATAGTCGCCATGGCAAAGCGCCTGATGGGTGGACATCATTCCGGCGACAATTCCCTCAACCGCGCGAGCGACTTCCGGCCGGCGTTCCTGAATGCGCTGGTAAAACGGCTCTACGCGCAACTGCACGAAAACGGTGCGATCGCGGACTTGGTCCACCATGTTCGGGTTCCGGGCAGTCCTTTCATGGATTTGGCCCAGAGTAAGCCCCGCCTGTTTCCCCACGGCAATGTCCACCTGGCCTGTGAGCAGGGTGGTTTTCCAGACCTTCGCTTCGGCCGGGGCATGCGTCATTGCGAAGACATAGTTCTCCCGATCCGTGTACAGGATTTCCGGAACTGTCAGCGCCGGCAACAGTGGAAACAGGGCTTGCATCACTTCCTGTTCGCGGTTGACGCGGTCGAGATCGCTGAACCAGGGATCGCGGGTGCGCAACTGCGGGCGGGCTTGTTTCAGGACCATGCGCTGGTTTGGCGTTTGCACGCGCAGGACGACGTTGGAGACGCCGCCGCCCAAGAGTTCCACCTGTGCGGGGCCGGGCGGCAGCCAACCCTTGTCGCGGAGGAAATCGAGCGCATTGGCGGTGGTGAGTTCCAACATATGGGGATTTCATAAAACTATAGATCGCCAAACCGGTGACAACTCACCACTTCGCTGGATGGAGGCGAATGGCCAACATAACAAGATGTTCAGGTCTGCACTAGACCCAAGCTGAGCTGGAGTGCGTGATCCACGCCTTCCATCCTTTCGGTGGGCAAGGAACCCAGGCATCGTTTACCTCCACCGCTGTTATACACATTTCGATTTTTTTGTTCTTTCAGTGACAGCGTACCGTTGGCACCCGTTGACAAACTGCCATCCGGAGGCACAGGCGCCCAAAGGAGATTGGCCGACCGTCTGTGCCTATTGCAGAAATGGATGCATTTAGATGGACGTGGAGCTGCCAACAAAAAGACCGAAATTCGGCGACCTTAATGGACAAGTGACACTCGTTTCTGCTGAAAAACTCACACTTCCGGAGGAGCCGGGCGTCGGCTCAGGGCCCACGCCTCACGCTCCGCGCTTCAGGCCGTGCGTTGGGTGGGGGAAAGAAAGGGCAGTGGCAATCGGACAATATAAAGGACAACGGTACAAAGGTCCCACTGTCGTTGGAACGACATCGCGGGCTGCGGCACGAATCATGCGGTAATGCCATACGCTGTTCCAGAGGGGCTTCGAATGAAAAGACGTACAAGATTCGGCCCGGTGCCGTATCTCACGGGTGCGTGAGATACGGGGCCAAAAGGCGCGTCAAGGTGTTGTGCGCAAATACCTTGCGTGGAGAACCCCAGGCGTGCACTTCCGTGAGATGCGACTCGGTCCGGGGCCAGGCCGTGAACGAGGCGAGCATCGAAGGTAATGACGCAATTGTTTTGTTTTTATGAACTAGACTTGGAACAGGAACGACCATAAAAAGGCCGACCGACTGTTACCGGCTTGCGCGGACCCAGCGCCTTAAAAGAAGGGACCGGAGCATGAACCGTTTGATTCTCATCTTCTTCTTGATATTCGCTGGCGCTTTCGGCAGTGCCTTTCTTCTGATCCAGGGAGTCGATCGCCCGACAGCGCCGGGGCCGGCGGCCGCCGTCAAGCCGGCGAACAACGAGGACTCCCTGGCCAACGCCGAGCAGTCTTCTGCCCCAACCTCAGCTACCGACCCCGACCAGAACAAGGCACAGCGCGCGACCACCGCCGGCGATCTTGATCCCAAAACCAACGAGTCCGAGAAGCCTCTCAACAAGCCGGCCGCCTCACCGAAACCGATCGAAAGATCCGCGCCCCAACCGAATAAACCAAAACGAGTCGTAGCCAATAAACGACCCGCAACGCCGAAACCCGCCGAGACAAACCGCGTCCGGGACCCCGACCTCGACCGGCTTCGCGGAACCTGGCGCATCGTGGACACGGAATATGATGGGGAACGGATGGCGAAAGAAGCGCAGAACTACACCTGGGAGTTCCGGGCTGACCAATACACGATCAAGCACAAAGGTAATTTCGCGGAGCTCTGGACGGCACAGCTGAATTCCACTTGCAACCCCCAAACGATCGACGGCACCCACGATATTACGCGAAAGAAGCTGCTGGGAATCTATGAACTCAGCAACGACACCCTGAAAGTCAGTTACGACCTGACCGGCAACGGCCGTCCCGACAGCTTCCAAGCCCCCAAGGGTTCCCGGCGCGTGTGTTATTATTTCAAGCGCTGATATCGACCATTGAATAATGACGCCTTGTTATATTCCACCATACTCCAGAACGCAAACCGCTTGTTCCCGCTTTCCAGCACCGGCGTGTTCAATAATTTCGCAAGCTCCGCCTCCAGGCTGGCAGCGCGATCCGGGTAGGCATACCGATCCAGGTAAATGGCGCCGAAGCCGGCTGCGGCCAAGGCCGGGACCAGCTCGGCCGGCGGCAGTTGCGCCGTGCGGCGGAACCAGTGCTCCGCATCGCTGCCGCGCATCACGCCGAAACTCCAGTGCAGCGTGCGCGAGTGAATGTAACCCATGAAGTGATCGAAGTTCCCCATGCGGTAAAAGGCTCATCCTCCGGATAGACCATTTCGGGGATCTGCCAGATGCGGCTATGCGCCGGCAATCCGTCCTCAATCTCCCGGACAAATGCGGCATCGTTTTCGTATTCTCGTTTCAGGGATCTATAACGGGGAATCATGCCGGTCGAAGTCTGATCGTAAATCCCCAGGACAACGAGACCGGCGGCAAGTCCCCAAAGGAAGAGTCTCTTCAGCGGAATCCGGTCGAGCAACAGCAATAGCGCCGCGAGCGAAAAAAACGCAATGAATATGCTAATGCGGTTATAACCGCGGATCCACGGCGTAACCAGGAGATTGAAGATCGAACCCAGGCCCCCGACCGTGCCCAGAAGCACGGCAAAAATTGTGAGCAGGCCCAGGGCATCCAATAACTGCTACTGCCCAGGTGGAGAATGAAAGCGGAGCAGCCGGCCGATCAAAATCAGGAAACCGGCCGAGCCGATAATGCCGAGCGATGAGGCATCGTTCTCATTGACGAGAGGGCTGTTTTCATTGTACGCCTCCTTCCATTCGCGCAAAATCGGCACACGGTGGCCGGAAATCGGCAGCAGCAGTTGGGCAACCTTCATGCCGTTCCACTCCGCTTCATCCGCGTGGCGGGTAACGGCCAGTTTTCCCGGCCGGCCGCTCCAGGCCACGAGCGTCGGCACGAGGTTGGCCATCAAGGCAACGACAATGACCGCAACAAAAAACAGCGCCGATCCCAGTGGCTGGAATTTTCGGCGATGCAATGCCAGGGCGATGCCGGCGATCAAGAGCAGATAACAGGCAAACACCGGATAGTACGGCATGGCCGAAGTGACCAGGACACAGGACAGAATCGCGCCGACGCCGCGGAGAGTGGTGCGTGATGCGTGGAGCGTGGCGCGATCCGCATCACTCGTCACGCCCCACTGATCATTCGGAGTTCGGAAAAGGCGGATCACGACCAGCACGATCAGAGGAATGGTAAAATACGAAGCAATGAACAGGTGGTGCTCGCCCCGGAGCATGTGGTAGGGAAGAAAGCAATAGAGCAAGCTGCCGGCCATGGCCAGGGGCACGGAAATACTCAGCCTGCGAAAAACGCCGTACGCAATTGCGGCCGTCAGCGGAAACGTCAGCAGGAAATACAGATTGATGACGCGCGCGCAATCGGACGTGCACAGGGCGATCAATTTCATGATGCCGAGGTCCAGGTTGGCCGCAAAGGGATAGGCGTGCATGTCCAGGCCATGGGGAGCACCGACGAAGTCGTTATGCAAATACAAGGCGTTGTCGATGATGCCTTTCACAATCATCAGGTTGTTGAACTGGTCCCCGTTGTAACAGAAAGGCACGGCGAGATCCGCCCGCCACAATTTCAGGGCCCAGCAAAGAATGGCGCCGGCTAGAATGACCACGCAACAATAAGGCGTCATCGCCCCCAAATTCGTGCGTGATAAGGAGATTTGCATTTACCTATCCGGGCACAAAAAAGCCGTATCCGCGTCCCGAAAAAGTACCTGTTCTTGCCGGCAGCGTCAATCACATTGGCCAAACTGCACTTGTTCGCTTTTCCTGAATCGTTAAACTTCCATGCCAGTGGTGGGGCCGGACTGGAGGATGAGAATGGCAAGGCGGCGGAATTGCCTGTTTTACCTGGCTTTTGCTGTTTTCGCCTTCGCCAGTAGCGGTTGCCTGGTGGCCACCGTCGGCGCCGTTGGAGGGGCCGCCGCCGGCTATGCCTATTACAAAGGGAAGGTGAACCAGGATTTCAGCGCCGGCTTCGAGGACACCGTTGCTGCCGCCCGCACCGCCCTGGGAGAGTTGGGCCTGCCGCTCCTCGCCGAAAGCCGTGCGCCCAACACCGCTGTGCTTGAAAGCCGATCCGCCGAAGGCGATCACATCCGCATCGACATCGATTCATTAATCAGCCCGATTCCGAGTGAAGGCAGAATCAGCCGGGTCGGCGTCCGCGTCGCCACCTTCGGCGACCAGCCGCTCAGCCGGCGGATATTGGATCAAATCAGCGCGCATCTCGTGATGCGACCCGTAACGGCTTCCGCCGTTGCCTCACCAAACTCGGGACCCGTTCCACCCGCTTCGGGCCTTGTTCCCGCCGCCGGCACCACTACGCCGCCTCCTCCGTTCCCGCAGACTCCCGGCAAACCGCAATCCGTCGAGCCGCCCCTCTTGGATCCAAAAGCTGTAAGATAGTCAACGGTCATTAGTCATTGGTCATTCGTGGACTCTCGCCAACGACTAGCGACCAAGGACCAATGACGAACTGCAAACTTCGCTCATGTCTTGCACTGCTCGCGGTGGCCGTGCTCGCTTTTGCCGTCACCCCCAGCGCGGGATTTTATTCCCGACGCGCTATTTTGGGCGCTGTCACGGCCATGGTGCTGGCCCTGGCAGCGTGCTTTCTGCGAGACGTGGAGCGTGGCAACGCTCCCCGCGCCACGCCCCAGGCCCCATGGTTCTTGCTGGCCGCGGTCGCGCTCTTAGTCACCGGCCTGGCAATTTTCAATAGCGAACTTCTCTACGGCCACGGCGACACCTTCGCGGAATGCCTGCTCCGGGTCCTGCCTCTTGCTGGTTTCTTGTTGGTCGCATCGTTGCTCCTATCTGGTCTCGCGATCAGAAATCAGAGGTCTGACCTCCGACCTCGGATCTTCCGGTTCCAGATATTGGCCCTGTTCGCGACCGGCGCCGCCTTGCGGATCTGTCCCATCATCGCCGTGCCGGAGCCGCGCATCGATGTGTTCAACGCCCTGCGCGATGCCCCGGCGCATCTTCTGGCCGGGCGCAATCCTTATACCGCCGAATATGACAATCCCTATCCCTTTCCCCCGCACTCTTATGATTTGTACCCTTTTTATCCGCCACTGCCGATTTTGTTTGGGCTGCCGTTTCGCGTTGCCGGACTGGATGTCCGTCTGGCCAATGTTGTTTGCGATCTGGTCGCGGCCTGGATCTTGTTCCATGCCGGCCGCTCACGCGGATGTCCGTTGGCCGGTGCCTTCGCCGCTGGGATTTATCTCCACTTCCCCCGCGTCCCCTTTGTCATGGAGCAAGCCTGGTATGAGCCTATGCTCGCCGCCTCGCTGGGAGCCGGCTTGTACCTCGTCGAACGCTACGAGTCGGCTGAGCCGGGGAGGTCAGTCCCCGGAGGCACGGCGAACGCCGGACGGAATATGGAATGTGCCTGCTACAATTTGGGTTATTTCCTCCTCGGTCTCGGCCTCACCGGCAAACAATACGGCATCGTCCTGCTGCCGCCCCTGCTGAAGTCCCTGTGGCGGACCTGGAAACGGTTGTCGCTCGGCATCGCCGCGGCAACGGCGCTCGTGATTGGTCCGTTTTTCCTGTGGAATCCCAGGGCCTTTCTCGATGTGATTTTTTTTGCACACATGGATCGGCCGGTGCAGCCCGAGTCGATCACCATTTTGGTCGGCGCGGAAGACTTGTTCGGGTTCGTTACCCAATTCGGGATCAAACCGGCCCGTGCATTGCTGTTCGGCATCGCCGTGGTGTTGATCGGCTTGATAACCTGGCGCACCCCGGCGAAAACTACCGCCTCCGCCTTGTGGCTCGGAACGGCGCTTTTGACTTTTTGCCTCTGCCACACCCAAGGATTCTTTAACTATTTCTACTTGTGCGAATACGTGTTCTTGCTGGGCATCGTCGGTTTGATCCCGAAACCAACTTGAAAGTGTAGCACTCCCGGAGTCTTCGACGGGGGTGGAATTCATTTGGCTGGCACCGATTAGGAACCTCCGTTTTGGAAGACGGGGCTTGTATCCCTCGATCCGTCATCTCCGACAGCGGTAACCGTGTATTTCCCGGCTGGAATCCCGAGCTGAAAACCGGCTTGAAATTGCCCGGGTCCCGGATAGGAAATAACCCCATCATATTCGGCTAAAGTAGTTACGTTCTGAAGATAGCAACGGGTAATCGAAGTAGTGGGCGCACTGAACGTACCCGCAGCGCCAGTAATACTCCATGAGGTTAGATGGACGTCAGCGTATAATTTGTTTGATCCGAATGTCACTAAGCCAACGATGGCAACGCCACCTTTTGCCAAAAACCTACGCCTACTTGCTCTCGAAGGTTTCTGGCTAACAAATTTAATTCACTTCCGTTTCTGTAACATTTTTGACCTCCTAAAGAATTGGTAAGAAAATCTTGTTTTCCAAAAGACAGTCCTTTAAAACAGTTTCTATTAGCGTAAACTCGACCGGGCCAGTTCATTTCGCTGCCGCCCGTTTCCGTCGGGAATGTATGTTGCCGGAACCTCCGTTTTTGAACACGGGGCTTGTATCGTGCGAACCGTCATTTCCGACAGCAGTAACCGTGTAACTGCCGGCCGGGATCCCGAGCTGAAAACCCGCCTGAAATTGCCCAGCCGCTGGATAGGAAATAACTCCATCATATTCAGTTAAGGTAGTCTGGTTCTGAAGATAGCAACGGGTAATCGAAGTAGTGGGATCACTGAACGTCCCCGCAGCGCCGCTAATATTCCAAGAGGTTAGGTGAACATCGTCCGGATTTTGGTTTAGTAGTTGCTTTACGCTGAAGCTTCCCTGAAGTACCTCGATTCGAACTTTCTTGGTTGCAGCTCGCATGATTGTCCCCTCCAAAAAAAGGTTAGTCGTCCCCCACCACTAGGGGTTCCACCATTACACGCCTGAAGGATGCCGAACTTCGATGGACATAAAGCCCCAGACTTCCTCGCGGACCAAATTCCGGTTGAATTTCCGCCGGAATTTTGGATTTCTCGAGGAAAGTTTTTCTTCTGGAATCTAGCGAAGATCTGTCTATATCGTAAATGGCAATACAATTTTTGTCCCAATAGACCCGAACTTTTTGTGGAGCCACTTCGACGCAGACTTCGCGCCACCCTTCTGAATTCAAGCCAATCGCTCCCGGACTGAATTCTTGGGGTTCTAATGCCCAAACTGATCCAGTGAACATATTTGGTTCGCAGTAACCCTGAAATTTGAAAACGATATGATTACCAGTCTTGGTGAAGAGATTTTCGAGTTTTGTCTGGTCAAAAAGGTCGTTGAATGCCAACATCAAATAGCAATGTTCAAGACCTCGCGCGGATGAAAAATTATTGCATGAGAAATATAAGCCTACCAGACCATGCACGGCATCGGTATTGCCCTGATGTCTTACTTCAATTTTGAACCGATATTTCTCGATTTGGGGGTCGGGCAAGAGTTCTAAAAGCCCGGTTCTCCATGATTGGATCGAAAAGAATCCGTCTGGCGTTTGAAAGATTTTGCTTGTTGCATCATTGGTTCTCCAGGGGAATTGCAACAGAGGCCGCCCATCGTTGTCGATCAAAGTTACTGGTTTGCCGGCACGCAGATCTTCAACAATCGCTTTTCGTTTTTCTTCTTCCTGTCTGGCCGCTTCCTCCTCCGGATTGGGAGGCGGCTTGGGTTGGTAAATCACCCCCAGCGCGACGGTGGCCCCGTAAGTCAGGCCGGCAATCAGTAAGGCCGCCGCGATTTTGCGAAATAGCGGCCGGCGGGTCATGCGGCGGATGCTGCCAATCCAGCGCTGGGGCCGGGCCCGGGTGCGTTCGCCCCGTTGCCAGCGCCGCAAATCCTCCGCCAGGGCATCGGCAGAATCATAGCGCCAGGCCGGTTTCTTCTCCAGGGCCTTCAGGCATACGGCCTCCAACTCGACATCGACTTTTGGGTTCCAGCTACGCGGCGGTTTGGGGTCTTCTTCTTGGACCTGCTTCAAAATATACAAGGGCGAATGGCCCTGAAACGGCGGCCTGCCGGTCAACATCTCGTAAAGAATCGCTCCCAGGGCGTACACATCGGTGCGGGGACCAATCTCCTTGCTGTTCCCCGTTGCCTGCTCCGGCGCCATGTAAGCCGGTGTGCCCAGGACCGTCCCGGATACGGTGACAGCCGGAGCGGCGGAGGCTTCGGCAGGAGAGAGGTCCACGGTATCTGAAAGCACCGTGCGGTGGGCGGGCGACGGCACAGGGAATGTGCCGGCTACGCGCCCTTCGCCGGCCTGGCTTTCCCAGGACTCCAAGGTCTTGGCCAGGCCGAAGTCGGTGATTTTCGGCTCGCCGGCCGCGGTCAGTACGACGTTGCTCGGCTTGAGATCGCGATGGATGAGATTCTGCTGGTGCGCGTAGTGCATGGCGCGGGCGAGGGTTTCCAGGCACTGGGCGGCCCATTCGGGTGGTTGCGGCTTGCCGGCGATCCGCTGGCTGAGGTTGCCGCCGGTCGCCAGTTCCATGCTGAAAAAAGGCAGTCCATTTTCCTTGCCGACGGCGTAAACTCGGACAATGTGGGGATGTTCCAGCCGGGCCATCTTCTCCGCTTCTTCGCGGAACCGGGCCAGCTCGGTCGGGGTGGCGGTCTCGCGAATCTTTTTCAGCGCGACCACGCGATTCAATTGCCGGTCGAGCACCTTGTAGACGACACCCATGGCCCCCTGACCAATTCGTCCCAAGATTTCATAGTCATCCATCGTCGGCGCCGGCTTGGGCAGCGAGGCAATTTCCAACGGCAGCGCGGCGTCCGCTTCCTGATCATCGCTCAATAGTTTGTGGATTTGAAACTGGCGCTGCAGCCGGTCGCGCCACAATGGAAAACGACAGTAATACTCGTCCGGCGTGGGATGTTGCCCGAGCTCCTCGCGGATGACGTATTCGGTATAGATGAGTTCGATCGTGCAATCGGCATGGGACCCCAGGGCGGGGGATTTTTCGATCAGAGTTTCCACATGGACATTTTCCCCCGCCCTGAGCCGGCGCTCCAGTTCGGCGCAGGCAGCGCGCAGTTGCCGTTCGAGCGAATCCCCTTCTTCCAGCGGCTTTGGCATGGGCCGGACACCTTCCTACTTAGTAATCGTTAGCCGACACTACTTCTCCCCCCGCGCGCGTGACCAATTTGGCGAACACGCGAATGTCGATGCGTGATGACAAAAAATGCACGGAGCCATCCGCAAAGACTGTATTCGCTCCGCTGGGATGAAAGCTGTAAACCTCATAAGCATTCGTACAGTTCACGGCACAAGGACCGGGGCGGCTGGCTCCTTTGGGGGTGGCACCGTAAACCTCGATCCGGTTAAAAAGCGAGCTCCAAGGGCCACCGCCTAACGGACTGCCGCGAATTTCGTGGCCGGCCTGCCAGCGTTTTGGTCGGCCGGCATCCTCGGCGATTAGCAAGGTGTTGGAAGTGCCGTCCTTTATGTCGGTAAGACGCAACATGTTATTCGATGGCAACGCACCCTCGTAATTGCCTACTGCATCGATCAGACCTTGGTCCGCGAGAGATGACGACACAAACCAAAGGGGGGCATAATCCGTGCAGGCTCCCTGGCCTCCATTCGGGAAATCCGGGTTGCCCGATTGCAACCGGTTCGGCTCGGCGGATGGACATTGCAAGATGGCCAACTGGGTGTTCACAGCTTCGTGGTTCAGAGGATCGTAAAAAGACACGGTCCAAAGGTATTTCCGGGCCAGGGCTTCCTGCTCCAAATAGGGCAAAATAAACGGCCAACATCCATGCCAGGCGCGAGTCGTGACCCTTGCCGCAAGATAAGGCCCGAACACCCCACCCGGCGGCAACCGATTATGGGCGTTTTCAAAGTGATGAAACGCTAACCCAATCTGTTTCAGATTATTGGCGCATTTGGCCCGATGGGCGGCTTCGCGGACCTTTTGAACTGCCGGGAGGAGCAACGCTATCAAGACTGCGATG
>Ga0306924_10003317_pt1 | contig 15455 bp, 13 predicted proteins | sample sta12Can44000111_FD_203756 | JGI IMG/M metagenome (GOLD analysis project Ga0306924, IMG submission 203756) | Lab enrichment of tropical soil microbial communities from Luquillo Experimental Forest, Puerto Rico - statanox.12C.anox.44.000.111 (v2)... | ecosystem: Environmental > Terrestrial >... | reverse complement strand
GTCTCGATCAACCATCCGCGCAACCTCAGCGCCGGGCCCGAGCGGCGGGCAACGGGGTAATTCTGCTGGCTCAAGTTCGCCGCCAGGACAGCTGAACTCTGCCTGCACAGATTGGATGATCTGTGCACCGCGACTCACGAATGTGTATCTATGAATAGGAATTCCTAATCGTTCGGCTCGCCTTCCTGGAGAAGGCGACAGGTTTGAGGTCACTATCGGTGACGGATACCGTGACGGGTCTGCGGGAGTTGCCGGGCTATCCGCCGCTGACCGGAGCGCGGCGCGACTGGCCCTGGAAAGCCGGCATCCAGACAGGGCGCATCCGCCCGGCGCCTTCCAGGACTACGCTCCCTACACACACGCTCCACAGAAATCCCGCAAGCCCGGGCCGGCGGGCGACGGCTGTTACCGTTCCGCAACTTGGACCCGTCTTGAACCCCCATGGCCCTGACCTGCGGAAATAGCCTTCATCTGATGGTTGCGAGGTGCTGTCCAATGACATACCCGCAGGTCAGGCGATGATCCCGATGTGTCCGAGGCCCGAGTGCACCAAATACCAATGCGTCCTGACCTCGGAGTTCCTCCTGGATGCGGTTGGCGGTGCGCGATGACCACCGGGCAGATTATCAGGTGGTCGACGGCGGGGGCGGTGGTCGGCGTCGCGGCGGTCGCCGCGGTCGCGTCCTGCGAGCATGCCTATGCCTGGTGCGGGCGCACGGGGAGACGGGCTGGATCGGCCGGCTGGTCCCGCTGACGGTGGACGGGCTGATCGACGCCAGCTCGATGGTGCTGCCCGGCTCGGCGCGCCGCGAGGCGCCCGTTCCGGCGCTGGCGCGGTGGCTGCCCGGGCTGGGCATCGCGGCGACGCTGGCGGCGAACGTGGCGCACGGGCTGGGCCACGGCCCGGCCGGCGCGGCCGTGGCCGCCTGGCCGGCGGTCGCCCCGGCCGGGTCGTATGAGCTGTTCATGACGGTCATCCGCGGTGCCCGCCAGCCCGATGACCGGGTATCCGGCGCGGAGCAGGTACCCGGAGCCGTATCCGGCCCGGATCCGCTGCGGGTGCAGGCTGCCGAGGTGTTCGCGGCCGACGTGGCGGCCGGCCGCGTCCCCTCGATCGGGCTATCCGGTCGCGGCTGCACGTGGGGCAGCCGCGCGCGCAGCAGGTACGCGCGTATCTGGCCGCACTCGGTGACGGGTGTTAGCGGCCTCGCGATATGCCGATCCTGCGGCTGGACTGTGCGGCGGCGCTCCGGCAGGGCTCGATGAGCATCCCCGAGCACTGACCGTTAATGCTGACGAGCCCGCGGGCGCGCGTACCCGCCGTTATCTCAAGCCCGGATCCGGGTGTCACCGCTGTAATCGCCGGGGCTCGTGGGCTTCGGCGAGGACACGTTATCTGCAGCGGTGTGTCCGCTGTAGCTGGCGTAACGGCCGCAGCCGTCTCACGTGGCGGTCCATCCTTCGGCTTGCTCGACGGTCTGGGCGGAGAGGGTTTCGAGTTCGGTGATCAGCTCGCGGAGGCGCCTGGTGTTGTCGAACAGGGGGCGGTACCGCTTGAGCTGGGCCTGGCTGAGCGTGCGGGTGACGGTCCTGGAGCCGACTTTGCGGATCCAGGACGGGTAGGGGCCGTGGAGATGGGCGGGGTCGCTGCGGCACCGGCACCGCGGGGAGCCGCAGCGGGTGGTGCGCTCGACGAGGCTTCCGGGCAGGCACAGGCCGAGCGCCGCGATCTCCTGGGTGATCTGGCGCTGGCGGTCCTCGCTGCTGGCTGGTGTTGAGGGCATGCCTTGTTGGTATCGCATTTGTGCCGCCGCGCCGGCGAGGCTCCACTGCCTGATGCCTTGAAAGCTTTACATTCAAGGCAGTTGTCCGGCCCGGACTGGCCGGATGGAGGTGGGGCCGGTGCTCGTCCAGCGGGTGCTGATGCCCGGCAGCGGCCGGGAGTCCTGGACGCTGCTGGGGGATGACGGCGAGGTTGTGGAGCCCGCCGAGCGTTATCTCGCCTGCCTGGCGGCGATCGAGCGCTCTCCCAATACGGTGCGGGCCTACGCGGTCAGCTTGAAGCTGTGGTTCGAGTTCCTCCAGCAGGCCGCGGTGAGCTGGGATGAGACGGGCGTCGAGGATGTGGCCCGGTTCGTGGCCTGGCTGCGCGCCCCGGCGGAGAACGTGATCGTGCTCGCGGACGGGAGCGGGGCACGCCGCCCGGCGACGGTCAACCGTTATCTGGCGGGGGTCTTCGGCTTCTATGACCATCATGCACGGACCGGCCTGGGAACTGCTGCCTAGCTCGTGTCGTGGCGGCGGATAAGCCGCGGTTCCCATAAGCCTTTCCTGCACCATGTCACGAAGGGGCGGCCCATCCCGGTCAGGCCGGTGAAGCTGCGCGTCCCGCAGCGCGGCCCGCGCATCCTGGAACCGGAGCAGATCGTGGCGATCCTGGCGGCCTGTGAGCACCTGCGGGACCGTTTCCTGCTGTCGCTGCTGGCCGAGACCGGGATGCGGGCCGGCCAGGTGCTCGGGCTGCGGCATGCCGACTTCGTCTCCCGCAGCCGCGAGGTGCATATCGTGCCCCGGGCGGATAACGCGAACGGGGCGCGGGCGAAGGTGCGCTCGGCTGCGGTGGTGCCGGTATCGGCGTCGCTGGTGCGCCTGTATTCGGAGTACATGCACACTGAGTACGGCGATGTCGACTCCGACTACGTGTTCGTGAACCTGTTTGGCGGCCGCATCGGCGCGGCGATGACTTACCCGGCGGTGCATCAGCTGATCGGCCGGATCGCCGCCCGGACCGGGATCGGTTTCACTGCCCACATGCTCCGCCACAGCCACGCGACCGGCATGGTCCGCCGGGGCGTGCCGATCGAGGTGGTCGCGCGGCTGCTGACCCACAGGTCCTCGACCACAACGAGCCAGACCTATGTCCATCTCGATGCGGCCGGCATCCGGGAGGCGCTGCGCCGGTCCGGGGCCTGGCAGGAGGAGGATGCCCGGTGAACAGCCCCGCACCTGCCAGTCAGGACCGGCCGCGGCTTGCGGTGGTTCACGGCGAGGCAGCCATACTCGGCGGCCAGTGGGCGTCGGATCACTGGGATGCCGGGCGCCTGGGCATCCCCGCCCGGCGCGGACGCGGCACGGCGCGCTTCAGCGGGATCAGCCAGCCCTGGCTCCGTGACCCGGTCAAACGCTGGTCCCGGTTCCGCCTGGCGACCGGGTGCGCGTTCGCCACCATCGATGCCGGGGCGCTCGCGCTTACCCGGTTCTCCCGGTTCCTCGCCGCGCATCATCCCGGGGCCGCCGGCGCGAGCGCGATCACCCGGCCGGTCCTGGAGGACTACATGTCCTGGCCGCTCGGCCAGGGATACTCGGCGGCCACCCGGGCGCTGTCCCTGTCGGTGATCCGGGTGTTCTTCGACGCCTGCCACCGCCACGGCTGGCTCCCTGGCCTGGCCGCCAGCGCCACCATCTACGTCGAGGAGCTCCCGTTCCACCACGATGAGATCGCCCGGTTCATCCCCGAGTTCGTGATGGCGCAACTGGAGTCCGGGCAGGCGCTCGCGAAGATCCCGCATACCACCACCCGCAACCTGGTCGTGGTGATCATGGAGACCGGGCTGCGCGGCGGGGACGCATGCAACCTCCCGTTCAACCCGGTGCTCACCGACAGCAGCGGCTGGCCCTGCCTGCGGTTCGAGGCCGTCAAGATCCGGGCTGAGCAGCTGATCCCGCTCAGCGCCAAGGCCGCGGCAGCGATCAGGGACCAGCAGGACTACGTCCGCCAGCACTGGCCGGCGGGCAGCCGGTGGCTGTTCCCCGGAATCGCCGGCAACGACGACGGCTCCAGGCCGTACTCGCACAGCAACTTCACCAAGCAGCTCACTCACTGGCAGCGCGTCATCGGCCTGCACGACGAAACCGGCCAGCCGGTCACTGTCACCGGGCACCAGTTCCGTCACACACTCGGGACCCGGCTGATCAACTCCGGCGTCCCCCAGCATGTGGTGCAAAAGCTCCTCGGGCACGCCAGCCCTCACATGACCAGCCGCTACGCCAAGATCCACGACGCCACCATCCGGGAGGAGTTCGACCGCTACCAGGCCCAGCGGGTGAACATCTCCGGCCAGAGGATCGGCTATGACCCCGATTCCCCGGCCGCTTCGGCCGAGTGGGTCAAGCACAACCTCAACCGCGTCCGCGACAGCCTCCCCAACGGCTACTGCGGCCGTCCCGCCCAGCAGGACTGCCCGCACCCGAACGCCTGCCTGACCTGCCCGGACTTCCAGACCACGCCCGTGTTCCTGGAGATCCACCGGCGGCAGGCCGCTACCAACCGCACTCTCATCGCCCAGGCCGACGGCAAAGGCCAGCAGCGCCTCGCCGAGAACCTGCGCCGCGTCCAGGCCAACCTGGAACGCATCATCCCAGCCCTGGAAACGCTTGAGAGCGAGAGCCCCGGCGATGGCCCGCGCTGACAACTCCTCCTTCCTCACCGAGGCCAACGCCCGCCGCCACCAGGCAGCACTGTCGGCCGCGCACCATGCCATAGAGCAGCTGCAGCGCCAGGGACAGGCAGTGAGCTTCAGCAAGGTCGCGGAATCAGCCGGCGTCTCCCGAGGATGGCTCTACCGCCAGGACCAGATCCGCGACCTCATCAGCCGCCAGCGGGCACTCAAGCCACCGGCTGCCCGCCGGCTCACCGCCCAACGCGCAACCACCGACTCGCTCCGCCGCCGGCTCGATGCCGCCCGCGCTGAGATCACACGCCTGCGCGCCGAGAACCGCTCCCTCCGAGAGCAGATCGCCCGCCAGCTCGGCCTCCAGCGGACCCAGCACGCAGCCGAGCACACGCCAGCCGAACCGCGATGACTCGGACCACGATCCCCACGGCAACGGCGAAGACATGTCTACGCCGCAGAAACACGCGCCTACCAGGCATTATGCACAAACGACTTCAGATAACCGCCTAATTGGTCGCCAATCTGGCAGACCTGATTGCCGACTTCGGTCGCGCCGAACCGGCTGATCTGTATCTGGATATGCGTCTGTATCTGGATATGCGCCAGGTCGATGGCAGGGGCGTCCTGATGCGCCGCGTTGGGCTGGCAAGCGTGATGCTGCCGGGATGTTCCTGCTTGCTTGGTTATTCCCGGGCCGGGCGGTACGGTCGGCTGGTGGGGGAGCTTCCCGGCGACTTCGCCGGTCGTGGTAATGCCCGCGGGACCGGGGTTGCCGTGCGGCTGCCGCCGCGTCGGTTGTCTTTCGTCGGGAGGACCGCGGACCTCGGGGAGGTCGCGGCCAGGCTGGCCCGGTATCCGGTCGTGACGCTGACTGGCGTCGGGGGAGTCGGGAAGACCGCGCTGGCGGTCGAGGCCGCGTGGGCCGAGGTGCTGGCGGGCCGGGCGGACCTGGCGTGCTATGTCGACCTGGTGCCGTGCCGCGGCGATGAGCAGGTGATTGCCGCCCTGGTTGAGGCGGTGGGGATCAGGGGGGCCGAGGCGGCGGCGGGGCTTGACGCGGTGGCTGAGGCGGTGTCGGGCCGCCGGTCGCTGCTGGTGATCGACAACTGCGAGCATGTGCTGGAGCCGGCCCGGCGGGCCTGCGGGCAGCTAGCCGGGCGGGCCGCGGGCCTGCGGGTCCTGGCGACGAGCCGTGTCCCGCTGGATATCGAGCCCGAGTGCGTGTGGCGGGTGCAGCCGATGGCTGTTCCGGGCGAGGCCGGCCCCGCGGTTGAGACGGATGCGGTGACGCTGTTCCTGTCCCGGGCAGCGATGGCTGGGGTGACGGTGCGGGACGGGCCCGGTGAGCTGGTGCTCGCGGGCAGCGTGTGCCGCCGGGCGGGCGGGCTTCCGCTGGCGCTTGAGCTGGCCGCCACCCGGCTGCGGGTTGCCTCGCTGGCCGAGCTCGCGGAAGGGCTGGCGGGTTCGGGGTGGCCGGCCAGGGCCGCGGGCGCGGGACGCCATGACTCGCTGGAGGCGTGCCTGAGCTGGAGTCACGCGCTGCTGCCGGCCGGCGTGGCGGCGGTGTTCCGGCGGCTGAGCGTGTTCCCCGGCGGATTCGACCTTGACGCGGCGCGGGAGGTGGCAGGGGCGCCGCCAGTCGGGACGAGTCAGGTCGATGTGCTGATCGAGCAGCTGGTCACCGCGTCGCTGCTGGAGGCGGACACGAGCGGGGCCAGGACCCGGTTCCGCTTCCACGAGCCGGTACGCCAGTATGCCGCGGCACGCCTGGCCGAGGCCGGGGAGGAAGACCTGGCCCGGTGGCGGCACGCCCGGGCGTTCCTGGCCCGGGCCGAGGCAGCCGAGCCGCTGCTGTTCGCGCCGCGCGCCGAGGAGCAGTGCGACCTGCTGGAATTTGACCGGCCCGATCACGACGCGGTCCTGGGCTGGTTCTTGTCCTGCGGGGCGGCGGCGGAGGCGCAGCGGCTGGCGGCAGCGCTGTACTTCTTCTGGTACAGCCGCGGCTGGTTCGTCACCGGGTTGCGGTGGCTGCGTGCCGCGCTGGCGGCCGAGGGGCCGGTTGAGCCGCTGGCGCGACTGCGGGCCGAGGCCGGGCTGGCGCAGCTGGCCTTCATCGCCGCCGATTACGCGGCTTGCTTCGCGGCGATCGAGTCGGCGTTGCCGGCCGCCCGGCTGCTCGGTGACGACGTGGTGCTGGGCCGCTGCCTGGTGACCGCCGGTCATGTCTGGTGGTTCCTGGACTCCGGCCGTTCCGCCGCGCTGTTCGAAGAGTGCCTGGAGGCGGCTAGCCGCAGCGGTGATGACTGGGCCCGTAGCACCGGGCTGGCCGGGCTGGGCTGGGCCCGCTACTTCGCGGGGCGTTTCGACGCGGCGGCCGGGCCGCTGCGAGAGGCGATCGAGCTGACGGCCCGTTCCGGGCGGCGGCAGCAGTTCGCGATGGCGGTGCTCGGCCGCGCCGCGGTTGAGTCGTGGCTCGGGCAGCTCGCGGCGGCGGAGGCATCCGCGCAGGAAGCGGTGGCCGTGATGCGGGCGCTCGGCGATGCCACCTGGACCAGTACGGGGCTGGCGATCCTGGCCGGGATCGAACGTTCGCGCGGCCGGCTGGACATGGCCGGGCAGCACGCATCCGAGGCCGTCGAGATCGCCGTGCGGGCCAAGGCGACCGCCAACCTGATATCGGCCTCCGGGCACCTGGGCCGGATCCTGCTTTCCCGCGGTGAACCGGGTGCGGCCGGCCACCTCGAGCAGGCCGTGCAGCTCGCCCGCGCCTTCGGCGTGCGGCCGCTCACCGCCTGGTGGATCGACTCACTCGGCGAGCTGGCCGAGCTGGAAGGCCGCCACGGCGACGCGCGAAGCTGGTACGAGCAGGCGATCGGCCACGCGACCGAGTGCGGCCTGGCGGCGGACGCCGCCCGCGCCCGCCACCACCTGGGCCGGCTGGCCTGGCTGGAAGGCGACCTGGCATCGGCGGTCAACAGCTGCCACGAGGCGCTGGCCGCGCAGCTCGAGGCCGGCGACCTGCTGGGCCTGACCGAAACGCTGGAGACCCTCGGCGGCCTGCTGATCGATGAGGGAAGCGCCCGGCGCGGGCTCCCGCTGCTGGCAGCCGCTAGCGCCTCCCGGGAGCACCTTGGGTTTCCCGTCCGGCCGGTGGAGGCCGGCCGGATCGCAGGCTGGATCGCAGCGGGACGCGAGCAGCTCGGCGAGCAGGCGCAGCCCGCGTGGGAGCAAGGTGCTTTGCTCAGCGTCGCCGAAGCCGCCGCGATGGCGCGCCGGGGGCGGGGACCGCGTCGCCGGCCTGCGTTCGGATGGCCGAGCCTGACCCCGGCCGAGCGCGACGTCGCCGACCTCGTCGCCCGGGGGCTTACCAATCCCGAGATCGCCGCCCGGCTCGGGGTAAGCGCGGGCACCGTGAAGGGCCACGTGTCGAGCGTGCTGCGCAAGCTCGGCGCGCGCACCCGGGCTGAACTGGCCGCCGCCGTTTCCGGCCGCTCAGGGATCTTACCCCCCATCCGGCAGGTGTTCTTCGCGCCGCGCCGCCCGATGCTGACTGCATGCCGAACGCAATCGTCAACGGGATCAGCATCGACTACTCAGTGACCGGCGACGGACCGCCGGTCCTGCTCATCTGCGGCACCGGACAGCCTGCGGACCTGTGGTTCGCCCAGGTGGCCGACCTGACCGCCGCAGGGCACACCGTCATCACCTTCGACAACCGGGGCTGCGGGCGGTCCGCGGCGCCGCCCGCCCCCTACCTGGTCGCCGACATGGCCGCCGACACCGCGGCCCTGATCGAGCACCTCGGGCTCGGGCCGTGCGACATCGTCGGCCACTCGCTCGGCGGCTACATCGCCCAGGAACTCGCCGTGACCCGGCCGGGCCTGGTCCGGCGGCTCGTGCTCCTCGCCGGGGCCGGCCCGGCCCCGGCCTACGCGATAGCACGGTCCCGCGCCGCCGTCGACCTCGCCCGGGCCCTTGACCCGCTCCCGCCCAGCTTCGACGTAGCCGAACTGCTGCTGTCCCTGCACCCCATGGCCCAGCTCCAAGCCGACGATGACGCCGTCAAGGCCACCATCAGCCTGATCGAGGCGACCCCGTCGTGGACCAACCCCGGGCGGCTTGGCCAGTACCAAGCCTGCCTTGCCTGGCTCCAGGACAGCAGCCAGCTGGAGCGGCTCAGCCAGATCAAGTGCCCTTGCCTGGCCATGGCGTTCGAGCATGACTGCTGGTTCCCTCCGCGGTCCGTGCGCGAAGCAGCCAGGCGGATACCCGGCTGCCGGTACGCCGAACTGCCCGGCCAGGGCCACGGCGCCGCCCTGCTGGCCGCCGGCCAGGTCAACCCTGTCCTCACCGCGTTCCTTCAGTGAGCGAGGCCAGAGGCCGCCCCCGCCGGCAACCCCGCGCGGCTGACGGCCAGCCCAGGTCCGCTAGCCGAGCACCGGCTCGGCGAGAAACCGGCAGATACCGGGACCGGACCCAGACCGCGGTCCGGATCAGATGACAACCACCATGACGGGAGCAAGCTCATGACTGACGATGCGCTCACCAAGACACTGGAGCAGATGACTGCCGCCGGCACAGCCATACAGAACGGCGATCCGGACCCCACGATCAGCTTGTGGGCGGACTCCGAGGACGTAACCCTCTTCGGGGCGTGGGGACCGATCGAAAAGGGGCACAAGGCTGTCACCAACACCATGCGCTGGGTCGCAAGCCGCTTCACCGGAGTCGATGCCGTAGACGTGGAGCATGCCGTCGTCGCCTCAAGCGGAGACCTCGCTTACACGGTCGGCTTCGAGCGCACTCACGTCAGCGTCGACGGCGGTCCCATGCGCGACATGGTGATTCGGTTCACCCACATCTACCGGCGCATCGACGGCGACTGGAAGCTCATGCACCGGCACGCCGACTTCCCTCCTCCAGACCAGCGAACTGCCTCCGCCAGATAAGCCAGCGCCGCCGTCCGCTCCGTCACTCGAGGGCGGACGGCGGCCGCGGAAGATCCGTCCCGCGAGTGACGGGGCGGGACGACATGCTGACATGGAGGTCACGATGGTCATCAGCAGAGTGCACGGCCGGCGGTCGGCGAGCACGTTCGCGCTGGCAGTCATGGTTGCGGCTACGGCGTGGGTTGCCGTCGCGGTGAGCGGGTTCGCCATGGGGAGACTCACGGTTGCGGTCGGCAGCACGCGCCGCCTGGCGCGCTGCGCCGGCTCCACGGCGGCCACCGCGCTCACCGCGGCCGCGGTCGGTGCCTGCCTGCTTACCTCGTGCACCAGCCCGGCGGGCACGGCGGGCACGGCGGGCCCGCCGGCCGCGCCGCCTGCGACTGCCTGGCAGCGGGTTCTCAGTCAGATCGGCCCGGACGGCTCGGTCAGCAAGCAGACCGCGCTGGAGGCGTTCGTGCTCGCGATCGGGCCGCTGCCCGGCGTGCCCAGGCCCGCGGGCACAGCGCAGGTGATCGACGACGGGTCGGGTCCGGTGCGGTGGCTGCTTGGCTACTACTCCCAGCTCACCGCCGGGCAGCAGGCCGCGGTGCGGCGACTGCTCGACGTCCCGGTGACCACATCGGCGCAGCCGGCCGGCGCCGGGACCGGTCCGGCCACGCTGGACGCGGTGATCCGCCGGGCGGCGCCGGCCGGCCCGGGACCCGGCCAGGCGGCCGACCAGGCCCTGGAGCAGCAGGCCGCGGCCCAGATCGCCTCCCGGCTCGGCGTGAAGCTGAAGGTTGGCGTGCAGATCGTGGAGAACCCGACGCACCAGGAATCGCCCGATACCTTGGCCTATACCGTCTGCCTGGATGCCGCGGGGCTGGCGGACGGCCCGTTTCCGGCGGCGAAGTGCACGATCTTCATCAATCCCGAGGCGCACAGCAGCCCAGCCACCGAGCACGTTTCCATGCTGCACGAGGTCTTCCACTGCTTCGAGGCGCAGCTGGAGCCCTCGATCGGCGCCTACAACAGCGCCGCCAAGCCCGAGGCATGGCTGATCGAGGGTGCGGCTGAATGGGTCTCCTCCGACTTCGCGACCGACCCGGTTACGTCCGGCTGGTGGCTGGACTACCTGATGAACCCGGACAGGCCGCTGTTCGAGCGGACCTACGACGCAATCGGCTGGTTCGGCCACCTGTACCCCGGCGGCGGCGTATCCCCCTGGACGGTCCTGGCGGCCATGATCCGGGCACCCGGCAGCGCCCCCGCCTACGAGGCCGCGACCGCAGGCGCGAGCCCTAACTTCCTTGACACCGAGGCATCGGTCTTCTTCGAAAACGCCTCCCTCGGCCGGGCCTGGTACCAGAACGGCGTCCAAGGCCAGCCGCCGGGCACCGCGGCGGCCAGCGCCCCGCCACCGGGACTGTGGGCGAAGCACGTGTCGCCGGTCAAGCAGGTCACCATCGGCACCCTCCCCGTGCCCGAACTATCCGCCCCGCCCTACGCCGACGCCGTGGTGAGCTTGCGGCTGACCGCCCCGGTCACCGAGATCACGGTCGCCTCCGGGCACGCCCGGCTGCGCAGCCTCACCGGCACCCATGATTACGCCGATCCCGGCACGCTCTACCTGTGCACGGCCAGCGGCCCCTGCAGCGGCTGCTCGAAGGCGGCCAAGCTCCCCCGGTTCGCGAGCCCCGGGGACCTCGCCCTGGACGGCGGCCCGCAACCAGCGGTCGTCCTGGTGCAGGGCATGACCACCAAGGACCTGTGCGCCCGGGTCACTACCGCGCCGCCGTCGCCAGGTAACTCCACCCCGTCGCCACCGCATCCTGTCGCCTGCGATGAGTTCCCCAGCCTCGGCCCGCCCGGCACCGTAATAACCGGGGGAGTGCCCAGAACCATCAACGGAATCACGACGCTGAGCTGTGTCTACAGTCAGCCCAAGGGTTACCCGTACGGCTGGATCATCATCATGACCTTCCGCTCCCGCGCCGCGGCCGCGGCATTCTTCACCAAAGAGATCACCGGCACCCCGGTGCCGGGATTCACCCAACCCGTCGAATCCGGCGGGAGCTGCCCGCCCGAAACTTCCACCGCCACAGTCTGCGACATCGACGAGTTCGCACTGCACGGATACCGGATCGATGAAGTCGCCCAGCAGCACCCGGCCACCCCCATGACCGATTTGACGCTGAAGCATATCGGCACACTCATGCGCCAAGTGCTCGCCGTCACCTAGCACCTAGCCGGCCTGCCCGCTGCGCGACTGATGCGCTGGCCCCAAGCGGACCGGCGACCCGGGCCGCGGACGACACCCGGCCTTGGCAGAGGAAGGAAACACGATGGAAGACAGCGACTCCGGTTACCAGTTCGGCTCCGGTATCGGCGACGAGGAGGTGGCGCGCCTGGAGATCCAGGGCAGCGCGCTGGCCCCGGCCACGCGGATGATCCTCGCCGAAGCCGGCATCCGGCCCGGCATGCGGGTGCTGGACCTAGGCTGCGGAGCCGGGGACGTGACGTTCGCGGCCGCCGGCCTGGCGGGTCCCGAGGGCCTGGTGGTCGGCGTCGACCGCTCGGCGGAGGCGCTGGCCCGCGCCCGGCTGCGGGCCGGGCAGCGCGGCCTGGCGCAGGTACGGTTCACGGAGGGCAACCTCAACGACCCGGTGCCGGGCGGGCCGTTCGATGCGATCGTCGAGCGGCTGGTCCTGTGGACGGTTCCGGACCCGGCCGCGCTGCTGCGGCGGCAGGCCACGGTGCTGCGCCCGGGCGGCCTGGTCGTGGCGATAGAAGAAGATCTCTCCACGATCCGGTCGCTGCCCCAGACCCCGTTCGGCACCCAGGTCAAGTCCTGGCTGGTCGAAGCGTTCGCGAAGGCCGGAATGCCCATGGCTGGCCCCCGGCTCTGGGCCATCCTCCAAGAGGCAGGACTGAACCCTGCCGGGATGATCGGGGTCCAGCCGCACTTCGGACCCGCCGACGAGACCAGCATCGCCTTCCTGGTAGAGACCATGCGCCTCGCCGCACCGCTGATCGTGGGCACCGGCGTGGCCACCGCCGAGGAGATCGGCATGGAGACATTCGAGCAGCGGCTAAGAGAGGACAACCAGCGGGCCCAGGCAGTATGCGCGTATCCCATACTGCTGAGCGCGTGGGCGACAACCGGCCCGCGCTAACGCTGGCCACCGACGCTGACACCGGCCCAGCGGCACCGCAGCGTGACCGGACGACTGATCCGCGACGCGTGCCCGCCAGTTGATGCGCGACATGCGGCCCAGGAAACTGTGGTAGCCGTCAGCAGCCACCTGACCTGGACATTCCACGGCGGGAGTGGTCAACCTGCAACAACAAACTCCTAACAAGGAGAGAGCGCATGGCCAAGTTCATGCTCATCAAGATCAGCTTCATGGCTGAGATCACCGACGCCGGCACGCTGCGCGAAGCCGCCCTCAAGAGCTTCGACGACGCCGACACCACGTCGCCTGACCACCCCGAGACCGCCGGCTGGCACGCATCGGAGGAAGGCCAGGAGCAGCGCCGCCTGATCGCCACCGAAGACAAGGCGGCCCTGCGCGAACTCCTTGACGGGCCCGTGCTGCCGCTGCTGCGCGACGGCGTGCCCGGCGCCAAGGTCGTTTACATGCGGTCGTCCATTGACGAACTGGCGGGCACCACGCGGCGCGAGGCCCGCGACGCCTGGTCGAACCGCGAGGAGATTACATCGTGGCCCGACCTTCCTGAGCCAGCTGGCTGACGCCACGGCGAACGTCCTGGCGCGCTCGGCGCCACGTACGCAGAACCGGACGGGGAGGAGACCGAGGACCGGCGGGCTGTCCCGGCCCGCCTGGCTGAAGGGCTGGACTGCCTGTTTCAGGTGATGCTCGGCGTGTTGTCGGGGTCGATGCGCGTCCGGGTGTGATGCTAGGCGTAGCGGTGATGTTCTGGCTGCCGGGAGGCGGGTTGGTGGCCGCGCCCTTTGACCGTGGACCCGGGCTCGCCAGGGCAGCGAGCGGGGACATGCTCGCGTCCTGGGCACAGCGTTTTGGCCAGGGCCGGACCGTCCAGCGCAGCGGGTGTCTGCGGTTCGCGTTCTACGGGCGTGTCTCGACCGAGGACTGGCAGGACCCGGTAACTTCCCGGGTACGGCAGCTGCAGCAGGCCACGATGCTCATAGCCGGGCGCGGGGTCATAGTGGCGGAGTTCTTCGACGCGGGCGAGTCCCGGACGCTGCCGTGGGCACGGCGCCCGCAGGCAGGAGCGCTGGTCGCGCAGCTCGCCGATCCGGACCGCGGGTGGGACGCGATCGTGGTCGGGGAGTACGAGCGGGCGTTCTACGGAAGCCAGTACGCGCTAATGGCCCCTTTGTTCGAGCATTACGGCGTCGGCTTGTGGACGCCGGAGGTCGGCGGCCGGGTGGACTGGCACGCCGAAGACCACGAGCAGACCATGCTCGCGCTCGGCCTGTCGTCCAAGCGGGAGATCACCCGGACCCAGGTCCGGGTTCGCACCGCGATGGCGGCCCAGACGCTGGAGCAGGGCCGCTACCTGGGCGGGCGCCCGCCGTACGGGTACCGGCTGGCCGATGCGGGGCCGCACCCGAACAAGGCGCACGCGGCGTGGGGGCGCCGGGCGCACCGGCTGGAGCCAGACCCGCAGACGGAGCAGGTGGTGCGGTGGATATTCGCCCAGCGGCTGGCCGGGCACAGCGTGGCGCGGATCACCCGCGCCCTGAACGATGCCGGGGTGCCGTGCCCGTCCGCATCCGATCCGGCCCGCAACCCGCACCGCACGGGCGCCGGGTGGACGCTGCGCACAGTCGCCGCGATCCTGGCCAACCCCCGGTACACCGGTCGGCAGGTATGGAACCGGCAGCCGTCCCAGGCGGTCCTGGCCGACCCGGCCGACACCAGCCTCGGGCACCGGCAGGTGCAGCGGTGGAACCTGCCCGAGGGCTGGGTCATCTCCAGGCACCCCGCGCACGCGGCGCTGGTCAGCGAGGCCGACTTCATCGCCGCCCAGGACACGGCCGTGCCGCGTGGCCCGGTCGGCCCGGCGGCACGCCGGTACCTGCTGGCCGGGCTCATCACCTGCGGGCGGTGCGGGCGGCGGCTGGAATCGGCGTGGTCCCACGGAAGGGCCGCCTACCGGTGCCGCCACGGTTACACCAGCGCTGACGACCCCGATCCCGCGCGGCCGAAGAACACCTACCTCCGCGAGGACCAGATCTTGCCGCACCTGGCCGCCCTGTCCATCCTCCTCGCCGGCGGCGGGACACCGGACGGCCCACGCCACGCCTGCATCACCGTCCCGGACCGGACCGCGGACCTGATCGAGAAGCTGCGCGCCGCCGGCACTGCCCTCACCTACGACCCGCACGACCGGACCCTTCGCGCCGGCGGCCGCGACGCGCTGTCCGTCGCCATCGGCAAGACCCGCTGACACTCAGACCGGAATCGGAGAAAGGAGAGCCCCGGCAAGAGGAAAGGAAAGCACCCGCTGCGGCCGGAGGCTGAGCGCGGGTGACAATCGAGCATGCCCGCGAACGGCCGCCCGTGGGGATTTAACGTGTCCGAGCACCAAATTACCAATGCGTCCTGACCTCGGAGTTCTCCTTGGATGCGGCTGGCGGTGCGCGATGACCACCGGGCAGATTATCAGGTGGTCGACGGCGGGGGCGGTGGTCGGCGTCGCGGCGGTCGCTGCGGTCGCGCCCTGCGAGCACGCCTATGCTCTGGTGCGGGCGCACGGCGAGACAGGGTGGATCGGCCGGCTGGTGCCGCTGACGGTGGACGGGCTGATCTACGCCAGCTCGATGGTGCTGCTGGACTCGGCGCGCCGCGAAGTGCGGGTTCCGGCGCTGGCGCGGTGGCTGCTGGGCCTGGGCATCGCGGCGGCGCTGGCGGCGAACGTGGCGCACGGGCTGGGCCACGGCCCGGCCGGCGCCGCGGTGGCCGCGTGGCCGGCGGTCGCCCTGGTCGGGTCGTATGAGCTGTTCATGACGATCATCCGCGGTACCCGGCAGCCCGATGGGGGTGTATCCGAGACAGAGCATGTATCCGTGGCTGTATCCGGG
>Ga0306924_10003316_pt1 | contig 15456 bp, 14 predicted proteins | sample sta12Can44000111_FD_203756 | JGI IMG/M metagenome (GOLD analysis project Ga0306924, IMG submission 203756) | Lab enrichment of tropical soil microbial communities from Luquillo Experimental Forest, Puerto Rico - statanox.12C.anox.44.000.111 (v2)... | ecosystem: Environmental > Terrestrial >... | reverse complement strand
GCCCTTAGCGCGCCTGCCTTGAAGCCGGCGCGGTGCGTGCGTTGGATCAGATTGACGTCGTGACCGCGAAGGCGGAATTCCGCGATTGTTGCACGGGCGATTTCGGCGCTCGCATCGGTGCTGTCATCGAGCAGCTGGATTTGCAGCCGGTCGCGCGGCCAGTCCAATGACACGACCGCATCAAGGACGCGCCGCACGAGCCGACCCTCGTTAAAGGTCGGAATCTGGACCAGGATGGCGGGAAGCTCATCGTCAGCGGGCAGCGGTCGGGTAAGCGCAATTCGTTCTCGCTCGAGTCCGGTACGCCGATGGTAGAGGTGAAGCAGCACGGTCTGCGATATCCGGAACCCCAATGCCAACTGCATCAAGAGGAACCCGAGCAGGGCAATGTCGGCCGTTCGGCCGATAATGCCGAGGAATGCCGAGGTCATGGTCGAGTCAACCAGACGTCACGCATCTCGGCCTTATTCGACCTGGGTTGGAGCTGCAACGCCACGGCTGGAAGCATGCGCGCGCTCTATCTCTCTGCCGCGGCAGGTGTCGCGCCGTTGCGGCTCCAGCGTCTGCGTCAGCAAAAACCAAAACCGACCGTCTTCACTCCCAAGCCGCTCGAATAAGTGGCGAGGATAGCATCAATCGGACAGGCCTTCCGCGAGAGCCCGGGAGGATGTCGCTCGGCATGTTGCGGGTTCATCGAAAACAGCCTTTGAGCTGGAAGTACATGCGGGGTATCGTGATGCAAGTCTGAAGTGGCTGTCCCCCGATATCCGACGGAAGCCATATCGGAGATCAGCGAATCGCCCTCAATTCTCTGGCAAATGATCGGTTGTCGACGAAACCACATGACGATCGAGCGCGGCCAGCCGGCCTGATGGGTGCGCCGGCCCGTATGCAGTACCGTGACCTCCTGGTCAATCATAGTTTTTCCGATTTCGAAGACCCGGCGGAACGTATCGGGTCTCTATGGTGACGGGGTGTGCTCGGAGTCCCCCCGCCACGGCGTCGCCAAACAAAGTCTGCAGCTCTGCGTCTGCGGTCGGCAATCTTTCGAAACGAGCTACCATCGTCGCGGCCAGTTGAGAGCAGCGGCCCTCGTGTCGACCCCGGATGCGAATCGCTTCTCCGGCTCGTCGGTCTTGCCATCTCCTGTTCAGGAGATCGCCCTCTCGGCGGTCATCTGTACGTACGACCGGTACGACATGTTGAGGGAGGCGATCGAAATCCCTGGTAAAACAGGACGTTTCGGCCGACTTGTTTGAGATTATCGTCGTCGACAACTCGGCGGATCAAGCTGGTGCCGGGCGATTCGGACAGCGCTATTCGGGCTTGTTTAATCTCAACCTACCTTGTCGAACCGAAGCCGGGACTTTGCAATGCCCGCAACAAAGACACGGCGGACAGACGAGAAACCGGCATGGATTGACGAGCCATCGCTCAACTATCTCACGGTTATCGATTTGGGCCGCGAGCTGCGTGAACTCTCCGCAAGAGGATGACCGGCCGGGTGCAACATTTCGTTCGACGGGGTGAGCCTAATTGCCGCAGGCGGTTTCTCCACGAGGCTCGGCCGGATGGGTTCGGGCTCGACGCTCCTGTCGAACGAGGAAATCGAGGCGAACGAGAGCGTGAGAGCAATAGGCAAGCTTGCGATCTATACTCCCATACCCGTGATCGAGCATGTTATCCCGCCGAAGCGGCTAACGCAGAGCTGGTTTTGCCGCCGCGCCGTGTGGCAGGCGGTCTCGGACTTGCTGAGCAAATCGGAGCTTGCGCCCGACCTCGCTGCAGTAGCGCCGCAACGCCTATCACAAAAGAGCCACGAGGGCCCGCTATTTTGCCCCTTGCGAAGTGGCGCGGCGCTCAAGGGAGACATGGACCTCGCCTACTGTCTCGTTGTCGTCGCCCTTTGCGGAGGTGCCGAGGCGATGCCGTCACCCGACGGCGCCGGACTGGCGCGTACCCGCACCGCCGATAATATCCGCCGGCTATTCCGCCTACGCCCTGCTTCGCGTTTTGCCACCGACCCGCACTTTCCTCGCTTTCATTGAGCGCGCGGGAACTGCACAGCTTGTATTCTAATGCCCGCGATCGGCGAAGGCCCGCAGCCATCATATGGCGCCTCCTTGGCCGAACACAGGAATTCGAATGCCTTCGCGGCACAGGCTGTCGCTCATAAAAAATTTGGTCATGAAGTTTCGCTTGTCCTTGGTCCACTTGATGCATCTTCTGAAAGACAACGGGAGATTGGCGACGTAGATATCGAGATGCATTATGAGGGCATATCGAGTGTCGTATACGGCCGAACTTCGGATACCATGAAGCCATATCAAAGCAGATCATTTCTGGACTGGATTTTGGCCGGGCGTGATGATTCGCTTTCGATCCGCTCGCGACACGCTCTCGTATTGGGTGGCAAGCAGGCAGTTTAGGGTTTATCGACAGCAATGATGCCGACGTCATCCATGTGAGCCACGCATTCGAGTGATGGAAGTTATTTTTGTAGACAATGGTTTGATGGGCAAAGGAGAGCATAGCTACAGCTTAATAAAACTGGTAGGAGAGAGACTCACCCTTTGCGGGGTGAGATATCGTGCCTTCGGGATGAAATCCATCGACCCCATGATCGTCGCGGAGATCGGCGCGCTCCCGCATTTCAGCCGCTCCCTCTACCAAAGCGAAAGCCCGACGCCGAACGAGCGATATTTGCTGACACTCTTTGCTTTGGCGCGCGGCCGCGCCTTCGACGCGACTATTCCCTCGGAGCGCACGAGCGCAAGAGTCCTCAACGCGGCTTATGAGCAGGATCTCGCCGCTCTGCCGCCTGATATATGGAGTTCCGAAAAGCTCATCGTCGCGCCCGCTGTATCGCAGAACCAGATTGTTGGACTGGTCCGAACCCTGCGCGCGAAACCGATTGGCGAGCGCCTGCGGGTCGTCTGCCAATTGATGTTCGCGCCAAACTGGACGCCCTGGGGGCGCACCGGCAAGCTCGGGCAAAGACTTTATCGGAAAGCCTTCTCGCTGGCGGGGCCGATGATCGGCAAAACGCTCTTCTTCACCACCGAAAACGAAGCGATCGCTGGCCTTTATCGCGATCAATATGGAATTGAGACAAGCATCCTGCCCGTGCCTTTTGGCGACACAGAGCCGGCGGCGCCTTGCTCGGGCCGGCCGGCGTTCGGGTTTTTTGGCTATTCCAAATGCGATAAGGGATTTCACTTGTTGCCCCAGGCGATAGAAATTTGTCGCGCTCACGGCCTCGACGCGAATTTCACCATTCAAATCCAGCATGGCGGGTGGGAACCGGCGACGGTCGCGACCGAGCGCGCGTTGCGACAGATCCCGGGCGTTCGCCTCGTGGAGGGCATACTGAGCCATGAGGAATACGCGGTAGAGACCGGCAAGATCGATGCGATGTTGCTGCCCTATGATCCGGTCCTCTTCGGCCTTCGGGGATCTGGCATATTTACCCAATCGGTCTCCGCCGGACGCCCGGTCATCGCCTCCGCCGGAACTTTCGCAGGCGCCAGCGTCGCCAGCGGGAAGGCGGAGGGAGAGATTTTTTCTCCCCAAGATTCTGCGGCACTGGCCGCCGCCATCATGCGGCTCCGCAGCCGGCTGGCCGATAGCCACGCGCGGGCGGCGAAACTCGCCAGGGCTTTCGCGCACAGGCACAGCGCGGAAGCCTATGTCGACGCTCTTTTGGCTCACGCGGCGCGCTAGCTTCGCATGAGTCGCGAAACTTGACGCGAATGTATCAAATTTTGTGTGCGTTCCGACGTGCCTCGTCGGTCTGAGGCGGAGCCGCGTAGATTTTGAATACCGGGATGGGGGCTCGCGAACCACCGCGAACAGCCGCTTTTTACCGAGCCTTCAACTCGTTAGCGGCACTCGGCCGGGATCCATGGACTTTACGTGCTGCGGACCAATAGCAAGATCACCCCGCTGCAGGTAATACTGCGCTACCGCGCCCGCAACGCGTCGCGTAGCTGTTGCGCCAAGCCAAGGCCATCCTCGCCACCCGTCCGATCTACCACAGAGAGACATGGCCATTCGCGGCCATGTCTTCTGCTCCTAATTCTCGCGCTCCTGCTCGCCGAGGAACTCGAAGATCGGCTCCACCGGCACGGTGCCGAATGGGGCGACATCCTGCGCGATCTCGACCGGCTGCAGGAGATCGAGCTCGAGCAGGACGGCAAGAGCTCAAATGGGCTGATACGGCAATACGTGAATAGACTGCAAGACCATCGCTAGCGGCCGTTGCTCAGCGGCGTCAGGTTCGCGCCATTTATCGAAACTAATTTCTAAACTATTCCGGGTTTGGCCGAGCTCCACGATCGCGTCAACTAGGAAGCCGTGGCCATCGCTGCGGTACGGGAGGCTCACCTGTGCCACAGGGCGACCATCCATCAATAATGTCACGACCTGATTGTCGAACATGCGGTTCATACAATCGAGCAGGACTAGATACCGGCCTGGCCGCTCAACCAGCAAATCGATCTCGGCCTTTGGTCCAAGACACCAACGGAATTGCGTTGGCAGACCGTGCTCCGGAAGGGCCGGCTCGCGACCGCCGATACCAGTTATCGGCCTCCAGGAATTCCGGTGGTTCTGCTTTTCAACAATCCACTCCTCAGCAAATGCATAGCGGCTTAACTGATAAGAGCAGAAATCCTCAACCGCGGATGCCTCCCGACTGGCATCAATTTCCAGATAATAAGCTTCGATGTCTTCCGATTTCTGGCCTTTGCGCCGGGTGAACCGACCGAGTGGAAAAGTAACGGCGTAAAGTGGCGTTTGTTGGGCGAAGCGACGCCACAGATCCCAATCGCCGGCATATTTAAAATGTGGATCGACGCCGCCGACTTTGTGCCATAGATCGCCCCGCCAGAACGATCCTTCTTGCATGACGAATTCTTTGGATCGGCCATCATATTTGCCGGCAGCGAGATCGGCGCGGATGTAAGGAATCGGCGGCCTAGGGCTATAGCCTTCGCCGATCTCATTGCCGCAAAAGGGCAGGCCGGTGAGCCATTGCACTTCCGGCAGTTGGTCGAATATCGACGCGACTGTCGCAAGCGTACCCGGCAAAAGCACGTCATCCGAGCCGAGCCAAGTCATGATGTCGCCAGGCCGCATTCTTGTCGCTGCGCGGGTTAGAGCATCGTACAAACCGTCATCTCGCTCCGATGATATCGTCACGTTCCGGTGTGCCCATGCCTCGGCTATTTTCACTGTGTCATCTGTAGATTGAGCGTCTTGGACATGAACGCGCACACCGAAATTTCCAGGCTGTGTCAAGACGATACTTGCCAAACAGCGTTCAAGAAATTCCGCCGAATTCAAGGTTGGGATGATAATGAAAAAGTCACCCATGGCGCGGGTGACGCCTTCAGCTGGGCGATCAGAGACAGGATGTCCGCGAACATCTGTCGCGATACCATCTTGGCACCGCTCAATGGGCTCAAATGGCAACATGTGGACAGACTGCAAAACCATTGCGAGCGGCCGCTGCTCACCGACATCAGGTTCGTGCCATTTGTCGAAACTGATTTCTAACCGCTTCCGGGTTTGGCTAAGCTCCACGATCGTGTCAACAAGAAAGCCATCACCGTTGGTGCGGTACGGGAGGCTCGCCTGCGCTACAGTGTGACCATCTATCGATAATGTCACGACCTGATCGTCAAACATGCGGTTGATACAATCGAGCAGGACGAGATACCGGCCTGGCCGCTCAACGAGCAGATCGATCTCGGCCTTCGGTCCGAGACACCAATGGTATTGCCGTAGTAGACCGTATTCCGGAAGGGCGCCCTCGCGAGCGCCCATACCGCTTATCGGCCTCCAGGAATCCGTCGGTTGATATAGGTCTTCGACAGCTTCCGGCTCGGGGTGGTCGCGCAGAAGTCCGATCCTATGGGGCAATCCGAGGCCATCGACCAGACCGAGGCGGCGCAGAGCTGCGAAGAAGTGCTGAGCACACGCCTCCAAAGACCACTCATTCTCGGCATGCACGCGCCCCCAAAATGCCATCGCATCTCGGCGCGTGCGGTCCCGGTACAGCGCCGTCACCGCGGTCTCAAGAGACTCGGCATCCGGTGCGATTGTCGTTAGTCCGGTGATCCCATCGAGTAATGCGTCGGCCGTTCCTGTAAGCCCGTGGCCGATCGCCGGCGTGCCGCTGGCGATTGCTTCGACGTAGATCTGGCCGAAAGTCTCCTCCCGGCTGGGAGCCACAACAATATCGGCAGCTGCGTAGATAAGCGCTATTTTCTCAGGGTCCTCGATGTAACCGAGGGCCCTGAAGATATCCGGAGGGACATCTAGCTGTTCCGATGCTGGGAGCCCGATCGCCACGAAAAGCAGGCCCGGCAACCGCAGACTTCGGATGAGTGATCGCACCTGGTCCGCTCCCTTACGCTCATCAATTATCGAGGTGGCGGAAAAGAGAACGATGAATCTATCCTGCGGGAGATCCAATATCTCCCGGCAGGCTCGCCGATCGCGGGGCCGAAATAGATCGACGGGAAAACCTAAGGAAATTCGCTCGATGGGGGGCACATCGGTCCCGGAGAACGCCGAGCGGGCCATCTCGACGGTCCAGGACGATAGACCCAGCAGCACGGGTGGTCGCGTGGACCGATAAAGAAGTCTTTTACTTTTCCAAGCGCCGGCAATCAGATTAGGCGCGAGTTTCGGAAATTCATCGGGAGTCGGACAAGAGGCATCGCACCCTGTCCGAAATCGTTCGCAGGGACCGGGATAGGCACAGCGCCCCGTCACCCACCAAAGATCGTGAAGCACGATGAGGGTCGGCCATCGGTCGAACACCTCTCTCAACACAAATGGCCAAATATGAGCGCCATGAACGTTTCCAAGCAGAACCAGATCGGGCTCATGTTCAGCGATATGTCCTGCTAGTTCCGTAGGGTCGTTCACGCTGGAGGCCGACACAGTTCCTTCTTGGAATGCGACCGCCGAAACGTCGCAGCCCGTTCGGCGCAATGCGTTGGCTAACCGCCCGTGTGCGATCCCGGCGCCATAGTGCCAGCCGATGTCGTTGAGCAACGTTACGCGTAGACGCCTCGAAAAATCGGGAACCGATCGTTGCGGCGCCGGTTGATACCCGCTTCGATCAAGAAAACGCTGCCGAATCATGATCAGGTCTGCCTTGAATCGGCTCTCGTCGGCGGTCTTTTGATCATCATGCTGCCGAAAGCGGGCGATGGGCCGGCCAATCACATGAAGCTGTGCGCGCTGGGCAGCGAATCGCAGCCAAAGCTCGTAATCCATGCAGTTGTAAAGCGTCGTATCGACGTATCCGCCGGCTCGCTGCCATAGCTCCCGGGTAAAAAAGACTTCAGGCTGATAAAAAAACTGTCCCGCGTTCCAGCCGCAATCAAGATCCAGGAGATCATCGAGCGGAAGCGGACCATCGCTGCACGCTGTCACATGCTCGGCGATCAGCTTGCCATCCCGATAAATTTCCGCGATGCCGGCCACGATTTCGGCGCGAGAGGTTGCAAACGCTATCGCCATTGCGAAGAGTGCGCCGGGCGCCAACATGTCGTCGCTGTTGAGCCAAGCGAGGATTTCGCCGGTCGCGATCGTCATCCCTTTGTTGATCGCGTGGCTTTGGCCGTCATCCTTTTCGCTGACGACGTGGTCGAGCTGATCGCGGTAACGTTCGAGCACCGCATCGGTCCCGTCGGTGGAACCGGCGTCGATCACGATATATTCGAGATTCGGGTAGCCTTGTCCGAGCACAGAAAGAATGGTCTCTTCGATGAATCTACCTTGATTGAAGGACGGGGTGACAATCGAGATGCGCGGCCATGGCCGTCCATCCGGCAGCCCGGGCGGTATGGCGAAATACGGCGTCGGCGCCTGATAGGGCCAGCCCGCAGAGCCCGATCGCGCCGCGGAATCGGCCATGAGGAAATCCTTGACGTTTGAACGTGGACGCCCAGGAGCCATGCTATTTCTCGAAGGTTGCCTTGCGCGCCAGCCCGAGGAGCAGTCCGATCCGCCGCCAGCGCGAGTGTTGTAACTCAGCCACCTGCTGTTGCAGCCCCAGTATTTCGGTTCGTCGCAAGCGAAGCTCCTCGTGGAGCCGCAGCACAAGATTTTGGAGTCCCGTCGCCGCCTCTCGGGCTGCCGCGGCATCGCGTTTGGCGTTTTCGGCCTCGAGCTCCTGTTGCTGTTGAAAGAATTCCGCGCGTGCAACTACAGTTGATAGTCCATGGCCACGGAGCTCCCGACGCGGTATTTTAGCTAAGAGATTGGCCAGTTGGGCCTCGCTCTTTGCCCGTGTTTGCTGCAGCTCCTCCGACACTGCCTTCAGCGCCACACGGACCAGGTCGGTGTGCAATTCTGCAACGCGATCGAGAATCAGCGCGTCGACCAGGGAGAGTTCCGTGAGCATCGGCAACTTGCGCCGTATGTAATCCGCGAGATCACCTTGAGCGAGCACGACACAGCCACGTCGCGCACCGGTCTCGCGCGCCGAGGCGTACCTGGGAAAAAACATCGCCGGTCTGGCTGTCACCGCTTCATGCAGATCGGTGACCGATAGACATTTTCCCCTGCCGTAGTCGTCGTAGGTGAACCCAGAATCGGTCGGCACTCGAAAATCGTCGACCATGATCACCGGCGATGGGTGCCGGGAGAATATCTGGTCGATCTCCTCCCAAAGGGGCAGGTCACGTTCCCAATGGGCATCGAGATAAAACAGCGCCGGCCCAGGAGGCAGACGATTTTCGTCGAAAAGTTCGCACAGGAAACATCGGCTATCAGCCCGCTCAAGGCGCACATTGGGAATATTGGCAAGGCGAAGCAAGGAGTAGTAAAAATAACGCGGGTGAAGCTCGCAGCTGAATACTGGTAAGCCGGCTTTGGCCATGTAATCCGTCGTGCTTCCTCGGAAGGTTCCGGTCTCGACGACGGTCACGATCTTGAGCTCATGTAAAAGCTGGTCGAACAAGGTTTGACGGCGCTCTTGCCCGTTGAAAGCTCCGCCCCAAACATCCATTGTTGGCTGGGCGTCGAAATCAAGCTCAGCTGCGCACTTATGTGCCGTCCGAGCGGCGAGCGCGGCACCGCTTGCCTCAAGGTGCTCGGCCAGCGCTGAGAAACCATCCGCGTCAGGCACCAACCGCAGCAAGGCCTCGGCGACGGAACCAAAGGCGGCTTCAGGTGGAGGAGATTCGAAGAGTACTAGGAGTACATCGTCCAGGAGCGATTGAGCCCGCCCCGTAAGGTTCGAACGAAGCAACGCTTGCGTCGTGTCGAAATCCCGCGCCTTCAGGAGCCCGGCCAGCCGCTGCCCGGATGAATCCAGCCTATCCTCCACACTCGTGACTCTACTTTTCCACCTGCTTAGGCGCTTGGGCGAAGCCCGACAAAAAGATTGTGGAATGTCAAGCGGCGTGCCCGAGTTCATTGAAGACGCCTTTCATGCAACTCGGATGGCTTGGTAGTGGGCGTCGACCGGTTTTGGGTTGTGGCCCCGGGCTGGGTGGAGGGGTTGAGCGGCGGCGGGGTTTGATAGCTTTGTTTCGCAGAACGAGCAGCGCGGTCATCGGTTGCGGCCCGCGCGGCGATCTCACGACACTGCTGCAAAAAGCTGGTCGCTGCGCTGGACCGGTGTTTCCCGCGTCCGACCAGTGGCATGCCCGTGGCGCCCGGCAACGGCGCTGGTCTCTCCTCCCGCGTGGAGCCTTAATCCCGCCGTCGTCGATGACTGCCGAGCCCTGAATCGTCCCGGTGCGCCGACTCCTCCCGGAACCACCCGACCAGCATCTGCAGGGCGATGATCGCGCAGGTCTTGGCCGTCTTGGAGGTCAGGCCGAGTGCGGTGCCGATACGCGCCCATGGCAGATCGTCGATCACCGTCATTTGGAGGACGGCAAACCACTCTCGCCCGAGATTCGACGCTACGGCCTGCAGCCGGCGGGCGCCGATGAACTCGCCATCGTTGGCCGCACCAAGCCGGCCGCCATGGTCGTTCGGGACATCCCAGCTCTCCCGGCGAGCTCGGAACCTCATGCCGCTTGCTGACGTGACCGGCTTTTTGATACACGGCAGATCCTCCCAGTAAACGCTGCGGAAATTCGCGCGGCGCGGCCTCCTGCCAGACGACCCAGGAGAAGGGGTGTTGCTGCTCGATCGCTTACCCGTCCAGCCCTCCCGGTGCATCATCGGCAGGCGCAGCAGGAGGTAATCGGCGCGCGTCGGCTCGTTGCGATCGAGCCAGCACCCGCGGTCCTCGGCATCCATCAGGAAGTTCGTCCTCAGCAGCAACGCGACATAGAACGCTCGCTCGGCGAAGCGCTGGGCGTACCTGTAGGGCGGATTGGTGACCACGCCCTCGACCCAGGCAGCCGGCATCTTCGAGGCAGATAGGTAATCTGCCTTCGATGGTTTCCGCCGGCGCTTGGCAACTTCGCGATCGAGGAAGCCGGCAGGTACCTCGTGCGTCCCGGCAATCATGCGGCGAGCCTTCATGTATCGGTCTCGGGAAGCTTCGGGAGCTCAGCAACCTTGCCCTCGAAGCTTAAGGCGGCTGATCCAGCGCACGCGATCAGCCGGCTCAATTCCTTCTCGCCCAGCCCATCGGTCTGCAGAATGCTGTGGCGTCGCCCTGCTCCGGATGCGGGGTCACCTTGACTTGCTTGCCGGCAGCGATCAGGGCATCGATGCCGGCCTCCAGACGCTTGTAGGCGGGATGCCCCTTCAGATGGGAGTTTTTGAAAAGCGATGACCCGACGCTCTTCGGGTTTCAGCACCGAGGGCAAATGCTTCATCGTATTGATCCGAGGCAAGGCGAGGATCCGCCACGCCGGCCTCTTTACGAGGGTGATGCTCTCTTCGTTCTCCCACCCTTCGCAGGTGATGACATCAACCCTGATGTCGATCGTGCCGGGGCTAGCCGCGGCGATCTCCATCATGGCACCAGGAGCGGGTTCGAGGTCGAGACGCCTGCGGTTTGGCGGGGCGAGGCTCTTGCGGCCGAGCGCGTCGATGTAGGTCACCAGCGTCCCGGTGATGCGGTCGGAGGCGATCAACGGCATGATCAGCGCGCCTTCGCCGGGCCGCGCGTTGGCGATCTAAAGCATTCCCTCGGAAGCGGCTTCGGGGAGCCCGCGGGAGGCTCTGTAGGTCGCTCCAGGACTGTTCTCCCCGGTGTCGAGACGGTGCCGGCAAAGCGCTGCGACGGCCTCGCGTCGCGTCGGGGTCCACTCTTCGCCCTCGGCTTCGAGCCGTCCGACGCCGCCGGGGTTCGCGCCGAGAAATCTGGCCAGCCAGGCTGAGGCGTCTTCGCGCGTGTAGTCGGGCTGTAAGAATCGGATCAGCGATGTCGCGCTGAGCCCGCCCCGGTCGGTCGCGAAGCTGTACCAAGTGCTCGATTGCCGACAGAAGCGGAATCCGCGAGCTCCGCAGCGCTCCTTGCCTTCATCGCGAAAGGGCGCTGCTACTCCGTCTTTCCTCAGCAGCTCAGCAGCGATCGTCGGAGCCCAGGTGCGGCGGCGGTCGTAATCGGCCGCGGTGAGGGCGGTCACGACAGGCCTCCCGCGGCGCGGATCTCGGGATGTTCGGCGAGTAGCGTCTCGTGGATCTTCCGCCGTAGATCGCTCGGCAGCCGGACGAGCTCACGGGTATCCGCTCGCAGCGTGGCGCCGAGCCAAAGATCGATTCTGTTGCCCCGGTATGCTCACCCTCAGGATACAGCGACGAAGTGGCTCTCGCCCGCTTCGAGGGTGCGGGCGACGCGCCGGCCCCCTCGTGCCGCTGCGCAACTCTCCCAAAACTCCCCTACGGCTTTCGAAGCTTTCCGACTAAGGCGTTTAACAATCCGTCAAAACTATTGATTTTGCTGGTGCGGGCGGGGAGACTTGAACCCCCACGTCCTCTCGGACAACAGATTTTAAGTCGCGCTATGTTTGCTTTGAACTGTCGGGACGCTATCCAGAAGCGGCCGAGAGGCGATCGAAAAACTGGCATCACCACGCAGCCGTTTGTCGCCTGGACATTTGAGACGGTCTCAGGCCAAGTTCACGATAGGTCCAAGTGGGTTAGGGTGAAAAACAAACCTCGCGCCGGCCCGTAAGAGGATATTAGCATGCGATTTAATATTGTAACGCCCGTTCTCAACGGAGAGAAATTTATCAATGAAACTATTTTAAGCGTGGTGAGCCAAACGGGACCATTTTCGATCCGCTACCATGTTCAAGATGGCGTATCAACGGATTCAACGATCAAGCTATTGACCGCGTGGCAAAACCGCCTCGCAAACGACTTCCCGATTAATTGCGCGGGAATAAAGTTTTCTTATTCGAGCGAGCCCGATCGCGGGCTCTATGATGCGGTCAATCGCGGTTTTGCGGCCTGCGGCGATTCGGATTTGATGGCCTGGATCAATGCCGACGACCGTTACGAACCGGGCGCCTTCGTTACGGTCGCGGAGATCTTCGACAAGCATTCCGATATTGACTGGGTGACGGGGCGGCCCACCGTCATCAACGAAACTGGCGGAATGTTGCATATTTCGCCAATCGTTCCTTTCCCACGAACAGCCATAGCCGCTGGTATTTTCGAGGGCCGTTTCGCGCGGCCTTTCATTCAGCAGGAAGGCACGTTCTGGCGACCCGGATTGTGGGAAAAGACAGGTGGTCTCAATGCAAATTTCCGGCTTGCGGGCGACTTTGATCTCTGGCGGCGCTTTGCGATGCAAAGCGACCTCGTCATTGTCGACACCATTCTGGGTTGTTTCCGGAGACGAAGAGATCAGCTCACCGATAATATCGGGCGCTATCACGCGGAAATCGATTCGTCGCTTTCTCCCAACGAGATGGAGACACGCGTCAAAATTTCAAAGAGTTATGCGAAGGCACGCTTCGAATATCGAGTCTTGCTGCGCCATTACGAAGGACCCTGGGTGTGTGAGCGTTGGCCAATGTGCGTGCTTCCATTTCTCGGCACCAAGGCGTTCAAAGCGGAACATTGGCGTCTCAGCCTCATGGCGCGGTTCGACAAGGAAATACGCCAGATCAAGAAACGATTGACAACGGCCGAAAACGCGGCGGTGCGTCCAAAAAAGGTTCAAAATTGAATCGATCAGGCTGTCGTCCCTTGGTTTCCGTTGGTTGATCCGGTGCGCAAATCGGTTAGAATTAAAAGGATTTACAAAAATAAAGGAATACGACACCAAACCTGCGAGCTCGAAAAAAGACGGCGTCGCTGGTAGCCGAAAAAGACGGAATCGTTGCGTGACCTTGGAGAGGAGCAATTCTTGTTTTCCATAAAAGCGGATTTTCCGCCCTTCCTGTAGGAGCAATATAGAGATGACCCCCCTCTGCAAGATAGAGGTGACCCCGGGTATGGGTGATCAGGCTATCGCGGCCAGCTCGCGGTGATCCGGCAGCTCGCTCGAAAGGCCCAGGACTTTACCAATCGCCGCTACCGCCATGCGGCGTCGTGGATGAGGGTCGAACGGACGAAAAATCGGACCAAGTCCAAAGTGCGGGCCAGGGTTGAACATTCGATCGGCATCATCAAGCGGGTGTTCGGGCTTTGCCAAGGTGCGCTACCGCGGGCTGAAGAAAAACGCCCACCGCCTGCTCGTGACCTGCGCATTAGCCAACCTGTTCGTGGCGCGCCGGCATCCGCTGCGCTGCGTCAGGGCGTAGATTACCCACAATGTGTCAGTACCCACATAAACAACCGAACACTCCCACGACAGCGTGCAGTCACCCACCCCATCGCGCGCCCACGAATTTTCTATGTCCATTCTTCTTGCGCCGACCCTCGTTCAGACGTTCCCGCCATGTCGCCGCGCATCCAAAGGCGCAATATGTCGTGGCGGCTGAGGGAGCTGCGTGCGGGAAGTCTACGTCGACGACAGTGACTAGTTCGCAGGGTGTGCTAACAAAATACGGAACGAAGGCACGCGCAAGGTCGTGCGAGAAACCACCATCGACCATCAGAGCAGCGCATCTAGTCTGCCCGGTCCCTATATGATCCAGCTCGACACCCACGGTTACGAGGTTCCCTTTCTACATCCGGGCGACGGAGACCTTGCGTAATACCAATCTCCTCGTTATTGAGACCTATAATTTCCGCGTCATCGAAAACAGGCTGCTTTTTCATGAAATCATCGCCTACATCCGCGAATGCGGATTTGGCGTTATAGACTATATCCGAGCCGCATTGGCGCGTTCTCGATTTCGCATTCTGGCAGATTGACCTTTTCTTTGTGCGCCTTAACCGCTCCGAGTTTCTTGTGAACGCATATCGGTAGGCGCGCCTACAATCTCGAAAAGTTCATGCGGACGCACGGCGCTGGCGATGCGCAAGGCAGCTGAACCGCGGCGGCTGCACAGGCTTCTTCCAGATGGCCGAGGTGGCGCTGCCACGACAGATGTTCCCAAACCCTGAAGCTCATCGCCCGGTTGCGGGTGCCGTCCGTTCCAACACGAAGGAACTTGGGGTCGAAAGGCGCGGACCACGGAGGCAAGCTAGCCCCATGGCTCTCACTGCCCGGGCAGCTGTCGCGGCGAACTTTGTTGCCATGGAGGCCCGAGATAGTCAAAATCGCCTCATAGCCTCGGAAATCTGCGGAATGTAGGTGCAAGTGTCAGATGTCGGGGTCAGCGACCAGAGAACGGGGAAAGTCAGATGAGCGCAATCAGTGCCGTTCTTCCACTCAAGGCATACGGTCGCCGTTACATTGACGATCCGGGACGCTGTCACATTCTCCTTACCTCTCTGGCAATGTTTGCGCCGGATGATATGTTCGAAGACATCTTCGTGGTCGTCCCCGCCCGCGAGCGAGCCCATGCGGAAGGGCTCCGTCGCGATTGGCAATCGCTGCCGCTTGTGGTTATCGACGAAGAGGAAATTCTCCCTACATTTCGCGACCACCCGCTAACACTGAACGCGGGTTGGTATCGCCAGCAACTAGTCAAGCTGTGCGCGGCGAATCTAAGCAAGACCGAGTTCTTCATCACTTTCGACTCGGACGTCATCTTAACCAAGCCGATCTATGTAGCGGACATTGTGCGCGACGGGAGAGCGCTACTCGAGCCCGAGGACCGCGCCATTCATTCACGCTGGTGGACCGGATCTGGAGATATTCTGGGTGTACCCGTGGATTTGTCTGCCCCCGGCATGGCGGTCACCCCTGCTATTCTTTCGCGCACCATCTGCCGTCGATTATTCCAGCACTTGGAAGATCGCTTTAACCAAGCCTGGGCAAATCTGCTTTTGCAGCGATCTCGGGACAATTTCTTGCTAAAGCGAGCGCGCGATAATTGGAGCGAATACAGTTTGTACTATTTGTTCGCGGAACACGATAAAGTATTGTTTGATTACCACTTTCTGCCAGCGTCGGAGGGCGCCGCGCGGTTACATTGCCAATCGAGCGTGTGGACGAAGGCCCAATTTCCCGGCTGGGAC
>Ga0306924_10003315_pt1 | contig 15458 bp, 15 predicted proteins | sample sta12Can44000111_FD_203756 | JGI IMG/M metagenome (GOLD analysis project Ga0306924, IMG submission 203756) | Lab enrichment of tropical soil microbial communities from Luquillo Experimental Forest, Puerto Rico - statanox.12C.anox.44.000.111 (v2)... | ecosystem: Environmental > Terrestrial >... | reverse complement strand
TGGTATGGATGCCGAACCGGTCACTGAGGGCGCGTTATTGGACAAATGGCGTCGCATCGAGGCCAACATCGTTCAAGACCTTGAAGTCATCGCGCAATGTCGGGCGGGCAGGCCCTGCCCCGGCCCCGCACAAAAGTTTATCCACCTGAGCCTAGAAGGCGCACGTCGAAGCGGCCGCGCGCGCGCCGGCATGATCAACCGGGCGGTTAACCTCGCCATCAGCTCGGTTAGCGACGACACGCAATGGGGCGTTTCGGATCATTGGAGTGGTCCGTTCGAGACCCTTCAATCTGGTCGAGGTGACTGCGAGGACTATGCGATCGTCAAATATGCCGCGCTCCTGGAAGCTGGCGTTCCCAAGAACGATGTGAAGATCTTGGTCTTGAAAAATCTCTTTCCTAAAGAAGATCATGCGGTAGCAGCAACTCGCGTCAATGGTGAATGGCTCATCCTGGACAATCGCACGCTGACGCTGGTGCGCGACACGGATGCCACCCGCATGATCCCGGAGTATGTACTTGACGCGGACGGCGTCAGCCGATTTGTCTGGAGTAGTCGGAATCGGAAAGCGACCAGTTGGGCCGACTCGGGCGTGAATGCTTTTAGGTAGTTGGCGAGAGGCGTCTTTCAGCTCAGTATCGCTCCCATTCATCGCTGGAATGGCGAAAACTGACGGGTCTTGCGGCCGTCCCGGAAGAGGGTGATACCGCCGATTCAGCATGATCCGACAAAACCCGACTGTATTTACCGCAGAGGCAGTATAAGTCGGAAGGCAGAGGGGCCCAGCTCCTGCATCGAACGCTGGCGGTGGAGATTGAACGATTGAGCCAGAGCGACCCGACCGATCATGCGCTCGCGACCATCGCCAGCATCCTCGATCAGGCGGCCTCGTCCCGCGAGTCGGACAGGACGGCGGCTGAGCAAACGTCCGAGATCGCCGCGCCAGTGGAGGCCGATGGATATTCGAAGGCGGGTCCCGGTCCGATGGAAGCCCTTCGCTTCAAGTGGACTGTTCGTCGGCAGGCCGAGGACCATTACTTCGTGGATGAGACCTTCGGCGACGATTCCCGCCCCATCAGCCGCGGACCGATGTCGGCAGATGCCGCGATCCGGTTCGTCGACGATCAGGCAAGCGAGGCGCGACAGCGATTCGAGGCGCTAAGAAACGAGATGGCCGGACGCGCCGCCGCAGCGGAAATTCTTCGCGGAGAAGGCGACATCTGAGGCCGCCGAACTTTCCGATAAAGCCGCTTTGATCTTTCGTCCTCATGACTGAACCGGCTTTCCCAGAAAATCCTTCTTGGCGAGTTCAACGCCGCAATGGCGCAGGATGTCATAGGCCGTCGTGACGTGGAAAAAGAATTGCGGCACGCTGAAGGTCAGCAGTAACGATCGACCGGTAAATTGTCGCGTCGAACCGTTCCGGAACGTGAAGACAACTTGCTTTTCTTCGGTGCCATTGAGTTGCGGGGGTTTTATGCTTTCCACGAAGTTCTTCGCGACTGCGATGCGTGCCTTGAGTTCGGGAATGTCGGGTTCGGTTTGCGGAAAAATCGGCGGATCGACGCCAGAAAGCAGCGCGCAGCCGACCACCGCATGCCTGATGGCCTCGCCGACCTGGCGCGTCAGATTGTACATATTGGGGTAAAGGCGCGCGTTGAGCAGAATCGATGGATCGATGTTGTGTTTTTCGGCGTGAGCTGCCGCGTAATCAAGCAGATCGGAAAGGCTGTCCAGGAAATGACTGAAAACCCCGACGGATGCCTGGTGCATGGAGATGGGCACGTTACGATCCTTTACCTTGCGACACGAAACCCTAATACGCGGGCTTTGATTGTCAGTCCATCACACGTTGCGGTGGTCAGGCCCGATCTGGAGAATTTGATGCCTCGCGTTGTCTTTCGCCTCGCTGCCGTCTTTGTCCTGATCGCATCAGCAGCGCAAGCTCAGCAGGCCTCCCGGCTCGAGACGATCATCCAACGCGGTACGTTGCGAATCGGCATGACCGGCGACTACTTGCCATTCACCTTTTTCGACAAAGCCACATCGACGTTCAAGGGGTTCGACGTCGATGTCGCGGAAGCCCTGGGCAAAGCGCTCGGTGTCAAGGTCGAGTATGTCCGCACGGCATGGCCGCAATTATCGGCAGATTTCGACGCCGATCGCTTCGACATGGCGATGGGAGGGATTTCGATCACGCCGGAACGGCAAGCCAAGGGATTGTTCTCAACGCCCATCATGCAGGAAGGCAAGACGCCGATCGCACGCTGTGCGGACAAGGGCAAATACCAAACGCTTAGCGATATCGACCAACCGGGCACTCGGGTCATCGTCAATCCCGGTGGCACCAATGAGCGATTTGCCCGCAGCCATATCAAGAACGCCGAAATAAAAGTCTATGACGACAACGTCGGGATTTTCGATGAGATCGCTCGCGGCAATGCCGACCTGATGATGACGGATTCGTCGGAAACACAGTATCAGCAAAAGCTTCACCCCGGTGTGCTTTGCGCGATCCATCCGGACCAGCCGTTCGATCACGCCGAGAAAGCCTATTGGCTGCAGCGCGACGTCAATCTGAAGACGTTCGTCGACCGATGGATCGAGAAGGCAGGCGAGGATGGCAGCTTCAAGAAGATTCGTTCCGCCTGGTTTGAGTAGATCCGTGCCCGATAGATGCCTTGGGTTTGCCGTCAATTCTTCGCGCAATCATGAACTGGTTGCGGGCGTAACTGCTGGCGACTGATACGAGGAGAGTGATGTAAATCACTTTCGAACGATAGCCGAGGCGTAGGATCGAGCGTTTTTCGCCTTTCCCGGGAGGTGAGCATGAGATGTCTTTTTGCGATCGCCGCATTAGTGATGGCGAGCTCTGCAGCGCAAGCTCAATACACGTTCGAATATGGCGGAAAGACCATTCGCATCGACCCGGATCACGGAACCGTCTCGATCCCCGGAGTCTTCGACAATACAAGACACAACAAGCGAGCGCGCAGCGACAAGGGCAACTCGCGCAAACAGACGCCCGAGCAGGCGAAGTCCGAGCCGCAAACACCCGGCGTGGCACCGGCGCCCGCGGTCGCCAAGGCTCCGTCTGACTCCGTAGCTGCCAAGGCGGCCTCGCCCGAGCCTCCGCCCGCCGCCGCAAACGCCGTGCCCGCTGAACCATCGCCGCCGGCCCAATCCGCTGCCGCGCCCACACCTGCGGTTCAATCGAACTATCCACCGGCGGCGACGCCTGCGCCGCCGGTCGTCGCGACGGCGCCAGCTTCGCCGCCGGTTCCCACCACTGCATCGCCGGCCCCTGCACCAAGGCCGAATTCACCGCTCGGCCTTTGGCTGACCGAAGAAAAGGAAGGCAGGATCAGGATCGAACAGTGCGGCGCCAATCTCTGCGGATATTCGGTGGACTCGAAATCGAACCAGAATGGCGAGCAGGTTCTCATCAACATGAAGCCCGGTAAGGATTCCAAGTGGAGCGGGCGCATCGTCGATCCGAACACGGGCAGTACCTACGACTCCACGATTGCCCTGAAAGGGCCGGACACGTTGCGGGTACAGGGATGCGCATTTGGCGGCATGTTCTGTGGCGGCCAGACCTGGAGCCGGCTGAATTAACGGCCGCCAGTACGACGCAGCGAATTTAGAGCTGAAGTCCGTGGCCTGGTCCGTTCAACCGCCGATCTTGGCCGAATATTCGGCATCCGTCACCGGTTCCATCCAGGTCACGTAATTGCCGTCCAACGATTCCTGGATCGCGACATGGGTCATGCCGTTGGTCGGAGAAGCGCCATGCCAATGTCTTTCGCCCGGTGGAATCCACACGACGTCGCCGGGTCGGATCTCGCGCACCGGGCCGCCCTCCGCCTGCACGCGGCCCACACCGGAGACGACATAGAGCGTCTGACCGAGCGGATGGGTGTGCCAGTTGGTCCGCGCGCCGGGCTCGAATGACACGCGGTTGGAGACGACTCGCGCCGGCGTCGGCGTTGCAACGATAGGATCCTGCCAGACGGTTCCGGTGAAATATTGCGTAGGCGCGCGGCGCGTCGGCCGCGAGCCGGTGAGATGGATATCCATGGATTTCCTCCTCTCGGTTACTTCGCCGGGCCCACCCGGGTCATTTTTTCGATGCTGCGTAACGCGCCTTGGTGTCGGCGTTCATGGGATAGAGACCCGGCAAGACCGCGCCGCGATTGACCTCTTCGACGATCCAGCCTTCCATCCTCTCCTGTTCGGCGCCTTCGGCCAGAACGTGATCGAGAAACGCCTTGGGAATGACAACCGCGCCGTCCTGATCGGCCACGACGACGTCGTCAGGGAAGATGGCCACGCCACCGCAACCGATCGGCTCGCCCCAGCCGACGAAGGTCAGTCCGGCAACCGAAGGCGGCGCGGCATAGCCGTCACACCATACGGGAAGCCCGGTGCCGAGAACGCCCTCGATGTCGCGCACCACGCCATCGGTGACGAGCGCGGCGACCCCGCGCTTGACCATGCGCGCGCACAAAATGTCGCCGAAGATGCCGGCGTCGGTGATGCCCATGGCGTCAACCACGGCAATGCAACCCTCGGGCATGGCCTCGATCGCCGTTCGGGTCGAAATCGGTGACGACCATGATTCAGGTGTAGCCAGGTCTTCCCGGGCGGGCACGAAACGCAGCGTAAAGGCCGGTCCGACCAAGCGCTTCTGACCCCCCCGCGACGGGCGCGTTCCTCGCATCCAGACATTTCGCAAGCCCTTTTTGAGGAGAACCGTGGTGATGGTGGCGGTGGAAACGCCCGAAAGCGTCGCGATCGCTTCTTTTGTCAGGGACATCTTGAAAAGCAACTCCGGTGGGGATGGGTCGGGCGCGCATCTTGCGGGGCAGGCGCATCGCGTCAAGGGCTGTCGGCAACGCTTGCGCGATGGAATGCATCGCCTCACGCGTGATCAGCTCATCTTATCATGAAGGTTCGAATTAGTTTATTGATGCGACAGGCTTATTTTGCGTCAGGCCGAATTCCACTACTCTCCAAAACGCGCTAAATCTGAATCCCGACCGACGAGCAAATTGAGGCCATGGCCGCGTCACTCTCACCGCCCCGCCTTCTGCCAAGTGGCGACAGCGCCATCACGGTGGAATTTTCCCGCCACATCGACGATGCCGCGAACCGGCGCGTGCTGGCGCTCGATCGCCGGCTTGCGCGAGAACGGATCGCCGGCGTGATCGAGACCGTGCCCACTTATCGGTCGCTTTTGGTTCATTACGATCCGACGCAGTTCGATTTCGAAACACTGGGCAAAAAACTGACTGAACTCGCGCTGGCGCCGCTTCCCCCAACCGAGAATGCGCGACGATGGCGAATCCCGGTCGCCTATGGCGGAGAGTACGGCATCGACCTGGAGGATTTCGCAAAGGCGCTCGGGATCACGCCGGACGACGTCGTGGCACGGCACGTTGCCAGCGAATACCGGGTTGCAATGATCGGCTTTTCGCCGGGATGGTCCTATCTCAGCGGCCTGCATCAATCGTTGCAGATGTCAAGGCGGCAGAACCCCCGCCTGCTGACACCTCCGGGCACGATATCGATCGGCGGCGTGCAGACGGGGATCCAATGTCTCGCCGGTCCGAGCGGCTGGCACCTTTTGGGTCGCACCCCCGTCAGAACCTACCAGTTGCACCGCGATCCGATCTTCCTGCTGGAGCCCGGCGATCGCGTGATGTTTTGCACGGTCGACGCCAAGACGTTCGCGGAGCAGGATCGTGCCGCAGAACATGGCGAACTCGTTGCGGAATTGATGGCTGCATGAGCAAGCTCGTTGTTTCCTCGATCGGTCCGGCGAGTTCCGTGCAGGATGGCGGACGTTTCGGCGCCCAGCGCTACGGTCTGCCGCCGAGCGGCGCGATGGATCGTTTGGGACTTGCCGCAGCGAATTGCCTTGCGGGAAATGCGCCGTTTGACGCCGCGATCGAAATCGGCCCGTTCGGCGCTTCGTTCACGGCGCTCGAAGGCGTTATTCGGCTCGCGCTCGCGGGAGCGCCGCGAAGCGCTGATATTGCCGGGCGCCCCGTCGGATGGAACAGCTCCGTGACGCTCATCGAAGGCGCGACCTTGAAGCTTGGAATGGCCCTCGGGTCGTTCAGCTATCTCGCGATCGAAGGCGGAATTGCCGGCGAAGCCATGTTCGGAAGCCTTGCGGTGAACGCGCGGGCCGGGCTTGGAAGCCCCTACCCTCGTCCGTTGCAGGCGGGCGACGAATTGAACGTGATGTCCGCAAGCGGCACGGCCGCATCCCGGATCGACCTTCCTGCCGAGATCGTCGGTCCGATCCGCGTGGTATTGGGCCCGCAGGACGACGAATTCGGCGAGGGCATCGATCTCCTTCTGAACAGCGAGTGGAAGGTTTCGGCAACCAGCGATCGCATGGGCTTTCGGCTGGAAGGACCTGTGATCAAGCACCTGCACGGCCACAACATCGTTTCCGACGGGACCGTCAACGGCAGCATCCAGGTGCCCGGCAATGGCCAGCCCATCGTGCTGATGCCGGATCGCGGTACGACCGGCGGCTACCCCAAAATCGCAACCGTGATATCGGCCGATTTTGGCCGCTTCGCGCAGACCCCGGCCGGAACCAGCTTTCGCTTCAAGGCGGTCGGCATGGCTGAGGCGCAAGCGGAAGCAGGGAAGTTGGCTCAGCTGCTGCGCAGCCTGCGCGATCGCCTGCGCCCAATCGAGAGCTTTGATCTCAACATCGAGGCGCTGCAAGATGCTAATGTGGCGGGCGCCGCCGTGAATGCGGTTGACGCGCGAACGTGGCAAATCGCATCACCAGCCGACAAGGTGAAGCAGGACTAATTTCAGACAGCAGACGGACAACAAGATGAAAACAGTCGACCTGAATTGTGACCTCGGCGAATCTTTTGGCGCGTGGCAGATGGGCAATGATGCCGCCATGATCGATCTCGCCACCTCGGTCAACGTCGCCTGCGGCTTTCACGGCGGCGATTACAATACCATGCGCAGGACCGTGGAGCTTGCGAAGGCGCGCGGGGTCAACGTCGGCGCCCATCCCGGCTATCGGGATATTCATGGTTTCGGCCGGCGGCCGTTTTACGGCATGAGCGCTTCCGAAATCGAGAACCTGGTCGCCTATCAGATCGGCGCTTTGCAGGCGATCGCGACCATGGCCGGCTACAAGGTGACCCATGTCAAGGCCCATGGCGCGCTCTCGAACGTCGCCTGCGAGGAGGAAACGACCGCGCGCGCGATTGCTTCGGCTATCAAGGCAGTCGACCCTAATCTCGTTTTCGTTGTTCTCGCCAACTCCACTCTGGTGCAGGCGGGCGAAGCCGCCAATTTGCCGATGGTGCATGAAGTGTTCGCCGATCGCGCCTATGAAGACGACGGCATGCTGATGTCACGCAAGAAGCCCGGCTCGGTGTTGCATGACCCAAAACAGATTGCCGAACGCGTGGTTCGGATGGTGCAGGACGGCGCCGTGATTGCCGCCAGCGGAAAAGTGATCAAAATGCGCACCGACACCGTCTGCATTCATGGCGATACGCCGGGCGCCGTCGATATCGCGCGCGGCGTACGCAAGTCGCTGAAAGACGCCGGTATCGATGTCGCGCCGTTCAGGAAGGCAAGCTAGCGAGATTTAGAACGGGTGCACCGAGAGCGAGCCGAAGATAACAGCCGCGATGAGGGCGAGCGCGCCATAAACCGCCGCGGCCTGAATGCCGGTTCCGGTTTTCCGCGACAAGGAACGGGCATACAGATGGAGCCGCGCTTCCGCCGAGAGTTCGCGCATGGTCGATCTCCAACTCGTCGCCCGCTGCTGACATTCGCTCTGCCGTTTCAGCGAGCACTCCTGCGAATATCAGATCCACCCCGATGGGACATGGCGGTTAATGGAATATCGGCTGCGGCCGGATTCAAGGTGCGGCGGAAAATAGCGATGCCACGCTCCGCACGAAGTCGAATGCAGGTGAAAATTCTCTGCTGAGGATTCGCGGAAGAATTTTATTCGGTTGAACTTTGTGAATCTGGAACCGGTTCCATCGCTCAATAAACGTCCTGTTGGAACCGTCCCTTTTTCTTGAGTTCCCCGACAAAGATCACGGCTTCGTCGGTCGAACGCGCGCCGTATTGCGCGACGATATCGACCAGCGCGCGCTCGACGTCTTTCGCCATCCGCTTGGCGTCGCCGCAGATATAAACATGAGCACCTTCGGCGAGCCACGACCACAGCTCGCGGCCGACCTCGCGCATGCGGTCCTGCACGTAAAATTTCTTGTCGCCGTCGCGCGACCAGGCCAGCGACAGACGCGTCAGAAGCCCGGCCGTCTTCATCGCGTTCAGTTCCTCGCCGTAAAAGAAATCGAAGCCGCTGCGCTGGTGCCCGAAGAACAGCCAGTTCTTGCCCGTGGCGCCCGTCGCCTTTCGCTCGAGCAGAAAGGCGCGGAACGGTGCAACTCCGGTACCGGGCCCAATCATGATGATCGGCGCCTTCGGATCCTGCGGCAGCGCAAAGCCCTGCGCCTTCTGCACATAGACTTTCACTTGTTCGCCTGGCTGGATGCGCTCGGCGAGGAATGTCGAGGCCAGACCCAGCCGCTTGCGTTTGCCGATCACGTAGCGCACGCAGTCCACGGTCAGCGACAATTTGCCGGGCGTGGCGTTGTGCGAGGAGGAGATCGAATAAAGCCGCGGCTGTAGCGGCTCGAGCGCTTCGACAAAAGCTTCCGGATGCGGGCGGACGCGTGAGAATTTCTGCAGGGCCGCCATCACATCAAGGGTCGCTGCGTCCCCGTCGGGATCATCTCCTTGCGCAAGCGCCCGTGCCTTTTCGCGCTGCGCGCCGCCTGTGATGAAGGAAATCAGCTCGAACAGCGAATCCGGTGCCGGCGAGAGCGAAACTTCGTCGGACAAGACCTCGCGAAGCGTTCTGCCCCTTACCTTGGTGGTATGGGATGCCCCGAGCAGGGCGATGATCTGGTCGACATGGCCGATCTCGTTGCGCGCGAAGATGCCGAAGGAATCGCCGACGACGTAATCGAGGCCGCTGCCGGCGAGATCGAAATCGATGTGCCAGGTCTCCTTTTCCGATCCGGCCTTGTTGAGGAGACGCCGCGACACGAATGTCGCTCCCGCCGGATTGTCGCGCGACCGACCGGGCGCGGCGATCGGCGTGGCGGGAATGGCCGCAGCTGGCGTGGCGGCCAGGCTCGGTGTCGGGCCGGGCGTTTTTTCCAGCTCTTCATGAAGCGTTTTCAGCATCCGGGCGGTTTCCTTGCCGCCGGGGACGCACAAATTGAGACGCGCTTCCGCCTTGCTCGCGATCGCCTCGGAGTAATCGTGACAATTATAGCCGCATTGACCGCAATCCTGCTGCGCCATCGCGGCCATCATCCGCCGGCGCAAGGGACGTCCCTCCGCGAGCTTCATCCGTTCCGCGATCGGAAGTGTCTGGTCGTGCCAGGGGGCCTCGCCATCGTCGGCATCGCCCGCGGACCCGCCCACCAGGGCTGCGCCCTGCTCGGCCGTCAGCGGCGTTGGCGCTTCGCTCAAAAGGCCTGCGAAAAAGCCGTTCAGCCACGAGCGTTGCGCCTCGGAAAAAGGCGCGCTGACTGGAACGATTTCGATCTTCGGTGGGGGCGTGATCTGATTCATTTTAAAGTATCCGCGTCTGCAAGCTTGCGCAGCGTCTCGCCATCATGGCGGCGCGCGAAGGCAAGAAAGGTTTCTTCTTTGGAAATTCGGTGCGCCAGATAGGCCTTGAGCAGTTTCTCAACCGTCTTCGGCGCGTCCTCCGCCTTGAGGTCGCGGTAGATCTCCTGTCCGATATCGGCATCGGGCCCGAATCCGCCGCCGGCGAACAGGTGATAGCCCTCGACCGTGTCATCGCCCTCGCCGACTGGTACTTTGGCCGCGATCAGGCCGATGTCGCTGATGTAGTGCTGGGCGCAGGAGTGATGGCAGCCGGTGAGGTGAATGTTCAGCGGTGTGTCGATCTCGACGCGCCCATCGCACCAGTCGCCGATCGCCGCTGCATGACGCTTGGTATCGGAAGCGGCGAATTTGCAGCCGGCATTGCCCGTGCAGGCGATCAATCCGGCGCGAATTTGCGATGCCTTGACCGCAAGTCCTGTTTTCTCGATCGCCGCAATCGCAAGCTCCGCGTTATCGTCGCGAACGCCCGAAATCAACAGGTTTTGCCAGACCGTCAGGCGAATATCGCCGTCGCCGAGATCGCGGGCGATTTTGGCAAGGCTTCGCATCTGCTCGCAGGTCGCCTTGCCGAGCGGCAGAGAGACGCCGATCCAGCTCAAGCCTTGCTGCTTTTGCCGGTGCACGCCAATATGGGCCATGCGGTCAAAAGCAGGGCGCGCCGCCAATGCGTCCGCAGGCACGCGCGTCAGGGCGTGGCCGAGCTTTTCCTCGACGAGCGCGAGGAACTGGTCCATTCCCATTCTGTCGATGACGTATTTGAGGCGAGCCTTGAGGCGGTTGGTGCGATCGCCCGTGTCGATGAATGCCCGCACGATCGCATCCGCCACCCCGGTTGCGTCCGCGGGCTTGACGACAATGCCGGTTTGTCTGGCAAAATCCTTGTGGCCGGTGATGCCGCCGATCCCGAGACGAAACCACACGCCAGGCTCGACGGAAAAGCCGTCCTTCACTTCGACAGCAGCGAAAGCGATGTCATTGGTTTCTTCAAGGACCGCAATTTGACCCGCGCCGTCGAATGCCACGTTGAATTTGCGCGGCAAGCCGTAGAGCGAGCGGTCGTTGAGAATGTGGTAGTGCCATTCGCGGGCATATTCGCGGGTGTCGATCAATTCCTGCGGATCGATGCCGGCGGTCGGCGTGCCCGTGACGTTGCGGATGTTATCCGCGCCCGATCCGCGCGAGCACAGGCCGAGTTCCTGGATGCCTTCGATCAGCGCCACCGCATGTTTAGGCGGAATTTCCCGAACCTGCAGATTGGCGCGGGTTGTGACATGGCAATACGGGCCGCAGAACCGCTCGGCGAGATCCGCCAATCCTGCGAGCTGCCAGTGCTTGAGCACCCCGTTCGGGATTCGCAAGCGGCACATGTAGGAGTCCTGCGCCGGCGCGACATAAAACAGGCCGTAATAGCGCCAGCGGAAATTGTCTGCCGGTGACGGCGGCGAATTGGTCGACGCCTGTTGCTTGAGACGCGGATAAGCGTCGAACGGATGCTCCTCCCGCTTGAACTTCTCCTGGTCCGCCAATTTTTTGCCCGACGCGAGAAGCTTGTCTTGCGCCCTGAGGTGCGGGGCATCCGGTCCGACAGGTTCGGCGTTCGGTTTGACGGTCGCGCCGCCGTTCCAGCCGCGCCCAACGCGGCTGATCTGCAAGCCAGTCGCAAAACCTTCGAGATAGCGCTTCTGTTCGTCGGTAAATTCGACTGAGAGCGGATCGACCTTCATGCGCGCGGCGTAGCTCCTTGCGGCCCAGTGGCCTCAGCGGAAATGCGAAAGATTTGACCGCGCGGGAAATGGGGTCGGGCACGCGAACGCGGCCTCCATTTCCGGATGCGGCCCGACCAGCCTCGTTGCTGCGGAAATCCATCCTGGACGTTGCCAGCGGGCATCTGCGACGGCTGGCTGCACTGCAATATTCAAGTTGCGTGCCATGCCGATCTTTAAAAATTAAAGTGTAATAACAAATAGTTATGTTACTTGGAGGGAACTGGCCGCGATCGCATGGCACCGAATTTCGGGCACAATGCCAAAAAATTAGACCATGAAGTGGAGCTGCCTAATTTTAAATCAGCGGGGCTTCTGACGGCCAATCGGAAATGACGCCAGGTGGCCGGCGATATCTTCGGGATCGAAGGCTGGCCCTGCGAAGGCGCCGACCGGATGGGCTGCGCGAGTGGGCCTTCCCTCCGACCCCAAAGCCCGATCGTAGAGATCGGGCCTGAACACCGATCGCGCGGTCGCAAGCCCTTCGGAACTCATTTCGGCCTGGCCCCAGCGTACCATCTGCGCGTAGAGCCAGGCCGCCTGGACGGGGTCCGGCCGTGGTGCGTCCTGCCTTCCGACCACGAGATAGCGCGCGCTTTCGCGCACCGTGCCGTCCGCCGAAATCTTCAGTCGGCCTTCCAGCGTCCGCAAAATCAACTCGGCGTCGACCCCTACATACTCCGGACGCGCCAGAACGCGCGCCACCTCGAACCGGTTTTGCGGCTGCTCGATGAATTCGGCCGCACGATGCGCCGCCCGCACCAGCGCGGCCACGATTTGAGGATTCTTCGCGCACCAGCTCTGTCTGATGGCGAGCACCTTTTCTGCCGCCCGCTGCCAAATGTCCGAGCCGAAATGCAATACCCGGCCGACGCCTCGATCGACGGCGATCGAATTCCATGGAGCGCCCACGCAGAACCCGTCGATCTGGCCGCCGGCGATACTGTCCGCCATGAACGGTGGCGGCAACACGACGAGACGCACGTCCTCGTCCGGATCGACCCCGCCGGCCGCCATCCAGAACCGCAACTGGTAGTTATGGGTCGAGAACGGAAAGGTCATGCCGAAGGTCAGCGGCTCGGCTCCGTTCGTGCGACGCGTCGCGACGACTCGTGACAGGGCCTTTGCCGTCGCCGTCGGATCAAAGGGATCGCCGTCGATTTCCGACACGATCGCAGCGTGTAGCGCCGAGGATACCGTGATCGCATTGCCATTGAGGCCGAGATTGAACGGCGCCACGATCGGCACCTTGATGTGTCCGAGGCCGAGGCTCGAGGCAATGGCGACCGGCGCGAGCAGGTGGGCGGCATCGAACAGGCCGATATTGAGCTTGTCACGGACATTCGACCACGACACTTCACGCACCAGGGTGACATCCATTCCTTCTGCTGCGGTGAAACCCTTGTCAACGGCGACCAGGAGGGCGGCGGCGTCGATCAGGGGAATGAATCCGATCTGGAGCGTTTCCTTCATTTCAAGAGCTCCGATGCCGTCAGGATCGATTGCGCGATCTCGCCGATCTTCTTTTTCTCGCGCATTGCGGTCGATCGAAGCAGGACATAGGCTTCCTCTTCGTTGAGACCCTTGAGCTTCATCAGGATGCCCTTGGCGCGATCGATGACCTTGCGGTCTTCCAGCGCTGATTTAGTGCGATCCAGTTCGTCCTGCAGCCTGGAAAAGGCATTGAAGCGCGAGATGCAGAGATCAAGGATCGGCTTGAGCCGTTCTTTCTTCAAGCCGTCGACGATATACGCCGAAACGCCGGCATCGACGGAAGCCTGGATCGAGGCTGTATCGCTCTGGTCGACAAACATGGCGATCGGACGCCGCACCGCACGGCTGACCTGGAACATCTGTTCAAGAATATCCCGGCTGGGATTTTCCAGATCGATGACGATGACGTCGGGATCGAGCGCGTAGATGCGGCTCAGCAAGCTCTGCATTTCGCCGATGCGCACGACCTCGGTATAGCCTGCCTCCCGCAATCCCTCTTCCAGAATCGCGGCGCGGATCGGGCTTTCGTCGACAATCGCGATCTTGGGAGACGACTCGGCGCCCATTCGCTCACTCGCATTCCGGCAGCAAAAGCCTTGATAGCACGTGAAGGCCCCGCGCAAAGCCTTGTAATTGTGCGCAATCGGGATTAGCTCCTGCCCAATAATCGGACAAATTGATGATGCAAAAGGCGGCTGCGCCCAAAGTCAGCTTTGTTTCACTCGGTTGCCCCAAGGCGCTGGTGGATTCCGAGCGCATCATCACGCGCCTGCGCGCCGAGGGCTACGAGCTTGCGCGCAAGCATGACGGCGCCGATCTCGTCATCGTCAACACCTGCGGCTTTCTCGACAGCGCCAAGCAGGAATCGCTCGGCGCGATAGGGCTGGCGATGGCGGAGAACGGCAAAGTCATCGTCACCGGCTGCATGGGCGCGGAACCCGAGCAGATCGAGGCCGCCTACCCCGGCGTATTGTCGATCACGGGACCGCAGCAATATGAGAGCGTGCTCGATGCCGTGCATCGCGCGCTTCCCCCGGTCCACAATCCGCACATCGACCTCGTTCCGCCGCAGGGCATCAAGCTGACGCCGCGGCATTACGCGTACCTGAAGATTTCCGAAGGCTGCAACAACCGCTGCAGCTTCTGCATAATCCCGAAGCTGCGTGGCGATCTGGTGTCGCGGCCCGCCAATGACGTGCTGCGCGAGGCCGAAAAACTGGTCAGCGCAGGCGTGAAGGAGTTACTGATCATTTCCCAGGACACCTCGGCCTATGGTGTGGACTTGAAGTATGCGCCGAGCCCGTGGAAGGACCGCGAAGTCCGCGCCAGATTCCTTGATCTTGCGCAAGCGCTCGGCGAGTTCGGCGTCTGGGTCCGCCTGCAATATGTCTACCCCTACCCGCATGTCGATGAGGTCATCGGCTTGATGAGCGAAGGCAAGGTGCTGCCTTATCTCGATATCCCTTTCCAGCATGCTAGTCCCGAGATCCTCAAGGCGATGAAGCGTCCGGCGGCCCAGGAGAAGACGCTGGCGCGGATTTCGAAGTGGCGCGAGGAATGCCCTGAGCTGACGCTGCGATCGACCTTCATCGTGGGCTTTCCCGGCGAAACCGATTCCGACTTTGCTTATCTGCTCGATTGGCTCGAGGAGGCGGAGATCGACCGCGTCGGCTGCTTCAAATATGAGCCGGTCGCAGGCGCCGCCTCCAACGCGCTTGGCGGCGCAGTGGCCGATGAGGTGAAGCAGGAACGCTGGAACGCGCTGATGGCACGGCAGCAGAAGATTTCCGCGCGCCGGCTGAAACGAAAAGTCGGCACGCGCCAGCAAGTCATCGTCGACGAGGTCGGACCGACCGTTGCCAAGGGACGCTCAAAGGCCGATGCGCCGGAGATCGACGGTGCCGTCTATCTGTCGGGCCGGCGCCCCTTACGCGTCGGCGAAATCGTCACTGCGAAAATCGAACGATCCGACGAATACGATCTGCACGGCAGCGTATCAGGCTTCTGAACAAGCGCTGAACTTGGCTCCGATACGCATTCGCTTGCCGCTCGCGACCGTCTTGCTTTCGTGCTCGATCGCCCGACGCGATACCGGAATCGGGCGCGCCAGTCCGCCCGCTATGCCGTCGTCGTCGCCGAGGAGCAGCGATCCATGAACACGCGTGTCCGACATCTCGCCGATCCGACCGAGGCGGAGATTGCACAGCTGTCCGAGGTCTTGATTGACTGCGTCGAGGGCGGTGCTTCGGTGAGCTTCATGCTCCCGCTGTCATCGGAAAAGGCCCGCGCCTTCTGGGGTCGCGTTGCGGCCGATGTCCGTAGCGGCAAGCGGATCCTGCTGGTCGCCGACGATGAGTCTGGCATTGCCGGCACCGCGCAGATCGCGCTTGACATGCCCGAGAACCAGCCACATCGCGGCGACCTAGCAAAAATGCTGGTGCATCGCCGCGCCCGCGACCGCGGATTCGGCGCAGCACTGCTGCG
>Ga0306924_10003312_pt1 | contig 15461 bp, 18 predicted proteins | sample sta12Can44000111_FD_203756 | JGI IMG/M metagenome (GOLD analysis project Ga0306924, IMG submission 203756) | Lab enrichment of tropical soil microbial communities from Luquillo Experimental Forest, Puerto Rico - statanox.12C.anox.44.000.111 (v2)... | ecosystem: Environmental > Terrestrial >... | reverse complement strand
GCCTCCCGCTTTCCGGCGACGATTACGTTGCCAATCATAGGAGGGAAGCATGGCACTCGAATTACTGGCGATCGATCTCGGCAAGCGGGCGTTCCACATTTACGGCATCGACACCGACAGTGTAATCCTGTCGCGGAAGGTCAGCCGGGCGAAGCTGGCCGAAGTGGTCGGCGACCTGGAACCGACGGCAATCGCGATGGAGGCGTGTGCAAGCGCGCATCATTGGGCTCGATGCTGGCTCGCCGCCAGCCGCCAAGTACGTCTCATCAACCCTCGTTTTGTAAAGCCGTTTGTCAAGGGATCGAAGAACGATGCGGTCGACGCGGAGGCGATCTTCGAAGCAGCGATGCGTCCAACGATGCGCTTCGTGCCCGTGAAGTCGACAGACCAGCGGGACCTGCAATCGCTTCATCGTGCCCGCGACCGGCTGATCTGCCAACGAACGGCTTTGATCAATCATACCCGCGGCCTCCTCGCCGAATACGGGGTCGTGCTGCCGCAAGGTCCAAGGCGCTTTATGGCGCAGGCACCGACTGCCATCGCCGGTGCCGACCTCTCGGACCTGGCACGAGCAATCTTCGGCGAGCTCATGGACCAACTGGACGACCTGGATCGCCGGATCCAGAAGCTCGACGCGATGATCGTCACCCTCTGCCGCACGAACGAGACTTGCCGGCGGCTCACAAAGCTGCCGGGGGTCGGGCCGATTGTAGCAACCGCGATCGTCGCCGCTGTCAACGATGGCCGTCAGTTTCGCTCGGGCCGCGAGATGGCAGCCTGGATCGGGCTGGTGCCCAGGCAGTATACAACTGGCGGCAAGCCGCGGCTCGGCGGCATCGGACGACGCGCCAACCACTATCTCAGGCGCCAGCTGATCCATGGCGCACGCGCCATCGTCAGCCGGTCGGACAAGCATGACGACCGGCAATCAACTTGGCTGAAAGCGCTCGTTGCCCGGCGCGGCTTCAATCGAACAATTGTAGCCCTCGCCAATAAAACAGCACGTATCGCCTGGGTCTTGCTGAGCCGCAAGCAGGAGTATGCAGCTCCCTGAGGTGCAGCACGCTTCTGCTCTGCACCCAGGGTCCCGACAGAATGCGAGGTGAATACTGATGGCTCGCCGACAAGGGCGCAGCTTTCAAGCCTGATGTACGACAAGGCCTGCGCGGCCGATGATCTTATGAGGCCAGAAGCAGCGGATCCCATCAAGGCCAGGAGCGCGAACCGCTCCATCAACAGGCCGGATAGATTCGTGCATCCATGTCGTCGACACCAGCGGAATCACCTTGCGGCGGGAGGCGTCCATAGATCGTCGTACAGCATGCCGAACCGGTTGATCAGGAAATGGTTCTGCGGGCCCGGGACGCGCGCCGTGATGCGGGTATTGATCAGGTCCGACCAGCCAAACAGGTCGACGAGTCGATAGCAGGCGGCGAGATCGATGCGGGTCTGCCACTCGGCCTCAGTCATGTGGCTTCTGGGTATTGCGGTAACGGCCATGCGACGGTCCTCTAATGAAGCACGAGCGAACCAGTACGAGCCGTAGCACTATGCAAACAGATGGCCTGGCAATCGAACTTAATTCGTCCGCCGAGCCATCCTAGCCGACTCGTAACGGTGATGACGGTCGCTTTTGGGGCATGGACCGGCGTTGCTGCGAGCGGAAGCGAACGACCGCTGACCGGTCGGAAGTCGCCTTTCGAATCTGGTGCCAAGCATATGATTTTGTACACTCTAAGGGCTTCCTCGATCGAAGGGAGCGCCGCCGAGGCTGCGGGTCGAGCCAGCCGCAGGCGAAATCGAGCCGCCCCTGCGCGAAATGGCCGAGATTACACGTCAAGAGTGCGTCGGCCCGGCCCCTTACGGCGGCGTCCACCATGAGTTCGTCAGTCCCCCTGAAGCTGCCGGCCTCGATCAAAGCAGCGGCCGCGCGTCTGGCTGGGAAGACGAGGTATGGTTGAACCAGTGGATTACAGCCGCGATCGCGTAGAAGATCGGCGCCGTCGAGACGGCGGCTGACTTCTTTAAACGGCGGGTTTAAAACGCCGGGCTGGAAATGCCTCGCCCGAAGACCTCAGGGCGTTCCTCGCAGCTGCCCCTGACGTGCCGCCCGAGCCCGGCGACGAAATTCCCGACCATCTTCGCGTCAGGCGCAAACCCGCATCGGCACGCGAATGATCGTCAGCTTTCCCGCCCGTCGAATTGCAGGCGACATCCGGAACCGGGGGCCGTTTTGACGCCACGCGAGATCTGGTCGCGACAGATCCATTTCCGCGTGGTCCGGACGATATCAGGCGCATAGGTAATCACGCCTGACGCTGAGCCCGGAATGCGCCCCGCCGGCGGCGCGCGTAAGCCTCGTGCGTCGCGCGGCGTCTCGGGCTCTTCGCCGCCTCGCCTTCGAGCCGCCGCCATGCCGCATCGAGAACGCGAGGGTTCGGCTCGGCAAAGACGATCGACAGCACCCGCCATAGATGTCGAACGGAAACGACCGCGTCCGCGATCTCCGGTGCAAACCGCGCGCGGCCGGCCGAGACGACGTAGCCGCAGATCGGCACCCACAGGTCGCCCAAAAAACCCTCCAACGCCGATACATGCGCCTTGTTCTGCAGCACCGGATTGTCAACGCGACCGAGCTCGAAACCGCCGGCGGTGCGCTGTGTCCACACCGGAGAATCGAGTTCGCCTTCGATCGTTCCGCCGAAGGTCTTCGTTTCCAGGACCACAATCCCCGATGGCACACGAACGACGTGATCGAGTTCGACCGACCATCCCGCACCCCGGAGAATGACATTGTGAAGCGCGGGGAGGCCGATCCGCTTTAACTCCGCAGCAACCCGCGCTTCTCCGATCGCGCCGATCCGCCTCGAGCGTGCTTCTCTGTCTCGGCCTAACGCCGCGGCCGCACCGATGCCGCGTCCACGGCGCACGCACTATGCGATCAGGACGCCTGAGCCGACCGTGAGCGCGATCGGTGCTTCGCACGCCTGCATGAAGCACCAAAACCCCACCCCGCTCATCGGGTCCGGCACGCCCTGCAACATCGGCGAGCTCCTGTAGAGAGCCAGGCTTGCAAAGCCGATCCGGGCACCACAGACACCGACAATCCCGAGCGCCCAGCCCACTAGGAACACGCCGGCACCACCCTGGCAAATCGCACGTGCACTGATCCGGAGCGCGACAAGCGCAAGCAGACCGCACACGATCGCCAATAGCACGCGAACACCGATCTCCAGCATTGGCCCGAACATCGACATCAGCGCGGCGCCGCTCGACATCACCCTCCGCCTAATCTCGGTTCCGGAGCTTGCGCTAGGTAGCCGTAGCCGTGGCCGGGGCCCGTTCCCGTAGCAGTCAAGGCCGGTTCGGCGGAAGCCAGCGTGGCAGAAAGGGCCGGGCCCACATACTGAGACCGTCCGGGCAGTCGCTGCGAATGGCGCGTCCAAACAAGAGAGACCGCGCAAACAGCACCACTCCCACACCCTCTCGCCTGCTGATCTTCCATTCTAATGCCGGGCAAGATCGTGGCGGTTCAACCCCGCCTGCGGCGCCGCGCTGCGCGCGGCTGAGGCACGCAACCTACGGCAGAGTCGGGCCGCGTCATCCGCAGAGCAAGCCAATGCTGAGGAAGGCATCACACCCAACGTCCCCGGACCCGTCGGTTGCTGCTCCGCGCCTGCCGCACCCCGACCCCGCCCGCTTGCATGCCCCAGGGGTTGAGCCGGCACGAGGCCCGGCATTGCCGCTGCTCATCAGCAATCGGGCTGATGCAAACCAAGGAGTTCAGCCATGACCGAGATGCGCGACGGCACCATCGTTACGGACATCGACGACCACGCCGACAACTACCGGCTCTCCAACCGCGGCTACACGATCCGCCACACCGAGACCTGGCACCGCGACGGCGTCTCTGAGAGCTTCGTCGTCTGGGATCCGCCGGAGATCACCGAGGCCGACCTGCCTTTCTGAGGTGGCGGCAAGGCCGGGCCCACTCGGGCCCGGCTTTGAGCCCTGCTATCGGAAGGATTCAAGGTGCGTAGGCACAGAACTGCGCAGTGCGCACCAGGTTTCGTGGGAGGGATTCCCGGCCGTTACGGCTGCCCGAAACCGAAAACCGCGAAGAAAGTCCTGCGGTGAGAGGTCAACCACTCAGCGGGAGCGTCCCCTATCTTACCGGCGATCACTGCGCGATCCAGCGTCGCGAGCTTGTCAAAGCGTACTACCGAAGGGACCTTGAGGCCGGTTCCGGGGGTGGCATCAAGCGGCGCCAGGTCTGGCCCAGCGCGCCGCACAGAGGTGATAAAGCAGACAATTAGGTCGCTTCGGCGCTCATTCTCGCATGAGACCACCAGCGCCGGACGCCGCTTGGCGCCGGAAAGGTCCGTAAATGGAAAGCGGGTAAGAACGATGCTGCCAAAGGCGAACACCTAGCCTGCCCGCTCTACCAGATCAGCGTCCGAGTAGAGCTCAGGCTCCTCTGCGAGCCATTCGAACGCACCCCCCGCCTGAGCGATCGCCGCCGCCGAGAACTCCTCGGCATCCCGGACCTCGACCAGCACGTGTACCCGCGTGTCGGCAGCAATGCCGCGACGGGCCAGCTCAGCGGAAACCTGCCCAGCCTCGGCGTCAAGAACGATCCTCTCCATCGCGCTATTCCTTTCGACCTCCCATTCTACCGACGAGCTGGGTGTTCGTCTGCACCGAAGTGAGCGCAGACGCGCGTGCGGGCCCCTCCATTTCGCCGAGCTTCGCCAGGATCGTTCTCCGACAAGTTGACCAGTCAGTGCGGATATGCAAAACCGGGCTTACCGTTGGACATCAGCGACGGCACACACTTTGCGTGGGAATCACTATAAGGCCGAAGCATGTTGCTCGCGATCCATACGGTCGCACCCGTGGGAAAGAGCGCCTCGGTAAACCCGTTCACGACATGCGGCGGATCCCGCACAGCCACAGTAGCTGCCGCCCAGCCGACCTCGGGCGCGTTCGCCGCCGGCTGTCCGCGCACTGGGACATGCACGTTAAAATCCTTCGCTTGTTGTTCGGAGAGATTAAGGACCATACACTTATAACCCGGCAACGGCGATACGGCACGCAGGGTTTCCGCTAGGGCGGCGGAGGTGAGTGCAACACCGAATAAAACAGTGGCAAGACTACGGAATACATTCATCAGCACACTCTTCACAGACTCAGCACCGATTGACCAGCAGCGTTGCCAATTTTGGCGGACACCTGCGCCCGCCACTGTCCCACTGTTTCCCCCGGGGTGATTCCGTTAGCGGCAAGCGTTTGAGAGGACAGGTTTTGGAGAACCGACACCATTGTCGCACCGTCGTCCGCAGTCGCGATGTTCACACCGTTCGTCGGCCCAAAATTGTAGTAGCCTCGCACCTGCAGAACCGTCGGGTTGTCGATACCTGCGCCCTGCAGGGCTTGGGCGCCCTGATACAGGTACTCTGCCGCCGCGATCGACTCGGTAGCCGGATCCATCTTTCCCGCAAACCCAGGCACCACGTATTGGGCAAGATCCGGGTTCTGTTGGAGCGCGGCTTGCATCGCGGCGGTATACGTACTATTAGACATTTGAAATACACCGCTGATCGTGCCGCTCCCTCCGACGTTCTGACAGCCGCTCTCCAACACACACGTCGCAGCCAATGCTGAAGGGTTTACCCCCAACGCTTGTGCGTTGCCGACGGCTGTATTACCCCACGACATACCCAGCATCGTACCAAGCGCCGTGGAGTTACCGATCCCGCCCCCGCCACTCGAATAATCTCCCCCCGTGGCATCGTCGGCCGCCGCGCCATTGCCGACACCCACACCGTCCGCGCTGGAAAACGTGTTCACAGTCCCGGGGTTGATCGTGAACAACGGTACGCCCGGCTCTGGTACATAGGGTTGAACCTGCACGGGCGGCCCATTGAGGGTCTGAGGCACTTGTGCATACGCCGCTGCCGATAGCCCGACGCCGAAACCTCCTCTCACCGCGAACAACACCAGACCCGCCCCCCGGCGCAAGGGCCGAAGCGCCGATTCCCCCGTCTCCCTCGACGAATACAGCGCTCTCCAACCCGACTTCATCGGACCTCCCCTCCAGAGAAGGCCGACACTGACGACGACGTTTGCGAACGGCGCGTTCATTTTCATCGTCCTTTGTCCGCATGCGACTGGCCGAAGCCGGTCATGTCACAATAGACGCGCCCATTCTCGGCAACCCCCTTTTGTCCAATCAATCTCCATACCGATCGCCTCATTGATTCGGGATCGCGAAGAAGGCGGTCACATCGCAATAGAAATGACCGCTCGCCTGCAGCGGCTGCGCCAGACACCGATAGAAAGCCCCCGTTACTGCGCTGTCCTGCCACGCGCGCACCCCATAGGCAGCGGAGACCAGCGCGAGCGTAACCGCACCCGCCGTCGCGAAGCGGCGACGTTTGACATCGTCATTCCACCGCTTTTCCCGGATGATCAAGGCGTCTCTCAGCCGCTCGGCGAATAGCGGCAGCGTCTCCTTGATCATCTTAGCCACCAGGTTCTCCTTCTCGACCTGGACCACAGTGAGCATTACGTCCGCCTGGGTCAGCCCAGCTTTCGCCGCCCGCGTAATCTCTTTTGCGGCGGCAAGCTCTCGCTTGACCGCCTCGCGGTTTTCACGAGCGAGTCCGTCAAACCCCGCGAGCGCAGCCACACAAAGCCGCCCCAACGAACCCGTCGCCGTCAACAATGCTGAGACAAATCGTCCCTCGAGACTGTCAGGGCGGACACCCCACGCACGTGCCGCCTTCTCGACCGCAGCGACCTGCTCCTGAAACTCCGCCTCCCAGGAAGCCGGGTCCGCAATCCCGGAGCCAACCCCATCGATTTTTGGCGCCGGCCCCTCGGCCGGCCCGTCCATCATTGCAAGCCACCCTCGTGGATTTCGGCGTTATGACCCGACATCGTAGGCAGCCACTCCGACGGTATCTCTGCAAAGAAGGCCGGGATATGATCCTTCCAGAAGATCTCTACGCGCGTCTGGTCCAAAAACGTCATCGGCTGGTACCCGGGCTTTGTCACGCCTCGCATGGCATCGGCAAAGGTGAGGCCCTGGTCGATAATCGTCGACATGCATTCCAGCGACGGAAAGCGCACCAGCTTTGCACCCCTATCCAGTGCGTCAACGACCACTCTGTGACTGCACACTTCGGCAAAAGCGAGCTCAGCCGAGCGGCCGCTGACGAGCACGCCGGTGTTGACTACGACCAGCGTTGCCGGAGGGGCGAAGAGCTCGCCCTCCATCGAGAGTTTCAGATAGTCGAGGTCAGCCGGCTCTGGTCCCAACACATGCCAAGCAACGGCCCGCAGACCGCGCCGCCTCATCGTCTCGACCAGTCGCACGTCGCGCGCCAAATGCCGCACCATCGGATCGCCCCCTGCCATGTCCAACACTGCGTCGAACCGCTCGCGGGCTTGCCGATCGAGGTTTGCTTCGAACCAGTACCCCTTCTCTGACGCACCATCCGTGGCCGGCCGCGACGCGTCGTTATGAAACACGCTGAGAGTATGCGTCTCGTTCTGTCGGTCGGAATTCCACGCTTCGAGCATAGCGCCGCGTTGCCGGCAGAACTGAACGTAAGTATTGGCCACGACAGTCTTGCCCACTCGCCCTCGGCCGCAAATAAACGCCGTCGTCGACATTCTCTCATCGTCGGACGCTCGGGGCGCATTTCCCACCTCCCCAAGCTGCCTGTCCTCAAGGCTCATCGCATCGTCCATTTCTCTTCCCCCTCTGTGGGCCCGCCGAGTTGCCGGCCCGGTTCTTGTTCGGCCCCGTCACCGGAACCGATCCTCCTCCTGCAGGCCGCGTCGCAACCGCTCGAGCTGCTCGGCCGCGTGGCGGGTCATGACCCGACCGCGGTAGAACACCTTCCCCTCCTCAACCGGATTCCCTTCTGCGTCGATGGTCGAAAACTCCATCGAGGCGTCGCCTCGTGTTTCCGGTAACCCGCCAGCGTTTGGGCCGGCGGGAGTCCTCAGACCGAGCGTGCGAACCGATTCGATCGGCCCTCCCGGCCCGTCACTCGAAGACACTATCGGCGGGCGCCAGTCGGGAGAGATCCGTGATGGGTATTTTCTCTTCGGCGTCGATTCCCGTTTCGCAACCGCCCGCTCGCGCGCCTCGGCCACCGCACGGCGCGCTCGACCCCACGTCGCACGCGCCGTCCGCTCCGAAGGGACCCTCCCTTTCACATCCGTCAGCCCGAGGGCGGCGAAACGCTCACACAACGGCTTCCAACGCAGCCGCCGCCCTTGCGCAGCATGTGCCAATTCGTCATGGTGCTCGACCATCCACCAGAACAGGGGAGAGCGGTCGGCGCTATGGGCGATCTCTCGCAGCACGGCCCGTAAGCCCTTCCGATTTCTCGACATGGGCCGAGGCTGATGCGTTATTTTGCGAACGGGGACGCCTTTTCTATTTCGTGCGCGACACCTCCGACAGGCTTCCGCCACGACGCCGTCACGGCTTCGACACAGCAGCGTCACGGGTGGGTTCGCTATATGCACCAATGCACCCTTGGTGCTTTTGGCTCCGGCTCTCGCACATGTCCTGAAAAACCTCGCGCCAACCGGTCCCCGCCCGGCAGTCTTCGTCACGTACCCGTTTGCAGACCGGCGTCCGACGCTTCCAGCACACGCATGGAGGCGGGAATGGCAGGGAAAGATGCGATCGAGGCGGAGGCCGCCGATCACGATATCCGGGAGATTCTGGCCACCATCCAGGACCAGGGCCGGCAGACGCTCGAGCTGCTGCGAACGCTGATCAACCTTATCGTGGGTATCGTGGGCGACCGGGAAGGACCTCCGCTCGAGGACCTGATCGCCACCCTCGTCGCCCAGAACCGGGATTTGCTGACGATAGCCCGGCACATCCAGGCAGATGTCCGCGCCATTGGCGACCGCCTCCCCGCCGTTGCCAGCACAGAACAAAACGGCCCCAGCGATTCCGCCGAAGCGTCCCGGTCATGATGAATTTCCGCAAGATTGCGGCGGCCTCCAAGGGCCGTCTGGTCCTGCGCTACTTCACCGAGGACAAGCCCGAGCCGACCCATCCGCCGGCTCTCGACGAGGCCGGCCGCCAGCTTGAGGAAAGTGGGAGGCTTGTCGCCTATTACACCGGCCGCGACAGCCGGGCGAGCTGGCGGCCGGATATGCCGGTTCTGGTGGCGCGGGCGATCGGGATCGACCCCCACAAAATGCCGCGGGATGCGGAAATGTCGCGCCTGTTCGAGGCGCGCTGCGCCGACACCGGCGAGCCCTGGACGCTGCACAAGCGCAAGCTCAGTGGCTTTGACCTCGTGTTCTCGCCGCACAAGTCGGTCAGTCTCGCCGCCGAATTCGCCGCCACGCCGGCCGAGACGGCGGCGATCTGGAACGCCGTCGACCGCGCGAGCGACAGGGCGATGCGGTACGTCGCACATGTGATCGGCTGGGCGCGCAAGGGGGCCGGCGGCGAGGACGGCGCCGACCCCGGTGCCGTCGGGTGGATCAGCTTCCGCCATCACACGGCGCGGCCGACCCTGCCGATCCAGGATGGGCCGGGCGGACAAACCTACCTGTTCGATGCTCCGGTGGCCGGCGACCCGCACATGCACATCCACAATTTTCTGATGAACCTCGTCGTCACCGCCGAGGGGCGAGTCGGGTCGCTGGCTTCAAGAGCCCTGACCGATACCCGCGTGAAGGAGTTCGGGGCCTATTTCCAGGCCGTGCTGGCCGATGAGCTGCGGCGGCTCGGCGTCAGCATCGGTTACGACGCGGACGAGCAGGCGATAGTCGTGCTGGCGATTCCCGAGCATATAAGCAAGGCGTTCAGCAAGGGGCGCCAGCAGATCCTCAACAAGGCGAAGGCTTACGCCACAGACCATGGCCTCGACTGGAACAGCCTGCCGGCCGAGGACAAGATGGACATTCTGCGGGACGCCGGCGCCGAGGGGCGTCTCGGCAAGATGAAGACCGACGAGCGAAACATCTGGCGCGAACAAGCAGCCGCTCTCGGCTGGCAGCACCGCACGGTGATGGAAGGCGTTGTTCACGCGCGCCTGAGCGATGGCGAGCGCTTCGACCGAGCGTACGAATTCGCCGCTCGTCACTTGGCACAAGAGTTCCACACCGCGGCTGTCGTCGAGCACGAAAAGCTCGGCATGTATGCCGCACGCGGGCTGATCGGCACCGGGATTGCCGGCGGACCCGGCGACATCGCCCGCGTCGTCGAGCTGCTCGAGGAACGGGGAATCCGGCTCAGAGGCGAGCACGTCGCCCTGGTGGTGGGGCTCTTCGACGAGAGGGTGCGGGTCACCAATACTGCTCAGATCCGTATCGAGCAGAGCCTGGCTGAAAGTGCGAAGGCCGTTGCTCGGGATTTCAGCGGTGCGCTGTCGGTCCACGCAATCGAGCGGGCGATCGCCGACAGCGGCATCCGCTTCACGAAGGAACAGCGGGCCGCGATCTACGCGCTCGGTCGAGGTGGCGGCCTCACGATGCTTACCGGCGTCGCCGGCGCAGGCAAGACGACGCTGCTCGAACCCTTGGTCGCCGCATGGCGAGCCGACGCGCGGTTCAACGAAGGCGGCCGCAAGGTGATCGGCGCGGCGATGGCCTGGCGCCAGGCGGAGGCTCTGCAGGACGCGGGCATTGGCCGCGCCTACGCGTTGGCGCCGCTGCTGCGCATGATTGAAACCGGCGAGCTCCGGCCGAGCCGCAATACGGTGCTGGTGTTGGACGAGGTGAGCCAGATCGCTCCTCGGCCGATGCTAAAGCTACTGGAGCTGCAGGCGCGCAACGGCATGACGATCAAAATGCTGGGCGACCGCGAGCAGGCGCAGGCGATCGAGGCCGGCGATGCGATCGAAATCCTGCTTCGTGCGCTGCCTCCGGACGCCCTGCCCGAGCTGCTGACCACGATGCGTCAGGTCTCCCGGCGCGGCCGCGACATCGCGGGGCTGTTTCGCGAAGGCGAGGCTGCCAAGGCGCTGGCGATGAAGCGGCAGGATGGCCACGCCATGCTGGTCGGCGGAGATCGCGACCAGGTGGTTGGCCGGATCGCCGACCTCTACCTCGCGCGGCGCGACATACTAAGAGCGTGCGGCGCGAAAGATGGGATCACTGTCAGCGCACCGACCAACGACGATGTCGCCGAAATCAGCCGCGCAATCCGCGAGCGGCTGAAGCACCGCGGCGAAATCGGCGATGACGAAATCATCTACCGCGCCATCGACCAGGACGGACGGACCTATGATCTGCCGATCGCCACCGGTGATCGGGTGCGCCTCTTCCGGCGCACCTGGGGCGTGGTTGACGGGCGGGCGTGCCACGTCGGCGACAATGGCGACATCATCGAGGTGCTCGGTCGAACCGCTGACGGTTTGCGCCTCCGCACAAAAAACGGACGCGTTGCCGACCTCGAATGGCGGCGCCTGTGCGACAGCGAGACGAACCGGCTGTTGCTCGGTTTCGGGCATGCACTGACGATCAATGCCGCCCAGGGAATCACGTCGGACGAGCACATCAACGCGCTGCCCCGCGGGACGTCCGGTGTCACCGCATTCACCACTTACAGCGCCGAAAGCCGCAGCCGCGGCACGACTTGGACAATCATTTCCGAGGCGGCCGTATACGAAACCGAACGGTACCGGCAAGCACTCGGCGACATCACGCCGATCACTCCAGACGACCTGTGGGCTCGCGTCGCCGAAGACATGTCCCGCAAGCCTTACAAGGCGCTCGGAATCGACCTGCTGGCTGCCGCCCGGTGCGACCGCGAGCAGGCCATCGACACTTTCATCGCCTGCCGTCACGCGCTCGAGACGGCGCAGCTCGACAACCCGCATTTCGGACCCGAGGCACTGAAACGACTTCGGGCGCTTGCAATCAACAAGACCCTTTCTCGCCACGTCGCCGCGCTCGACCGGGCCTTGGGGGAGAACGGCGAACTCATCCGCGACATCGTGCGGGAACAAGAGGCGGACGCTCACCTGCGTGCCCTGCGGGCCGAGGGGGCCGCCGCCAAGAGACAGATAGACGCCACCACGGACGTTCCCGCGCCTTCAACGCGACCTGGCCTCTGAAGGCGCCGCCTCGCTGGCACCGCTACACTGGCCGCAGTCTGCAGTTCGTGAATACGCATAGTCTGCCGATCCTTGGTTTAACTGCCCGCGGTTCAGGATATTCGCCGCCATAAAACGGCAATCGGCCGCACGACCCTGTCGCGGCCGGTCAAGCTCGCCCTTGCGGACGGTCTTATCGATCCCGAAACCCCGCTGTTCGATTACGGCTGCGGCCGCGGCGACGATCTCCGCATTCTGTCCGTCATGGGCTACTCAAGAGACGGTTGGGACCCTGTGCACCGACCCGCCACTTCCCTTGTGCCCGCTCCCATTGTCAATCTCGGTTACGTCGTCAACGTTATCGAGAACCCCACCGAGCGCCAGCAAACGCTGCGGCGCGCGTGGGAGCTAGCCGAGCGCGTTCTCATCGTCAGCGCTCGTTTGAATGCCGAATCGACCCTCATGTGGGAGGCGGCGGCGTTTGCCGACGGTTATGTCACCTCGCGCGGCACCTCCAAAAGTTGTTCGAGCAGCACGAGCTCAAAACCTGGATCGACCAGGCCCTCGATATAGCCGCGGTCCCGGCGGGCCCGGGCGTATTTTATGCTTTTCGGGATCTGGATGAGCGCGCGGCCTTCCTAGCGTCGCGATACCGCCGCCACATTGCCGTCCCGCGCCTCACCCGATCAGTTGATTGCTTCGAGAACTACAAGCTGCTCCTTCAGCCGCTGATGGATTTCTTTGCGGCGCGCGGCCGCCTGCCCAATGCCGACGAACTCCCGGAAACAGCGACTGTCATCAGCGCCTTGGGCAGCCTCAAACGGGCCTTTCGCTTGATCCAGAACGCAACCGGCGCCGAGGCCTGGGCGGAGGTTGCCGCCAACCGCGCCCAGGATCTTCTGATTTATCTCGCCCTCGCCCGCTTTGACCGACGCCCTGCCCTCGGCCAATTGCCTCTCGCCCTCCATCGCGACATTCGGGCGTTGTTCCAGTCCTATGCCAAGCCTGCAAGCAGGCCGACGCCTTACTCTTTTCGGTTGGCAAGACCCAAGAAGTCAATGTCGCGTGTTCCCACTCGTCCATCGGCAAGAAGACGCCCGAAGCGCTTTATATTCACGTCAGCGCGATCGATCAGTTGCCGGCCAGCCTGCGCGTCTTCGAGGGTTGCGCGCGCGCATATCGGCCGCGTCGAGGGCGCCAACATCGTCAAGCTTAGCCGGCTTGAGCCCAGGATTTCTTACCTAACCTACCCGGGCTTCGAAGAGGACCCTCGTCCGGCGCTCGCGCAGTCGCTCTTAGTCCATCTCCAAACATTTCGGGTCAGATCACGCGACTCCGCAATCCTCCGATCTTTCACCGCAAAGAAACCTTCTTACCTCCCGAACATCGCTTGCAAGGCAAGTTTGCAAGGCTGACTGCGTCGGAAGAATCCGAAGGCCTCTTGGACGAAGGCAACCGCATCGGCACGCGCAATCAGCGGGAGCAGATCCTCGCTGAGAAGGGCCTCACGTTGCGCGGACACCGCCTCATCGCGCGACGCTGAAACCCTAACGGTCGAGATGCTGGTGGCGGAGGTTAAAGGCCGCGAGCGGGCCTTCGACCACCTTCATCGTTGCCATCAGATGCTGGAGGCAGCCCTGCTCGACAGCCCGAATTTTCCGGCGCGACGCATACCGCTACCCGCGATCCGGAGCGATCAACGCTGCGCTCGCCGCCATCTCCATGCCTCCGACCAAGGTCGCCGAGAACGGTGCCTCGATCCACAAGATCCTATTCCGAACAGCGGGCGGTCGACCGCCGCAGAGCGATGCGGGCCGAGGCACCGGCGTTGGCAGCGCAGAAAGGTACACCCGAGCCAGCCGCTCGCGGGACCGGGCGGTCCCAAGTTGAGGGGTCCCAAGCGCCGGCTTAGTCAAGTTAGGAGTGCTGGTCGTCCGCGCATGAGTCGCGTTGCGGGCAGACGGTACTATCGCACTCAACCGCAGCGCGGACCACATCGCGCCGCTTGTCGATATAAAATCGTTCCAGTGGGTAGGTACCCTAAAATGGAAAAGGGCTTAGCGGTCGCCCACCAAACCCTTCATCTTATTGGTGAAGCCAACCGAGATCGAACCGATGACCTCTACAATGCCATCATCGAGATCGAGGCGACCTGCGCCTCGTGCTTCAACCCCGCCTAGCGGACCACGGCAGGCTGGCGAGCAGTTAGGCCGCGGTGCTCAGCGCGGTTACCCAGAAGCTGATGGCGGGGGTAGTTCAGAAAGGTCGAGGTGGCCGGCTGTTTCATCGGGAAGCTGTGTCGGAGCAGGCGTGCGGTTGACGGCGCGTGCCGCAGGCGAGACGTGACCGGCGCTAGTTCATCTCCTCCGTGGTTGCGGCCGGCGGCCATACGCGGCGCTTTGGTTGCCAATTGGTTGCCAAGCCGGCACCGCTACCTTATCAGTATCGCGGAACTTATCAATTATTATGGTGCCGGGTGAGGGATTCGAACCCCCGACCTTCGGTTTACAAAACCGCTGCACTGCCACTGTGCTAACCCGGCGTATGTAATTCAGTCTATTGGTTTTTCCTGCACCTTCTGGCGCCCCGAAACCGCCGTTGCTACCGAAATTGCTACCGAACGCTCCTTTGGGCCTAGGCCATCATAGCACCCCGAAGAGCGGCGTCGAGGCTGTCGGCCGCATCTTCCCGCATCGCTGGCGTGACGGGGCTATAACGGTCGAGCGTGGTTGTCACCGTCGAATGCCCAAGCCGCTCTTGAGCGACTTTCGGATGAACCCCGGCGATCAACAGCTCCGTCGCATGGCTGTGACGAAAGGAACCGCACCCGCCAGCAGTCCTTTACCGGGCGAGGAACCGGGGAAATTCATGCGTCAGGCTTTGCGGCTGTAGGGGCTCGCCGTCACGGCGGGCGAAAACTAGACTAGCTCCCCGGAGAAACGCAGGAGGGTTCTCGGCAAACTGTCGGTTGCGTTTCGTCTAATCTATTGATCTGATTGCCATAACTTAACCCTTTGCGTCTCCCGGGGGCCGGCGGGCGCTTTGGGTCCCATGGCCCCGGCTGAGGGGTCCCCCCGCAGCCGGTGTTGGCCGGGGCGTCCCAGAGGACCCGGAAACCGGCGGGTGCGCCGATCGAGGGGCTTCCGGTCAGGCGATGCGGCCGCCTGCGGCGGGCTCTCGCGCATGCGCGAGCGAAGGTTTTGGGGCGGGGAGGGATGTTTACCGTGCCGTCGTTCGCGAGGCCAGGGAAAGCGCGAGGGGGACCATGACGGGTTAGACTGCAAGGTTAACGAAAATTTACCAAAGAAATTTTGAGATATTTCCCCTTACCGAAAATTAAAATAGCAGTGGTACGAAGGTACCTTCTAAAGGTGA
>Ga0306924_10003311_pt1 | contig 15462 bp, 17 predicted proteins | sample sta12Can44000111_FD_203756 | JGI IMG/M metagenome (GOLD analysis project Ga0306924, IMG submission 203756) | Lab enrichment of tropical soil microbial communities from Luquillo Experimental Forest, Puerto Rico - statanox.12C.anox.44.000.111 (v2)... | ecosystem: Environmental > Terrestrial >... | reverse complement strand
CTGCACCCAGCCGCCGCCGTTCTGTTCGGCGGAGGTGACATAGCCCTCGATGGTCGCCAGCGTCGTGCCCCTCTTGGGATCGGCCGGTGTCCGCGTCGCATACGGGTCCGGGGGTGGAATCGTCTCAGCGAACACGGTCTTGTCGTTGACCCCGGTGACCGTGCGGGCACTGTTGTCGCCGCAGTACTGGACCACCTGCGTCTCCACCGTGGCGTTGTAGTCGCCGAAGGGATAGGCGAACGACTCCGGCTGGAAGCCGTGGGCGGCCAGATTCACCCGGTCCTGGCAGACCTGGAACCGGGCATCAGCAAGCTTGAGCTTTTTGATGTTGACGTGGTTGATGGTATGGCTGGCGATCTCGCTGCCGGCCTGAGACAGCGCCGTCAGCTGCGCCCAGGTCAGGTGCCCGGCCGTGTCGATGGAGCCGCTGTTGACATAAAAGGTCGCTGGGAAGCCGTAGGTGTTAAGCGAGGTGACCCACTGGTAGGTATCGGCGTTGCCATCATCGAACTGGATGGTCACCACGGTCAGCGGTGCCGCGTGGGCGATCGCCGGGACGGCAAGCAGGCTGCCGACGGCCAGCGCTACCGCGGCCACTGCTCGCGATCGGTGTCCGCGAATCCTGTTCCACCTGGTCATGACCTATTCCTTCGGTCGGAACGAGACCTGCCATGCAAAGGCGTGCGCGCTGAGGTCCTTTAGGGGCAGCCACGCCGCGAGGCTGGTACGCAGCCATTCTTGGTTAGGGACTCTTCCTAGCCAAGAACGGCCTGTCAAGGGACTGCATGATCGCCGGGCCGGCTGGCCGCTCACCCGTCCCCGGCTGCTCTGCTACGCCAAGAGCCACCTGGCGGCAAGCTCCAGCACGTCCGCGTGGCTGCGGGCGCCGTGGTCGGCGGCCATGAAGTGGTGGCCGATCACCAGTGAGAAGGCGAGCGTGCTGCGGGCCTCGGCCTTGTCCTGGTCGCTGCAGATCGCGCCGAACAGCAGGCGCAGGTAGTCCATGCCCGGCGTCCCGTTCGCTGATCGGCTGCCACGGCGGGTGCGGGTTGCCAAGGACCGCCTGCGGAGCCAGCGGGGTCCCGGCCGCGTGCAGCGGCAGGTGCAGCCCGCCGACCACGGCGGGCACCGTCGGCCTCCCGGGTAGCGCTAGGAGCGGGTCTATCGACCCAGGGTGAGGGGACTGAGGTCACTACCCCTAGGGGGTAACGGCAGGCATCGTGACTCAGCGGCCGGGAAACCTCTGGCCGTGAGGAGATGATCACGATGATGTACTGGTACGGCAGCGGGATGAGCGGCTGGGGGTATGCGCTCATGACCGTCAGCATGATCCTGTTCTGGGGCGCGGTGATATTCGGCATCGTGATGCTGGTGCGGCACTTCGGCCGGAACGGCCAGCCGCCCGCGGAGCCGCGACCGCCGCAGTCCCTGGAATCGCCGCAGTCTCCGGAGCGACTGCTCGCCGAGCGGTTCGCCCGCGGCGAGATCGACGAGGATGAGTACCGGCGACGCCTGGGGGTCCTGCGAGGCGAAGGCCGGCCCGCCAACGGCCAGGCCCGCCCGCCCGCCGGAACAAGCGTCCGATGACCGCCAGCGCTGATGCGGGCTCCCCCGCCACGCCACCTTCGTCGGCAGGGGCAGGTGCGGCGCCCGACCCCGGCAAGGTCATGGAGATGGCCCTGCGGGTATGGGGCTACAAGCAGGGCGAGGTCGTCTCGCTGATGATCCACCTGGGTGACCGGCTGGGCATCTACCGGGCGCTAGACGGGGCCGGCCCGGTGACCGCCGAGGCGCTGGCCGCCCGCACCGGGCTGCACCCCCGGTGGCTGCTGGAATGGCTGCGCGGCCAGGCCGCCGCCGGACTGCTCGGCACCGCCGACGGGCAGGTTTTCCAGCTCACCCCGGAGGCCGCAGTGCTGCTGGCCGACGAGGAGGGCAGCGTGTGGTTCGCGGCCGGCGCCTTCCAAGGCGCCGCCGCCAGCCAGCAAACTGTGGACCGGCTGGCCGAGTCGTTCCGCACCGGCGACGGCCTCAGCTTCGATGACTTCGGCCCCACCGCGGCCGCCAAGGTCGAGCGCATACTCGGTCCCTGGTCGCGGTTGGCACTGGTGCCCACGATCTTGCCGGCGCTGGATGGCGTCGCCGGGCGGCTAGAGTCCGGGATTCGCGTCGCCGACGTCGGCTGCGGCAGCGGCATCGCCCTGCTCACCTTGGCCGCGGCGTTCCCGCGCTCCCGCTTCGACGGCTACGACCCGTCGGAGTACGCGATCACACGGGCCCGCGGCATCCTCGCCGAGCGGGGACTGGCTAACGTGGCCTTCCATCAGCAGCCGGCCGATCAGCTACCGGACGAGCCGCTGTTCGGCCTGATCCTCACCTTCGACTGCCTGCACGACATGCCGCGCCCGGATGAGGCGGCCCGGGCCATCCGCCGGTGCCTCACCGGCGATGGCACCTGGCTGGTCAAGGAGATCCGGGCCGGGGAGACCTGGCAGGACAACCTGGCCCACCCGGTCGCCGCGATGCTGTACGGCAACTCCATCGCGTCGTGCCTGCCGTCCGGGCTGTCCGAACCCGGCGGCGCCGGGCTGGGCACGCTGGGCCTGCCGCCGTCGCGGCTGGAACGCATGTGCCGCCAGGCCGGGTTCACCCGCTTCCAGCTCCACGACGTCGGCGACCCCGCCAACCTCTACTACGAAGTCCGGCCCTAACAGGTACCCGCGAAGGACGACACCATGAGCCGCGGGCCCGACCCTCGCCAGCCGTACCCCGGCCCGCCACGCTCTGGCGAACTCACGACGAGGTGATGTGAATGCAGGGCATCCCGCTCCCCTGGCAGGTCATCATCGTGGTGGCCGTGGTGGCCGGAGTCGTGCTCATCCTGGCCATGCTGGCTTCAGCTAGCGGTCGCGACGACCAGGACGGCCAGCCCCGGCTACCCTGATCGGGTACCGGACCGGTCCGCTCAAGGACACTGTCAATGCACTCCCCGGACAGGCGATCGCCTTGTGACTTCGACATCAACAACCCGGGGCAGTGGATGACAGCGCAAGACATCGCGATGACTCGCCAGTAGGAATCCCGGCTCGGTCATGCTCTCTGCCGGGGACGGTTGAGGGCCGAAGGTCCCGGACCTACCCGCCCATGGTCACTACCCCCGGGGGGTATATGCTGACAGCATGGCGCTGACGTTGTAGGGAGGTTGCGATGAACGCAGTGGACATCATTGTCATACTGGCCGCGATGGCGGCGCTGGCCGGTCTTGGCTGGTTCTTCTTCGGGCCTCGCAAAGCCAGGGCCGCGGTGCTGGCGGGCGGGATGCAGCGGCTGGAGGTCACGGTCAAGGGCGGGTATAGCCCCGAGGTGATCCGGGTGCGCCAGGGCGTGCCCGTCGAGCTGACCTTCGACCGGCAGGAATCTGGTGACTGCACCTCCCGCGTCGTGTTCCCGGATTTCCGGACAAGCGCCGCGCTGCCCGCCTACCAGCAGACCACAGTGCGGCTGGATCCCGGTGAGGCGGGCGAGTTCGGGTTCGCGTGCGGGATGAACATGATCCACGGCACCCTCATCGTCGAGCCAGCCGCGGACGGCGTTGCCGCCAACGACACAGCTGACGAGGGCAAGGACCAGGCCGCCAGGCCATGTTGCGCCACCGCCCCGGCTGCCAGCGGCGCGCTGCCCGGGGCGGCGGGCGGCGAGACGGCGCGCGATGCGGAGGACGCGGAGGCCGCAGAACGCCGGGCGGAGATCGCTGACCTGGCCCGCCGGGTGATCGCCGGGGCGGTCCTGACGCTGCCGGTGCTGTACGTGGTGATGGCCCACGAGGTATTCAAGGCGTGGGTGCCGCCGGTGCTGCTGAACCACTGGGTGCAGCTGGCGCTGATCACCCCGGTGATGTTCTACACCGGATGGCCGATCCACCGGACCGGGTGGCTGGCGCTGGCGCACCGGTCGGCGGACATGAACAGCCTGATCACGATCGGTACTGTAGCTGCTTACGGGTACAGCCTGCTGGTCACCCTCGCACCGGACCTGCTGCCGGCCGGGGTTCGCGGAGTGTATTACGAGACCACGGGTGTCATCTTGACGCTGATCCTGCTCGGCCGGCTGATCGAGACCCGGGCCAAGGCCGGCACCGGACAGGCCATCCGCGAGCTGCTGGGCCTGCAGGCCCGCACCGCGCGGGTCGTCCGCGACGGGGGCGAGAACGAGATCCCGGTGGAGCAGGTGGTGGTGGGGGACGAGCTGGTGATCCGGCCCGGGGAGAAGATCCCGGTCGACGCGGTCGTGCTGTCCGGGACATCGGCGGTGGATGAGTCGATGGTCACCGGCGAGCCGATGCCGGCCACCAAGCGCTCCGGGGACCCGGTGATCGGCGCCACCATCAACACCACCGGGTCGCTGCGGGTGCGGGCCGACAAGGTCGGCGCCGACACCATGCTGGCCCAGATCATCACGATGGTGCGGCAGGCGCAGGCGTCGAAGGCCCCGATCCAGCGGCTGGCCGACGCGGTCTCCGGCTACTTCGTGCCCGCGGTCATCGCCATCGCGATCGTGACCTTCGCGGTGTGGTTCACCGCCGGTCCGGCTCCCGCGTTCACCATGGCGCTGGTCTCCGCGATCGCGGTGCTGATCATCGCCTGCCCGTGCGCGCTGGGCCTGGCCACACCGCTGTCCATCCAGGTGGGGACGGGCAAGGGTGCCCGCGCCGGGATCCTGATCCGGTCGGCGGAGGCGCTGGAGACCGCGCACAAGCTGGGCACGGTCGTGCTGGACAAGACCGGCACCATCACCGCCGGCCGGCCGGCCCTCACCGACGTCAGGGCCGCCGGGCGCTGGGACGAGGATGAGCTGCTGGCACTGGTGGCCGCCGCGGAGTCCGACAGCGAGCACCCGCTCGGGGCCGCGATCGTCGCCGGCGCCCGCGAACGCGGCGTCAGCATTCCGCCAGCAACTGCATTCGGGTCGGTCACCGGCCAGGGCGTGCAGGCCACCGTGGCCGGGCACCCGGTCCTGGTCGGCAGCGCCCGGCTACTGACCGGCGCCGGCATCGAGAGCAGCGCCCTGACCGCGGCCGCGGCGGAGCTGTCCGGACAGGGCAAGACCCCGGTGCTGGCCGCCATCGACGACGAGCCGGCCGGGGTCCTCGCGGTCGCCGACCCGATCAAGGACGACTCGGCCGCCGTGGTCGCCGCGCTGCGCCGCCTGGGCATCGACGTGGTCATGCTGACCGGCGACAACGCCCCCACCGCGGCCGCGATCGCCCGCCAGGCCGGCATTGCACGGGTGCTCGCCGAGGTGCTGCCCGAGCACAAGGCCGCCGAGATCCAGCGGCTTCAGGCCGAGGGCCGCACCGTTGGGATGGTCGGCGACGGGATCAACGACGCCCCCGCGCTGGCCGCGGCCGACATCGGGCTGGCCATCGGCACCGGCACCGACGTGGCCATCGAGGCGGCCGACATCACGCTCGTCTCCGGATCGCTGGCCGGGGTGGTCACCGCCATCTCGCTGTCCCGGGCGACGATGCGCAACATCCGGCAGAACCTGTTCTTCGCCCTGGCCTACAACGGCATCGGCATCCCGGTCGCCGCCGGGATCCTGTATCCGATCGCCGGGATCCGGCTGTCCCCGGTCATCGCCGCCGCCGCGATGGCGCTGTCGTCGCTGTCGGTCGTCGGCAACGCCAACCGGCTGCGCCGCTACCACCCGGCGCCGCTGCCGCCCGTCGGCCCGGTTCACGACGAGCCGCAGGTCGAGACGCCCAGCAGCGCGGGGACCGGCCAGGCTGAGGTCGTGCCAGCGACCGACCCGGTATGCGGGATGAGCGTGGATACCGCCACCGCCACTGTGCACCGCGGCAGCGGAGCGGACACCGTGTACTTCTGCTCGGCGGGCTGCGCCGCGGCCTTCGACGCCGATCCAGGCCGGTACGCCGCGGCGGGCGCTACTGCTCGGGCCAGTTTACGGACTTAGGCCACGCGAGGGCAGGACCAAAGACCATACCCTGCAGGGGTATATCCACGCAGGCTCTTCCGTGAAGACCGGCGGTCACGCCAGCCACGGCTCCGGCATCGGCGCGGTTGGCCGCCGCAGCACCGAGGAGGCGGCCGGTTTTCTAATGCGCTCTGCGCGTCTGCACTGGAATTGACGCGCAGGGGAACAGAGGTGAGCCATGGTAAGCGGATGTGCTGACGTCCGGCAGACGCTGGCAGTGAACTGCGAGGGCCAGCCACCCGATCGGCGCCACCATCCGATGCGCCATCAGCCGTTCGGGGAAGATATTCATGCCGAACGGGCCCGTGATATTGCCCGCCGTTACCTTGTCACTTCTGCAGTGGGGTGCCGACCCCTCCAGTGCACGCGCCGCCGTACTCGGGGGTGTACTTCTGTGACGCGCGGAACTTGTTCACGAACTGCTGCAGCCGGGGGTCGGCCGACGAGCTGAACTTCAGCTGGAACCCCCAGGAGGATATGACGATCGGCGACGATAGTCCCGGATACGGGGACAGGTCAATGTAGCGTGAGGCGGCGCCCTCGGAAGACGGCACCATAGTCTGCTTCTCCGCGAACGCCCGCAGCTGGTTCACCTCCGATTGCGGCAGTGAGGGCCGGTAGGTGATCCAGACAGCGCCGTGCTCCAGGTTGTGCACCGCGCGCTCGTTGGGCACTGGCTTGTCGTAGATGCCGCAGTTCATCCATGTCGCGTTGTGCTGCCCGCCCACCGGCGGGGTCACGGAGTAGGTCACCGGGCCGGTGACGTGGTCGTGGGCCAGCGCCTGGGCGGCCGGGCCGTTGTGGCTGGTCTGCGGCCATCCGGTAGTGACGTACTCGACGACACCGGGGATGCCGGAGGTGTTCGGTACCTGGTGCGCGGCAGACTGCACGGTCGCCGTGCCGGTCACGCCCGGGGGCATGACCTCGGCGCTGGCGCTGCTGCTGCTGCTGCGGCTGGCGGCGTACCAGGCCACCCCGCCGATGATCACCGCGGCGGCGGCGGTGATGGCGCCGATGGTGATCAGGTTGCGGCGCCGCTCGGCACGCTTTTGCTGGGCGCGCAGGGCCGCGACCCGCTCGCGGCGGGCGGCCTGCTTGCCCTTCTTGGTGTTCGGCACCGGGGCTCCCGTCGTCTCTACCTCTAGGACAGAAGGTTATGACCTCCCGGCTGGTGAACGGACAGGTGGCCGTCGCGAGCAGACGATAACTGGTGCAAGAATGGCGGTCGTGACAGGTCCGTATGCGCTGGCGATCATGGCTGTCGCGCTTCTGCTCGCGGCCTGGGCCTTCGGGCTCGTCCTGGCTAACCGGCCGCCTGGCGTTCCCCTGCTGGCAGGCGGCGCGGTGCTCGAGGCTTTGCTCGTCGGCTTCCTGATCGGCGGCATCACGCAGATGGTCGGCAGCCACCGGCATTTCGCCCGGGCTGAGTTCGTTATCTACCTGCTGGCGTGCGTGGCCATCCCGCCGATCGCCGCCGCGTGGGGGTGGGGGGAAAAGAGCCGTGCCGGCACGGCCGTCCTCGCGTTCGGATTCCTGATTATGCCGGTCATGGTTATCCGGGTGCAGCAGGTCTGGGCTGGCCCCGTTGGCTGAGACCAGGGACGGGGCCCCGGCTCGGTCGACCTCCCGCGGGTTCGGCCGGGTGCTGGTCGCTGTCTACGGACTGTTCGCCCTCGCGGCGACCGCCCGCTCGGCGGTCCAGATCGCCACTAAGTTCCACGAGGCGCCGCTGGCCTACCTGCTGTCCGCGTTCGCGGCGGTCGTGTACATCGTCGCCACGGTGTCGCTAGCCCGGGGGGACGCCATCTCGCGGCGAGTCGCCACCGTGGCGATAAGCACGGAACTGGTCGGCGTGATCACGGTCGGGACGGTGAGTGAGCTCGTCCCGCACGCGTTCCCGCACGCCACGGTGTGGACCGGGTTTGGCAGCGGCTACGGGTTCGTACCTCTGGTGCTGCCGTTCGTGGGCCTGTGGTGGCTGCACCACACCCGCTGACCAGGACGGCCTCCGGCAGGCACGGAACCGCGTCCGCCCATCGATCCAGCGTATGCTCGCATTTCCTCGCGGCGGCGAACCTGGGCGATCTAAAGAGGAAGTAGATTGTCCAAGATCTGTTATATGCCCCTAGGGGGCATGGGTTTGACGAAGTAAATACCCCGGCATTTTCTGTATGCCCCTAGGGGGTACGGGTTTCAGGGAAATGCAGCGCGAAGCTCTTGCCGAAAGCGGTATTCCGTATAGAAAATAGGATTAAGAGCCATGTTCTATTCACGCCATTCCGCGGGCGCTTGGGGCTTGCGGAATGGGGGCCTGCGGGCCTGGCCGGCGGAGGCTGTGCGATGGCGCAACCCGACACGACTGATACGACCTCGGAGGTGCACGGCTATCGGGCCCGGGTGGCCGAGCACGGCCGGTTCCGGGCGGTGATGGAGTCGTTCGCCTACCTGCCGCCGTTCGGCGCGATGTTCAAGAAGACGTCGCCGTTCTACGCCGAGTCCTACTGGTACTGCATGGGCGGCATCACCTTCTTGATGTTCATCTACCTGACCATCAGCGGCATCCTGCTGGCCTGGCTGGGGCCGTTCTGGTGGCTGACCAGTCCGGTCGGCAAGGCGATGAAGGGCAGCCACTACTGGGCCGCGCAGGCGTTCTTCTTCTTCCTGGTGCTGCATCTGATCCGGGTGTGGGCGACCGGGGCGTTCCGCGGGCGGCGCTGGCTGAGCTGGGCGCTCGGCTCGGCGGTGCTGCTGCTCGGGCTGGGGGAGAACCTGTTCGGCCTGCTGGCGCGGGGCGACTGGGAGTCTCAGTTCGTGTCCATGCATTCGGACGACATGCTGTTCGTCCAGCCGTATTTCTTCCACCTGTTCAGCCCGGCCAACTTCACCGCGGACCTGGCCATCCACGTGGCGGTGATCCCGGTGATCTTGTTCACGCTGATCATGGGGCACCTGACCTTGGTGCGCCTGCAGGGCATCGCGAGGCCGCTATGAGCGAGACGGCGGCGGCACCCCCGCCCACGGGACAGCGTCCCGCCAGCGAGCCGGCCGCGGGCGGCCTGATCACCCAGCATGTACGGCATGCTTACTGGAAGTACCCGATCATCGCGCTGGTGCTGGCCGTTGCGCTGGGTCTGCTCGGCGTGTTCGCCGGCTCGCCGAACTCGCCGCGGGCCACCATCGCCGCCACTTCTCGCCAGGACCCGGGCGGCGCAGCGCTCGCCTTCACCCAGGAGCTGGCGGGTACCTCGGCGTCGGCGGCGAACCAGAACGAATTCGGGCTGGGGCCGCCGGGCGACGTGTTCGTGACCGGGCCGGTGAGCTCGTTCGCGCCGCTGCTCGGCGGCGGCGTCGCCGCGGCGCTGGCCCGGTACCGGGCCGCGCCCGCCAGCCAGCAGGCGGCGTGGGCGGAGAGCTACCTTAAGGCGCTCGACACCATCACCCCGGCCGCGATGGAAGGCGGGATGGCAACCGCCATGAGCCCGGACTATGCCAAGATCGGCACCCTGCACGGCGACTTCGGGCCGGTCCCCGCCCTGGTCCAGGCGGACGTGCGGCTGGCGCTGGGCGGGCACCTGGAGCAGTACCTGGAGGCGCGCGAGCCCGGGCATACGCTGCACCTGGTCACCATCTGGCTCTACGATCACCCCAAGATGCTCAACGACGCGGTGGCCAACGGCCTGACCGACGACCAGTGGGGGATGGTCAAGGAACGCGACTACAACGTCGGCCCCTGGTACCTCATCCTCCCCGCGATCATCCACGTCGAATTCCCCAATGGCGTCACCGGCACCGGGTTCGTGCTGTGGAACCTGCTCTTCGCGCTGATCTTCATCTTCGTTCTTCCTCTGGTGCCCGGAATCCGCAGCCTGCCGCAGAAGCTGCGCCTGCGCCGGCTGATCGCCCGCTACCCCACTCCAGGGGAGCAGATACCGCCGGACCCGAATGCCCGGCTAAACCCGATACTGCAGAAGGAACTGGAAGAGGAGGGGCTGGCATGACACGCCGGCGCGGCGTCGCCGAACTGCTGCTTTTCCTGGGTGCCTCCGGCATCGGGATCTTCGCGTTCGGCCGCGGGCTGGCCGGCTTCTTCGGGCAGCCGCACGCCGACCCGTGGTGGCTGCCGGTGGGCTTTGCGGCGCTGTGGGTGCTGGCCAGGCAGATGAGCCGGATCCAGGACAGGTGGCCCCGCCGTAAACCAGCACGCCGCCGACCCGTTACCGCCACGGCCCCAGGGAAGCGCCCATGAACCGGATCCACCTGGATGCCTACACCGCCGCCCTCGGCATCGTGATCCTGGCGGGCATCATCACGCTGATCCTTGCCCTGGCCAACCCGGTCCGCTGACAACCGCCATCCGCACTATCCGGGCGCTGAGAGCCCGGCGGCAGGCGCCAGGAAGCGGCTGGGTGAGGCGGCGAACTCATCGCGGCAGGCGGGCGAGCAAAAGTAATAGGTCTGGCCGTCGTGCCGGTAGTGGGGCGTGCCTTCGCGCTCGACGGCCATGCCGCAGACCGGGTCGGCAGCCATTTCGCTGAGCGAGCGGAACTGCCCGTCTTCCATCCACAGCACCCGGTCGGCGATCTCCTTCAGCCGCGCGTCATGGCTGACGATGACCACGCTGCGCCTTTCCTCAGAAGCGATGCGCCGCAGCAGCCTGGCGATCTCGTGACCGATCTTGGAGTCCAGGTTGGCGGTGGGCTCGTCGGCCAGGATCACGGCCGGCTCGTTGGCCAGGGCGCGGGCGATGGCCACCCGTTGCTTCTCCCCGCCGGACAGCTTGTCGGGCCGGAACCGGCGCCGCCCGGCCAGGCCGAGCCCGTCGAGCAGGCGCCCAGCCCGCTCCCGGGCGCGGCGGCCGGTCACCCCGGACAGGTTGAGGGCGAACTCCACGTTCTCTTCCGCCGATAGCGCCGACAGCAGGTTGAAGTCCTGGAAGACGAACCCGAACCGCCGGGTGCGGAACTCGGGCAGCTTGCTCTCGGGCAGGGTGGCCAGATCCACCCCGTCAACCTCGACCCGGCCGGAGGTGGGCCGGAGCATGGCGCCCAGCATGGACAGCAGCGTGGTCTTGCCGCTCCCCGAGGCGCCCATGATCAGCACGACCTCCCCGCGGCGGACCTCCAGATCGATTCCCCGGACGGCCTGAACCTGCACCTCGCCCTGTCCGAACGTCTTCGTCAGCGCCCGGGCCCTGACTTCGATGTCGTCCATGGTTACCTCCTGAATACCGTCATCGGGTCGACCCGCCACACCCTGACGAGCGGCGCGAGGGCACCGAGCGCCGCCAGGACGATCGCGCCTGCCGCCACCCGGGCGACCGATCCCGGGTCCAGGACGACCGGCACGTTTCCCGCAGTACGGCCAAGGACCACGGCCAGGGCAAAGGTCAGCCCGAGCGCGGCCGCCAGGGCCGCCCCGACCGTCCACAGCGCCTGCGAGAGCACCACGTTCGCGAGGCGCACTGGCCGGGCCCCGAGCGCCTTCATGACCCCGGCTTCGCGGAGCCTGGACAAGGTGGCCGCATACAGCGTCAGGGCGATGACGGCCAAGCCGATCAGGTACCCGGCGAGGTTCATGATCTGCAGGAGCTGGGCGCTCATGTCCTGCACCAGCGCCCGCTCCTGCGCGGAGAACTGCGCCCTGGTCAGGGCGCTGAGCCCGGTGGCGGCCGTGATCCGGTGTGCCAGCCGGGCCGGGTCGCCGCGGGCCCCAGCCAGGATGTAGCTGGTGATCCCGGAGAGGTTCCTGGCCGCGGCCAGGTCGGTGAACCGGACGAACGCCACGGTGTTGGCAAGGTTGGTGAGCCCGCTGGCCAGCCCCGAGATCCGCCAGGTACGAGCCAGGAGCCGGACGGAATCCCCCACCTTCAGCCCCAGGCTGCCAGCTACCCGCTGGTCGATCACGACCTGACCCGGGCCCGGAGCGCGTCCCCGCACCAGGCTGACCGGACCTCCCGGCTGCCCCGGGACGTAACCCACCACGTATGCCACCTGCCGCCCTCCTGCCGTGGCCAGCGCGTCGGGAAGGTACAGGATCGGTTCGGCCCATGCCACCCCGGGTAGCGCCCGGATCCGCGTCAGATCCGCCAGGGGCACCGCGGAGGAGGCCATGTGCATATTGGTGACGCCGCGCTGGGCCACGAACACGTCGGCCGGTGACGTGTCGATGTAGCGGGTGACCTGGCGCATGGCCCCGTTCACGATCGCGGCGAGCATGAGGACCATGAGCAGGGCCACCCCCACCCCCGCAATTCCGAGGACCGCTCTGCGGCGGTCGGAGAACAGGTTCCTGCGCCCGACCGGGACACCGCCCATGTCCCTCACCTCCTGTACACCGAGGCCGGGTCCAGCCGTGCCACCCGGCGGGTAGGGACGAGCGCGGCGAGCATTCCCATAAGCAGGGCTGCCACCGTGACGACCCCGAGAGCCCGGAATGTGAGCTCGATCTGGAACTGCGGCCACAGCGCCGTGATCAGCCGGGATCCCCCCAGGTACAGCAAGAGCCCCGCGATCAGCGCGAGGCCGGACAGCACGGTGGTCTGGCCGGCCACGATCCGGAACAACCGGCCCCGGCGTGCTCCCAGCGCCTTGGCGATGCCGTACTCGCCGAGCCGGTCCGAGATGGCCGAGTACACGGTGAGCGCCACGATCAAAGTCCCGGCGGCAAAGGCGATCACGACCATGAGGTTGAAGATCTTCCCCATGATGCCCGCGTACAGGTTCTGCTCAGCCGCGGCGACCAGGTCCGGCGACGCCACCGACAGCCCGGTGCGCCCGGCGATAGCCGCTCTCACCGCGACCGGGCCAGCGGCGCGCACCAAGACGAACGTCGCGGTGTTCTCGGCACCGAACATCGCCTGGGCGCTGTGCAGCGACATGAACAGATACCCGGTGCCCATGAACGACCGCGTCCCCGACGACAGACCGACCACCCTGAAGGACCGGCCCGTTACTCCGAGGGTGCCGCCAAGGGTAATTGCATGCTCGGCCGCCAGCGTCCGGTCTATCACCACCTCGCCGTCGGCCCCGACGGTCCGCCCGGCGGCCAGGGCCCACGGGCCGCCGAGGCTGCCAGGTGTGAACCCGACCACCGTAACGACCTGCTTCCGGCCGTGCAGGTCCAGTACCACCCACCGGGTCAGCACGGGACCAGCGGCCGCCACGCCGGGGACCGCCCGGACGCGGCCTGCCGCGCTGACGGGGACAACGCCCTCACTGAGGGTCTTCGCCCCTGGCTGCCGGACGAAGAAGGTGGCGCGGACATGGTCCGGGTACGCTGAGATCTGGGTCAGGAGCCCGCTCCATAGCCCTTCCAGCAGCAAGATCAGAGCCACCGCCAGGCCAGCGCCGAGGACGGCGATCGCCAGTCGGCGCCGCTCGGCCAGAATGTTCCGCCAGGCGACCGGTACCTGAGTTCCCATCTCTGCTCACCGCCTCCCCTGGCGGTTCCTTCATATACCCCTGGAGGGTATAGGTTCAGACGGAAGCATCGTAGGGCAACACGGCCCGAGCTGAGCGGGACGAAGGACCCTAAAGCCACGGGCCCTGCAGAGGGCGTCTTATGCACGGCCAGCTGGCTTGCCCGTGTTATCGCACAGGCCGCTGGAATCCTGTTGTTCGGGGGCGTGTGTCAGGGGCGATCGGTGGCTCGGCATCGTTGCGGCAATGGAACGAGCTGCCTCTGCTAGGTCAGGCGTGAGTACCCGTCGCCCGGCGTGTGGGTCACCAGCCGCGCAGGCCGAGGACTCCGCCCAGCGCTGTGCCTTCGAGCTGCTCGGAGCCTCACTCCGGTCACCCCGGCGTAGCCAGAAGAGCAAGCAGCTCAGCCGGAATCTACGCATCCGCTGCGTGGTAACTTCGGGTCAGGAGTCATAGCCGCACAATCTGGCGGATCACTCCGGCCACCTCATCGATGCTGGCCGCCCCGTCATGCTGGGAACCGCGGGCGGCTGTCAATACGCAGTGACGCAGATGCTCGTTGAGCAGGCCTACTGCCACCTCCTGCAGCGCCCGGGTGACCGAGCCGACCTGGATCACCACGTCGGGGCACCAGGTGTCGGCCTCGATCATCTTCTGCAGGCCGCGGACCTGGCCCTCGATCTTGCGCAGCCGCCGGAGGTAGTCTTCCTTGCCCGAGGCGTAGCCACGCTGAGGCCGGCTGGGCCCGGTTCGGGGCGGACGGCACTCGCTGGCCTGCAGGCGATCAGGGCGGTCGGTGATGGTTGTCATCGCTCGCTCCCCCTGCCAGCCGGGCTGCGGTCATCGCTAGAGGCGAGCACATCGCGCAGCCGCCGGTACTCATCAGTATCGATCTCACCGCGAGCCAGGCGCTCGTCGAGGATGCGCCGCGCGGGATCGCCGCTGCGCTCGTCGTCCGGAGGCTCGGCGCCGGGCCGCCGGGTAGCACTGGTGATCAGGGCGTATACGGCCCAGATCAGCAGGCCCCAGAAGGCGATCATGCCGACCCACATCAGGGCGACCTCCCAGAAGGGCCAGCCGCCGCCGTTCCAGAACATCATGACGACCATCTCCTTATAGGCCCGGCATGCCCGGGCTCCGTCACAAGTCCAGGATCAGCGGCCATACCGGTGGGGGGTAGGGCCTTTGGGCCTGCCACGAGGTGACCGTCGGCCCGTGGCGCTGCATCTCTATGGCCCTGCTCTCCACGCGTATGCGCGGAGCATCGTCAGAGCAGCGTCATCAACGGCATACACGAGTGAGGGATCTCATGACTCGCAAGCGGATCGGCGTGCTGGCCGGCCTGACTGTGATCGCTGCGGTAGGGATCGGGGTGGGTGTGGCGGTCGCCACCAGCGGCCCTGGCAGCCGGCCCGCCGCGGCCGGGACACCGGCTGGGGCGGGGTATTCCTGGTACCAGTCGATGATGAGCCGCTACTACGGCGGCTCGATGATGGGCGGATCATCCGGCAGCTGGATGATGGGCCGTCAGGGCTACCAGTGGATGATGGGCGGGACCAGCGCGCCCGGCTGGATGCGAGGCGGCAGGCTGCCTGGCTCGATGATGATGAGCGGCACCACCGACCCCGGTCAGATCATGGGCAAGCTGTGGGCCGACGCGCCCGGCCCCCGGGTCGGCGCGGCGCAGGCGATCCGGCTCGGCAGTCAGGTCCCGGCCGGGGCGAGCATCAACCGTGCCGCGAACACCCTCACCTTCACCACGGCCGATGTCCGCATGGCGGCGGTCGCCAGCCCGTCGGGCGGCCCGGATGAGACCTTCCGCATCGCTGGCCTGGTCAACCCGGCCATCACCGTCCCGGCCGCGGCCAGGGTCAGCATCGAGGTCATCAACGCCGACCCGGACACCGCCCACGGCCTGGTCATCACCGCCAGCGCGGACACCTCCTCGCCGATGCCGATGATGACCAGCCAGCCCGCGTTCGCCGGCTCAGCGGTATGGTTCCTGGGCGATCCCGCCACCGCGGGGATGCACGCCGGTACCCTCATCTTC
>Ga0306924_10003310_pt1 | contig 15463 bp, 16 predicted proteins | sample sta12Can44000111_FD_203756 | JGI IMG/M metagenome (GOLD analysis project Ga0306924, IMG submission 203756) | Lab enrichment of tropical soil microbial communities from Luquillo Experimental Forest, Puerto Rico - statanox.12C.anox.44.000.111 (v2)... | ecosystem: Environmental > Terrestrial >... | reverse complement strand
GCAAAGAATGGCTGATTGGCGTGGCGCCACCCGGCGACCTTGGTGATGACGCGCGGCCGCGCGTCGAGGCCATCGCCGCCTTCCGGGTGCCGGGCGATCGCCTGATCAAGCTGCACGTCGCGACTTGGCACGCCGGGCCGCACTTCGTCCACGACGAATGCCTCTTCGTCAACCTCGAGAACCTCGACACCAACCGGCGTGATTTTCACGCCGTGCCGCTTCCAGTCGAGTGCCGGTACCGGCTCTGAGCCGCGATGACGAGAGGCTGGGATCAACACTTTGGTAGCCGTTAACAATCGGGGAACGACAGGACGATTAGCGGCGCGAAAACGGTCGACGACGATCGCCGGCGGGGATCACCGAGCTCGACCCTGATTTGGTCAGCGGCCGCGGAAGTGCTTGTAGAAATCGACGACCTCGGGGCTCTGTTGAAAGCCAACCAAAACGTTGAGATCGGAGCCCTTTTGGCCGCCGAGCGGGATCGTCTCCTCGATATGATCGGTGACGCCGGCGCGCTTTTGCGTGCCGTCAAAGGCGATCTGAACCGCGAACGGTTTTTTGCTGATGATCGATTGATCAGGTCCCGTCACAGCCACGAAATATTGAAAATCGACGGCATCGCTCTTGGACGCGGGACCCCGCTCGCCGATCACGATCGTGTCGAGCGAGATGCGCATCGCGCCGCTTGAATAGTCGCATTTAAGGTCGGCTTCGCTGAGCAACCCGTAGAACGCGACATTATCCGGGCGACGCTCCGGCTCCGAGCCGAACACGGCGTTATTCGACAGCGGCCGCAATATGACGGCAGGCGGACAGGCCTCCGCCGCCGACTTCGACGAAGAGGACGAGAACAAGCCGCAACCGGAGAGCGCGAGGAGGCCGAGGAGCGTTGCGCCCTGCGCAGCCCGCACCAAGCTCACAGGGCGTTGTGGGTACCGTCGCAGAACGGTTTGCCCGCGGTCGATTTGCACCCGCAGAGCCACACCTCCTCGGTCGCCTCTGCGGTGAATGGGACAGGGGTCAGTCCGGTGCCCTTATGCGAGCCGTCGCAGAAGGGCTGCGAGGCGCTGCGGCCGCAGGCGCACCAGAAATATCTCTTGCCGGCCTCGACGGTGACGCCGTAGGGCTCTTTTTGCGCGGGTATGGGTTTTTGCGCGGGTATGGGTTCGGTCATGCTTTCTTCCCTGCCTCTGCCCTTGCTAGTGTCCACGCGTTCGGCGGCACCTCGCCGCCGGCCGGACTGTATGCGAGACATGCTGGGCAAACAAGCCGGGTTGAGGACTGAACCGGCCGGGCGGGGTCAGTCGCCGCGCTCAGCGAAAATGAAAAATGCGGCGGAAGAAATCCAATGGCCGTCTATACCGATGTTGCCGATGACGACCTCAGAGCCTTCATTGCCCTTTACGACATCGGCGAGGTGCTGTCCTGCAAGGGGATTGCCGAGGGGGTCGAAAACTCCAACTTTCTGATTACGACCGAACGCGCCAACTTCATTCTGACGCTCTACGAAAAGCGGGTCGCGCCGCGGGACCTGCCATTTTTCATCGCGCTAATGGAGCATCTTGCGCGGCATGGTGTCGCGTGTCCGACCCCGCTCAAGGGGCGGGACGGGATCGCCCTGCGGGAATTGTGCGGCCGCCCGGCAGCGGTCGTGACGTTCCTTGCCGGAATGTGGCCGCGGCGCATCCAGCCTTTCCATTGCGCCGCGGTTGGAGGTGCGCTGGCGGCACTGCATCGCGCCGGCGCATCGTTCGGCATGAAGCGGCCGAACGATCTCTCGGTTGCCGGATGGCGGCGCCTATACGAAGCCTGCCGTTGCCGCGCGGCGGAGGTCCATCCGGGGCTGGCCGAGGAACTCGGCACCGAACTTGCGCTTCTCGAGGCTGACTGGCCGCGCGAGTTGCCGGCCGGAGTCATCCATGCCGACCTCTTTCCGGACAATGTTTTCTTTCGCGAACGCGACGTGTCGGGCGTGATCGACTTCTATTTCGCCTGCACCGATTTTCTCGCCTATGACTTGGCGATCTGCCTCAACGCTTGGTGTTTCGAAGCCGATGGCAGCCTCAATGTAACGAAGGCGCGGCTGCTGCTCGACAGCTATCGGCGGACCCGGCCGCTCACTTCGGCCGAGCTCGCGGCTCTGCCCTTGCTCGCTCGCGGCAGTGCGCTGCGCTTTCTGCTGACCCGGCTTTTCGATTGGCTCAATCATCCGGAGGGCGCGCTGGTCCAGCCGAAGGATCCGCTCGAATATTTGCGCAGACTGCGCTTTCACCGCGGCATTACAAATCTCGCAGCCTACGGGATCGATGGCTAACCCGGCGGAAGTCGAGATCTTTACCGACGGCGCATGCCGCGGCAACCCCGGTCCCGGCGGCTGGGCCGCGATCCTGCGCTATCGCGGGGTCGAGAAGGAATTGAGCGGCTACGAGCCCGACACGACCAACAACCGCATGGAACTGATGGCCGCGATCTCCGGGCTGGAAGGGCTCACGCGGCCGTGCCGTGTTCGCCTCTTTAGCGATAGCCAGTACCTGCGCGATGGAATTACCAAGTGGATTCATGCCTGGAAGCGGCGCGGCTGGCGCACCACAGACAGGCAGCCTGTGAAAAACATCGATCTATGGCAGCGGCTCGATTCCGCCGCCGGCCGGCACACCGTCGAGTGGGAGTGGGTGCGCGGCCATGCCGGCCATCCCGAAAACGAGCGGGCGGATGCGCTCGCCCGCTCCCGTATCGACGAAGCGGGGTAGGATGCTACCGCACCTACAGCGCCCTCAGCATCGTCTCGGCGCTGGAGACGTCGACCTGGCCGGGCTGCTCCTCGACATTGAGCGACTTGACGACACCGTTGTCGACCAGCATCGAATAACGCTTCGAGCGGGTTCCGAGCCCGGCCCTAGTAAGGTCGAGCTCGAGCCCGAGAGCACGGGCGAAATCGCCGCTGCCATCGGCCAGCATCGTGACCTTGCCTTCGGTCTTCTGATCCTTGCCCCAGGCGGTCATGACGGCGGCATCGTTAACCGCGACACAGGCGACCTCGTCCACTCCTTTGCTCTTGATGTCCGACGCCTTGTCGACATAACCCGGCAGGTGGCGCTGCGAGCAAGCCGGTGTGAAGGCGCCGGGCACCGCGAAGAGAGCAATCTTTTTGCCGCGAAAGAACTCGTCGGTGGTGACCTCCTTTGGTCCTTCGTGGGTCACCTGCCGCAGTGTCACCGATGGCAGCTTGTCGCCAACCTTGATGGTCATGATAAGTCCCTCCGGTGCTGTGTGGGTCATCCCCTTCGAGGCGCTTTGCGCCTGGTCGCGAAGGGGTGTAGCCGCCGACCGATAACACAGGATACCCGGCGCCGGCAAACCGGACCGCGAAGCAGCTGCCGATGCTTTTTTAGGCAAGCGCGCCACGAACACCGTATATAGACGTTGAGGCACAGAGGCTGGTTTTTAGGAAAGGGATGGTCGTCCCGTTGCAACGGAGGGTGCCTTGAAATCGCTCACAGGTCAGTTCCTGGTTGCAATGCCGCAGATGCTGGACCCGCGCTTCGCCCGGTCGGTCATTTACCTTTGCGCGCACAGCGAAGAGGGCGGCGCGATGGGGCTCGTGATCAACAAGCTCCTCGGCTCGGCAACGATGGGGGAGCTGTTTACGCAACTCGACATCGCGCCGAGCACTATCGTCGGCTCGCGCCCGGTCCATTTTGGCGGTCCGGTGGAGGGGGGCCGCGGCTTTGTGCTGCACACGTCGGATTACAACGAGGAGGCGACGCTCGTCGTCGAAGGCAATATCGCCGTCACCGCCACAATCGAGATCCTGCGCGCGATCGGTAAGGGGCAAGGTCCACGCCACAGCCTCTTTGCCTTAGGCTATGCCGGTTGGGCGCCAGGCCAGCTCGATGCCGAGATCCAAGCCAACGGCTGGCTTTCCGTTGCGGCCGATGACGACATCCTCTTCGATCCAGACCAAGACGGAAAATGGCGCCGCGCGCTCGCTAAAATCGGCATCGATCTGTCGATGCTCTCGACGGATACAGGACACGCCTAGACGAGAGAGCCCCGACACGGGGCTCGACTGAAAGCGGCGCGCGGTGTCGAGCGCCCTTTGTGTGTAATGCAATCACCGTGACGAGGCCGGAGCGGCTGTGACAAGCTGCCAATCGACCGCATTGCCCAGCTTCAATGGCCTCCCGGCTTCAGGCATCGGGTATTTGAGGCCGCTGGCACAGTTGAACAGAACCACGCGATCGCTCGGCCGGACCCGTCCATCGGTGAGCGCCGCCTTATACGCGGCATAGGTCGCCGCCCCCTCGGGGCAGAGCAGCAGGCCCTCCTCGGCCGCCACCTCCCGCCATGCCTCGGCGATAGCATCGTCGCTGACGGCAGCCGCGAAGCCGCCGCTCTCGCGCACCGCGCGCAGGATCAGAAAGTCACCAACAGCCTGCGGCACCCGGATGCCGGCGGCGAAAGTGTGAGCATTTTCCCAGCGTGGGGCGTGTTCCACACCGTCTTCCCAAGCCTTGACCATCGGGGCGCAACCCGCCGCTTGCACGACAACCATGCGCGGTCGCTTTGGCCCGATCCAGCCGATGGCCTCGAGTTCGGCAAAGGCCTTCCACATGCCGATGATCCCGGTGCCGCCGCCGGTCGGGTAGAAGATCACATCCGGCATCTCCCAGCCGAGCTGCTCGGCAAGCTCGATCCCCATCGTCTTCTTGCCCTCGATGCGGTAGGGCTCCCGCAAGGTCGAGCAGTTGAACCAGCCGACCGTTCGCTCGCCCTCGCTGACCAATTTGCCGCAATCGTCAATGAGGCCGTCGACCAGGAACACCTCGGCGCCCTGCATCGCGATCTCGCGGACGTTGACCGCTGGGGTGTCCTCGGGGCAGAAGACATAAGCCTTGATGCCGGTTCGCGAGCAATAGGCTGCCATTGCCGCGCCAGCATTGCCATTGGTCGGCATCGCCATCGTCGTGACCTCGAGCTCTTTGGCCATCGACACGGCAAGCGCCAAACCGCGCGCTTTGAACGAGCCGGTCGGCAGTCGGCCCTCATCCTTGACCAGGATCTCGCCACTACGGCCAAGGCGCGCAGCAATGCGCGGCAGCGGGATCAGCGGCGTCACGACCTCGCCGAGCGAGACCACATTCTCCGCCCGGCGTACCGGCAGTAATTCGCGATAACGCCACAATGTCTGAGGCCGGCCGGCCAGTGCCTCGCGGGACAGCGCTCGGCCGATACCATCGAGATCATAGCGCACCAGCAGCGGCCGCCCAGCCCTGGACAAGGTCTGTAATGTGTCCGCCGGATAGCGCTCACCGGTCAGACTGCATTCCAAATGCGTGACAAAGGTCGGCAGATCGCCGCCTCTCCAACGATAATCGGCCATTCAACGCTCCTGCGGCCAACCGCTGTTCAGGGCAAGGTAACGCAGGCGAGTGTCAGAGTCGAAAAGCTGGCTGACCGTTTCTCGTACACGGGTATCAAGATGATGGCGGCCCGGATCGGCACCATGGGCATGCTGCCATACTCATCAACTGACCCTCACCGCAACCACTCTCGGAAATTCCCCCGGCAGGTGACATCTCTTCTGTCGCGGGCCTTTGTCGGTCAATCCCTCTGAGCCTTGATCCTATCGCCGGTGTCTTGCTTCTGTCCGAGATCCGCGGTGCCCGGCGCGACGCCGAACTTGCAAGAGCGGTCGTGCGCAATACGCGCACGATCCATCCCGGTTGATTGCAGCAAATCACGCAGTGGCGGTGCAGTTCGCTACAATCGCTGCAGCCAACAACTACTGGCGCTGAGGCGGCGGGCTCCGCGCCCGTCCGTCGCCTCCACCCCAATCTGCGGAGCTAGTTGCCGCTCAACCACGCCTATTGATCTGGTCGTCCCATGATTTTCGATACTTGAGGCTCGCGGAAAGCATCAAAGCGTCGCGGTCGCGAGAGCCTCCCCTTCGCGGCTGTGGCGGCCTGCGCCGACGAAGAGCGCCATCACCGCCGCAGCGATCAACAAAATCCCGGCCAGGATGAAAGCCTCGATATAGGTGCCGAAGGTGATCCGCAGGACGCCGGCGAGGTAGGCGGCAGAGGCGCTGCCGATCTGGTGGATGACGGCAATCCAGGCGACCATGATGCCGATCTTTTGGGTGCCGACAACGCCGCTCAGGAGACGCACCGTCGGCGGCGCACTGGCTATCCAATCGAGCCCGTAAACCATGCTGAACACCGACAGGCCGTAAACCGACAGGTCAAAGGCAAAGGGCAGGTAGAGCAGCGAAAGACCGCGCAATCCATAATAGGAGAACAAAAGGATCCGGTTGTCCCAGCGGTCGCTGAGCCAGCCCGAGACGGTCCCGCCAACCAAGGCGAAGACGCCGGTCGCTGCGAGGAGACTGGCACCGGCGATCTCACTCAGCCCGTGATCGACGCATGCCGCGATGAGGTGAGTGCCGATCAGGCCATTGGTCGTCGCACCACAGACGAAGTAGCCGCCCGCGATCAGCCAAAAGTCGCGCGACCGCACACCGGTGCCGAGTGCGCGGAACGCCACCGCGACCGGGTTGCCTTCGGGTAGGGCTGCCGGCCGCAATGTGCTCCGGTCGCCATAAGGTGCAAGGCCGAGATCCTCCGGCCGGTCGCGCATAAACAAAGCCAACAGCGGCAGGAAAACGATAATCGTCCCGGCCAAGACCAGCGACATCATTCGCCAGCCGGCATGGGTGGCGAGTGCCGCCATCGTCGGCAGGAAGACGAGCTGACCGGCAGCATAGCCGGCGGTCAAGATGCCGACGACGAGCCCCTCATGCGCGCGGAACCAACGCGCGGCGATGAATGCCGCCAGGTACGCACCGATAAAGCCGGTGGACAGGCCGACCACACAGCCCCACAGCAGGATCAATTGCCAGGGCTGGCTCATCGCCGAGGTCAGCGCCACGGCCGCGGCGGTGATCGCCAGCGCCAGGCACATCGTGCGGCGCACCCCGACGCGGTCCATCACCGCCGCGGCGAAGGGCCCGATCGCCCCATAGAGAAGGAGGTTGATGCCGAGGGCGAACGAGATCGTTGCCCGCGACCAATGGAACTCCCCTTCGAGCGGCACAATCAGCACGCTGGGTGTGGCGCGCACACCGGCGGTCACGATCACCCCCACAAAGGTGACCGCGACGATGACCCAAGCGTAATGCAGCCTGCTCCCGGTCGGTCGAATGTTCAGGAAGGTCAAGCGCGGGCTCTCCGGGTTAATGCCCGTAATCCGGGCCGAGCGGCGGCATTCCCGGTGGCGGGCGGCGGGCCTCGGTGGCTTGCTCGAAGGCGTAGGCGAGGCGCAGGAGGGCGGGTTCGCTCCAGGCGCGGCCGGTGAAGGTGGCGCCGTAGGGGTAATCGGGTGTTTCCGTATCGCGCACTCCGGAGACCAAGCCGGCGGGGACCTGGACGCTCGGATAGCCGGCCTTGGCGGCGATCGCGGCGCCGGCGGTGCCGGGGAACAAGACGGCGTCGAGGCGGTGTTCGTCCATGTAGGCGTCGAGCCCCAAGGCGCGCGAGGCGCGCAGATCCATCTGCCGGGCCGAGAGGTATTCGAGTTCGCTGAGGTCGCCGCGCGTCGCCTCGGCGGCGAGGAAGATGTCCTGGCCGAAGCGCAAGGCGCGGTCGGCATTGGCCGCGTTGAAGGCGATGATGTCGGCGAGGCTCTTCATCTCCGTGCCGGTCGCCCAGTCGCGCAGATAGAGATTGAGGTCGTGCTTCAATTCGTAGACGAAGACGATCGGCCGGCGCGCCGGCTGGTCCTTGCTCAGGCTTTCGGGGTTGCGGTTGAGGATCGCCGTCTCGGTGCCCGGGCCGCCGATCCAGCCCGCGGTCGGGATGTTGGCGCGCACGATCGCCGCACCCTCGCTTTCCAGCACCGCGATCGCCTCGCGCATGAGTTGGGCGACGCGGGGCGGGAGCGGGCCATAATAGACGTCGTTAGCGGGATCGGAGGGGTCGCTTGGCACGCCGATGCGGGCGCCTTTGAGCCCATCCTGGTCGAGGAAGCTCGTGTAGTCTGCCGGGCGCTGCAACTCTTCCGTCGCCGGATCGAGCGGGTCGGCGGCGGCCAGCACGTTAAGGAGGATCGCAGCGTCGCGCACCGTGCGCGTCAATGGGCCGGCGGTGTCCTGGCTGTGCGCGATCGGGATCACCCCGGCGCGGCTGATCAACCCGACGGTCGGCTTGACCGTGACGACGCCGTTCTGACTCGCCGGGGAGAGCAGCGAGCCCGAGGTCTCGGTGCCGATCGCGGCCGCCGCCAGCCCCGCTGCCACGGCGACCGCCGACCCCGAGCTCGACCCGCCGGGGATTACGATCGGAACGCCCTTGTCGTCGAGCTCCGGCGCATACGGGTTCTTCACCTGGCCGCCCAGCGAGCTGTATCCCGCCGGCATGTCGATCGCGAGAATGTTGGCAAACTCGGTCAGATTGGCCTTGCCGAGGATCACCGCACCCGCCTGCCGCAGCAGTTTGACAAGTGTTGCGTCGTCTTTTGCCCGTGCTCCCTCGAGCGCTAGCGACCCGGCCGTGGTGTGCTGGGCGTCTGCAGTGGCGATGTTGTCCTTGACGAGGATGGGGATGCCTTCGAGCGGCCTCCGCGCGGCGGGCCGGTTCGCATCGAGCGCCGCGGCAATCGCCAGCGCGTCCGGGTTGATTTCGCGCACCGCATTGAGCTGCCGACCGGCGCGGTCATAGGCTTCGATGCGCGCGAGATAGGCCTGGATCAGCGCGGTGACGGTGACGTCGCCGTCGGCCAGCGCCCACTGCAGATCGCCGATCGTCGCATTGGCGACGCACAAACGTCCCTCCCCATTTGCCGGCAGTGACGTTACGGCGAATAACAGCGCCAAGAAAAGACAAAGATTACGCACTCGCCCGCACAACGGCGCGGGCCAGCTCGCGACAACGCGTGCCGCCGGGCGGGTCAGGCGGCTTTTTGGCCGCCCATGGCCTGCTTGATCAGACCAACGATGACCATCAGGATCCCGCCGCCGACACCGCCGGACGCGATCTGACCGATGATCGAGCCGATGTCGAGGCCGCCGCCCGCCCCGGCAATGTCGGTTCCCGCTCCCCCGCCCAGCACGGCACCAAGGAGCTGCGCTCCGACGCCGCCGCCAATCACGCCGGCGATCGTGTTGCCGATCGTCCCTAGGTCATATTGCTTGAGCGCCGCGCCGGCAATGTTGCCGCCCACGCCGCCGGCAATCAGCTGAATGATCAGACCGACGATTCCGCCCCACATATTGGGCCTCCTCCCTTTGTCTCGCTTTCGCGAGACTACGCCGCACTTGGTGCGCAGCCGGAAAAGAGGTTAACACAACTTTGGACTGCCGGGAATTGACTTATCAAGCACCTGCAAAGCCGCGCTCGAACGCAGGAAAACCGAGGCGTCGTGATGGTAGCGGTCTACCTGTTCTGCGGTCAGCATATGGGTTGCGCTCTTGATTGCGGGGGTGGCTCGCGCGATCACAGCGCTGCACACGACCGCGAGTTAAGGCTCGTCTCGCGCGGATAAGGGCTAAGCGATGAACAAACCGCGGATGTTTGCAACGCTCGGTACCATCCGGCCGCGGTCGCGTCCCTCCGCTAGAGCGCAGGTAGCTTCCCGCGGGGCTCGGCTGATGCTCGGCGGAGCCTTTGCCGCTTTCGCCGTCAGCGCCGGAATCATGCACTCCTATGCGGTCTTTCTGGTGGCGTTCATCGAGGAGTTCCGCTGGTCGCGGGGCGAGACCTCGATTGCCTACTCGGTCTCGCAGCTCGTCGCCGGCGGCAGCTCGCCGCTGGTCGGCGCGCTGGTCGATCGACTGGGGCCGCGCCGCCTGTTGCTGCTCGGCGGCGGCCTGCTCGTTGTCGGGCTCCTGGGAAGCGTCCTGATCTCGGCGCTTTGGCAAATTATCCTATTGTACGGGATCATCATGACGATCGGGGCAAATTGCCTCGGCATGGTTGTGTTTGTGCCGCTGCTGTCGCGCCATTTCGTGCGCCGGCGCGGCATGGCGGTCTCGATCCTCCAGTCGGCCAACGGCTTTGGGCGCGCCGCTTCGGCGCCGCTCGTGCAGCTGCTGATCTCGACCCTCGGCTGGCGTGAGACTTACCTGGCACAGGCTGCCTTCATGGCCGCCGCTGTGCCATTTCTCGCGGCGGTGTTTCGCCGAGCCACCCGCTACCCGGCGACGGCGGCACCCGTTGAGCTGGCCCCGGCTTCGGCGCCGGCTGCGGTGCCGCTGCCGTCGCCGAGCTGGACCTTGGCCGAGGCGATCCGCACGCCGCATTTCTGGCTGCTCTTTGCCGTCTATCTGTTCACCGGCCTCGGGAGCTTTCTGGTGTCGTTGCACCAGCTCGCCTTTGCAGTGGATGTAGGGTTCGACAAGCTCTACGCCGCCGGAGTGCTCGGCATGGGCAGCTTCCTCGCCATTGCTGGAACGATCTTCACCGGCACCTTGTCGGATTATATCGGGCGTGAGTGGTCGGCGATCCTCGCCTACGGCATCTCGATCATCGGGGTCGTCTGTGCGCTGCTGATCACCAGCCCCGACCAGCACTGGCTGTTATGGCTGCACGCCTGCTTCTTCGGCCTGACCTGGGGCGCCAGAGGCCCGGCCATCACCGCCAAGACCGCCGACCTCTTCCCGGGCCGCCGGCTCGGCACGATCCTCGGCGTGATCACGATCGGGAGCGGTATCGGTTCCGCCGCGGGCGCATGGGCGGCGGGGTGGATCTTCGACCTGTCCGGCAGCTACCGGCTGGCCTTCATACTATCGATCGTCGCCTATATCGGCGGCTGTATCGCCTTCTGGGCATTGCGCCGCCCGCCGGCGCGATAGTGGTCAGGCGGCGAAGTCGATCACCTGACGCACCGGGGCGCCGGATTTGAGCGCTGCAAAGCCGTCATTGATCTGATCGAGCTTGAGGCGGCCGGAGATCAAGTGATCGAGCTTGAGCCGGCCCTGGCGCCATAATGACAACAGCCGCGGCATGTCGACGCGGAAGCGGTTTCCGCCCATCGAGGTGCCCTGCAATTTGCGGTCGCGCAGGAAGTCGTAGCCGTGCAGCTCGATCTTCACGCCCAAGGGCACCATACCGATGATCGTCGCGGTGCCGCCCGGCCGCAGCATACCGAAGGCCTGCTCGGCGGTATTCTTGGTGCCGAGCGCTTCGAAGGAGTAGTGCACGCCGCCGCCGGTCATGTCCCTCACCTCCTTGACCGGGTCGGCATTGCTTGCATTCAATGTGTCGGTGGCGCCGAGCTCGCGTGCGATCTCGAGCTTCGAGGCGACCGTATCGATCGCGATGATGCGCTCGGCGCCGGCGAGCGCGGCGCCATTGACCGCCGAGAGCCCGACCCCGCCGCAGCCGATCACCGCGACCGTAGCGCCCGGCTCGACCTTGGCGGCGTTGAACACCGCGCCGACCCCGGTCATCACGCCGCAGCCGACCAGCGCGGCCCGGTCGAGCGGGATGTCGGGGTCGATCTTCACCATCGAATTCTCGTGCACCAGCATCTGCTCGGCAAAGGATGACAGATTGAGGAACTGGTTCATCAATTCCCCGCCCTTCCACGTGAGGCGCCGCGAGACGCCGGGCGGCAATTTGACCTCGGTGTTCTCGCACAGGTTCGGGTGGCCGGTGACGCATTGCGGGCAAGTGCCGCAGAACACCGAGAGACAGGTGATGACGTGGTCGCCCGGCTTGACATAGGTGACGCCGTCGCCGACCGCCTCGACAATGCCGGCAGATTCGTGGCCGAGGACGCAGGGCGTCGGATGCGGGTAGAGCCCGTCGATGAAATGCAGATCACTGTGGCACAGCCCGGCAAAGGCAGTGCGCAGCAAGACTTCGCGGCTCTTCGGCTTGGTGAGCTCGACCTCTTCGATCGTCAGCGGCTGGTTCGCGGCATGAAGGACGGCGGCTTTCATAGCGGGGTCACTCCTGGAAATTGAGGCGCAGGCCGGGCTCGGGCCAATCCATTGCGGCCAATTGGCCGGTGCCGGAGAGGGTGATGTAGGCCGTCTTCATATCCCGGCCGCCAAAGCAGATGTTCGTCGGGTAGACATCGGGCATTTTGACCTGCCGCACGACGTTGCCGCCGGGAGCAATGACCGTGATGTGGCCGGTGATCAGGGTCGCGACGGCAATGTTGCCGCAGGCCTCGACGGCGAGGCTGTCGAAGCGCTGAAAGCCCGGCAGCCCGCAGACGAGGCGGCCAGTATAGGGCGCGGGGAAGGGCTCCTTGTGGAGGACGCCCGGCTCCACGATGTCAAACGCGAAGAGCCGCGAGCTTTCGGTGTCGGCGACATAGACGGTCTTCTCGTCGGGCGATAGCCCGACGCCGTTTGGGCTTAGCATCGGATGCACGAGCTCGACGACCTTCGAGCCGTCGGGCAAGGCATAATAGAGACCGCCATGGTCGCGGTCACGTCCCCGTCTCTTGCCGAGATCAGTGAAGTAAAAGCCGCCGTGGCGGTCAAAGACGATGTCGTTCGGCGCCGACAGTTTGTGACCCCCGCATTGGCTGTAGAGGATGCGCGTCTCGCCGGTGCGCGGATCGATCCGCTGAATGTAGCCGCACTGGTAATCCTTAGCCGGCCCGGTCGAGAGAAACCCGCCTTCGGCATATTCGTTGCCGCCATTGTTGCACAGATAGAGCGCGCCATCAGGGCCGCGGGCGAGCCCGTTTGGGCCGCCGCCCGCCGACCCGATCGTGGATTTGCTGCCGTCCGGCGCGATGCGGGTAACCGCGTTGCCGGCGATCTCGCCCAAGGTCACCGAGCCATCGGCCATCGCGACGGGTCCCTCGGGAAATCGTAAACCCGCCGCCATTACGCGCAGTTCCGCCATCGCGCCCTCCTCCCTTTTCGGTCTGCCCCGGGATTCTGTCGCCGGGGTCACCCGAGCGTCAAGCGCGCCCAAAATGCGAGGAGGCTTCGGTTGTCGGACGGACGCGGCGGAAGGTTGCATCGGCAACCCGCTCCGGCCGAGATTATGGCCAGGGGACCCTCGATGTCATCCCCCAAAGGCGATATGCCGCCTTATAAAAAATGGCGTCGGATCAGAGTCGACGCCACAGTCGGGAGGATGCTAGCTCGGGAGACAAGCTGGGTCATCCTATCCGCACATGGTTAACCAACAGTTTACCTGGATTTTTCCGCAATTCGGCTGGTTCGTCACCCCAACCGCTTCAGGGCGGTCTCCTCGACATAGGGGCGCAGCAGCTCGTCGGCGTTTTTCTGGGCGGTCTGCACGGCCTCGGCCGGCGGCGTCTTGCCGGACAGGATCGCCTGGACTTGGTCTTCCATCGCCTTGCGCACGGCGACGGTGTTGTAGGTGTCGAACCAGGGGACAGCATATTGCAGCTGATCGAGCGCGACTTTCGCATCGGGGTGCTGCTGCAGATATTCCTTCATCTCGGCCAGATCATAAGCCGCCTTGCGGGGCGCGAAATAACCGGTGAACCGGCTCCACTCGCCGGCGATCGCGGGGCTCGTCAACCAGCTGATCAGGGTCCAGGCGGCGGCTTGGCGCTCCGATGAATTGCCTTTGGGCAGGATCAGCGACGCGCCGCCGATCGGAGCGGCGTTTCGCCACGTTCTTGGGCATGAAGGCGACCCGATAGGGGAGCTTCATATTCTCCCGCACAAAGCTCAGCGAGCCGGTGGAGAGAACCATCATCGCGGTGTGCCCGGCGAAAAATGCCGAGGTGCAGGCATTGGCGTCCGATACGCCAGGCGGCACCACCTTCAGCCTGTTGACCATCGTATCGAGCAGGGCGAGGGTACCGAGCGTGCTCGGAGCGTTGTAATAAACCTCGCCGCCATAATCGTGATTGAAGTATTGGCCACCATTCGACATCGTCAGTCCGCTGACAATCCAGCCACAATAATCATAAGTCGCCGGGAACATCAGACCCCAGCGCCGCGTCTGTCCACCCTCGGTCTTGGTCAGCGCCTTTCCGGCAGCGATCCAGTCGGCCCAATTGGCCGGCGGATGGTCGGGATCGAGACCAGCCTCAGTGAACGCCGAGACATTGTAATACAAAAGTGGCGTCGAATTCTGGAACGGGACACCATAGATCCGGCGACCGATCACCGAATTCGGCTGCAAGGCGGGCCAGAACTCGTCCATAAAAGTGTCGGGGGTCTTGCCAGCGTGCTCGATCAACGGGTCGAAAGGATCGGCGTCCTCATTGATCACATATTCCCGCACAAAATTTGCCGACATGATCACTGCCGCCGGAGGACGGCCGGCTTTGATCGCCGCTCGCGTCTTCAGGTTGGTGTCGTCGTAGCTTCCGGTATAGACCGCAGTCACCTGGACATCCGGGTGCTCGGTATTGAAGCGCTCGATCAACTCCCGCATCTTGTTGGCGAGGTTCCCCTGCACGGGCACTGGGAAGAAAAGGTCGATTTCAGTTGGACTAGCGGCCCGCGCGACACTGCCGAGCGCGGCGGCAGCGGGAACGGCGAGGGCGGCGCCCAAGGCAGCGCGGCGGGTTATCGGCTCCATAGAAACCCCCTTTACTTGATGCCGGAAAATAGAAAGGAAGCAACAAACCGGCGTTGGAATAGAAGGAATAGCAGAAGCAACGGCCCCGCCACGAGGAACGTCCCCGCCGCGACGACGCCCCAGGCCGACCCGGCCTCGGCCCCGGACGCAAAGGAGGCGAGCCCGACGGTCAGAACCTGGCTCGACGGTGAGGACACCGCCATCAGCGGCCACAGGAATTCGTTCCAATGCGCGGTTACCGAGACAATGGCAAAGGCCGCGAGCCCAGGCCGGGCCAGCGGTACGAGCACGTGGCGGATCAATGCCGGAACCGTGGCGCCTTCGAGCATTGCCGCTTCCTCGTAGTCGCGCGGGATCGTGCGGAAGGTCTGGCGCATCAAGAATGTGCCAAACGCCGAGGCGAAATAGGGCGCCATAATCCCGAGCAGTTTGTCATAGAGGTGCAGCGACACCAATGTCGCGAGGTTGGGGACGATCAAGAGCGGCGGGACCAGCAGCAATTGTAAGAGAAACAGCGCAAAAAGGACCTCGCGGCCGGGAAAGGTGAGGCGCGCGAAAGCGTAGCCGGCGGCAGTGATCGTCACCAGCTGCACAGCGAGGATGCCGCTGCACACCACGACCGTATTGAGGTACCAGAGCGGAAAGCTACCGCTTTGCCAGGCGTCGTGGAAATTACGCAGCCCGAACGGGCCCGCTGGCGTCAACGAGGCGGTATCGGCCGGTATGCCCGGGCGCAGCGCCGCCACCGCCATCCAAGCGAATGGTACGACCCAGATCACTGCCACGGCGCTAGCGGCGAGCAGTCCCAGAAGGCGCCACTTTTGCGTCCGACTCAAAATAGCACGTGCGCTTGCAATGCATTGGCCGTCACCCCCATGAAAGAGCTTGTGAAGAAATCGGATGCAATCGCGGCGGTGCGTGCTTCGAGACGCGCC
>Ga0306924_10003309_pt1 | contig 15469 bp, 14 predicted proteins | sample sta12Can44000111_FD_203756 | JGI IMG/M metagenome (GOLD analysis project Ga0306924, IMG submission 203756) | Lab enrichment of tropical soil microbial communities from Luquillo Experimental Forest, Puerto Rico - statanox.12C.anox.44.000.111 (v2)... | ecosystem: Environmental > Terrestrial >... | reverse complement strand
CCGCATCGCCCCCGGAAGCGGACATCACGGAAGCGCGAGAGCATGTCCGCTTCTCTAATCGGCCGTTTGGGGTCAAGCGCTTTCAGACTTTGCACCACTGCAGTGTCGATGTCGCTCACAGGCTCGCGCTTCTCTTCGGAATCGGCACAAAAGGCCCTTCCATCATGGGGTTCGAAGACGAGGTGGAACAATCTAAGTGGCGGCCTTGCCGTCGAACGACGGTAGGTCCAAGCGGACATACGAACTCACCTCATCCATCGTCCCGCGAGGGACACCCTTCCACCGCTCGGTGGATCTCGATGTTTCTTCTATCGGATTTGATCCTGTAGGGCCCTCACGCTGCTGCCACTTCCCTGGTCCAGCGGAACTCGGTGCCGTCAACCCAGATGCGATGCATGATCACGGCCAATCGACGCGCCAGGGCCACGATCGCCCTCTTCATTCCGCGGCGCCTGGCGATTTGCATAGCCCAGGCCTTGAGCCAGGACCATCTCTTCGAATGCAGCATGCTCTGCGCAGCTTCGTAGAGCATCACCCGCATCATCTCGTCGCCGCAGCGCGATATTCTGCCGCTCCAATCGATCTCGCCCGATTGATACTTGGAGCACGTCAGCCCAAACACCGCCCCGACCGACTTGGATTTTCGGAAACGGGCAGGCACGTCGACGGTGGCGCGATAGGTCAGCGCCACCACCGGGCCGACACCGGGGGTCGTCATCAGGCGCCGGCACACCTCATCCTCTCGCACGATGGCCAGCAAGCGGCGGTGCAGGAGAACGATTTGTTCGCGTAGAGCCCGCCGCACGACAAGCAGCGGCTCGACCAGTACCCCCAAGTCGGGGAAGTTCTCGACAAGCTCCTGGATGCGGGCCTCGAATCTCGCCGTTCCGACCATGCCGACCTTGAGGCCGAAGTTACGTAAGGTACCGCGTAGATCGTTCTCGATTGCAATCGCCTTGGACTGCAGAAGCTTGCGATGGGTTAGCAGCATCCGCAGTTTTTGACTGCGCAGCGTCTTCACATGCACCGGGCGATAAAGTCCCGCCCGTATCATCTGGGCGATGCCGCGCGCATCGTTGCGGTCGGTCTTGTTGATCTGCGCCTTCAGCACCGCCTGCATGTGCCGGGTTTCGACACAGACCACCGGTAACTCAGCTTCAGCAAGAGCGCTGAACAGCCATTGCGATAACGGTCCGGCTTCCAGTCCAATCCGCTTGAAGCGGTAGGCCTGGTCAGAACCTTCGGCAAAGCTTGAGGCTCGCTCGCTACCTTCACTTCCCGCACAATCCTGCCCGCACCATCTACAATGCAGACACTCGTCTCCTTGACCGATACGTCCAGTCCGGCAAAATGGTCCATGCTGCGCTTCTCCTTCTGATGCTTGAGGCCGTCACCACCGACCTCGTTTCACCATCAGCCTGAAGCGCAGCACCCAAAATCTTCAGCTATCCACAAGTTGGGCCGGCCGATTACCCCATCTAAGGGCCAGAAGCGGACTCATGCGCCGCAAAACCCAAGTCCTATTCGATGACCTGGTCGGCAAGCACGAGAAGGGCAGGAGCAATTGTAAGACCGAGGGTCCTCGCGGTCCTCAGGTTAATCACCAGATCAAATTTCGTTGGCTGCTGGACCGGAAGATCGGCCGGCTTTGCACCCTTGAGGATCTTGTCGACGTAGGCTGCCGCCCGACGGTACTGGTCCACGCTGTTGGGACCGTATGACATGAGGCCCCCGGCCTCAACCTCCTCCCCCAGCTGGTGCATCGACGGCAGCCGGTGTCTTACCACCAAGGTCGCAATTTGAGTGCTTTCAGTCGCAGACAGCGCATCAGCCACAACAAATATAGCCTCGCAGCGGGCTTGTGTCATGGCAACGAATGCCGGTTCGATCTCCGCTGCGCTACCGACCTTGAAAATTTGAACATCCAAATTCAGCCTGCCCGCGCTGATCGCAATTTGCTCGACGATAGCAGCGTGCGAAGGGTTTCCAGGATTCGTAAGAACCGCAACCTTCCGAACCGCAGGAACAGCTTCTTTGAGCAATTCCATCGCCTTGTTGTAATGCTCTAACCCCACGCTGAACGACAATCCGGTGACGTTTCCGCCCGGCCTCGCGAGGCTGTCGACAAGTTCCCGGCCAATAGGATCTGCAACGTTGATCATAACGATGGGGGTCGAACTCGTGGCCTTCTTAGCTGCCACGGCGGATGGGGTTGGAACGGCCACGATCACGTCAACTTTGAGTTTCACCAATTCGCTGGCTAGCCTCGGAAGCTGCCCAAAATCAAGCTCGGCAAAACGAACCTCGATCACTACGTTCTGACCTTCCATATGTCCCAAGCTTTCGAGTGATTGCCGGAACGCTTTGAGGTATTGCTGAGTGATGGTGCCGTTCTTCGAGCCTGCGGTGAGAAAGCCGATTTTTGACGTTGCGCCTTGTTGAGCCTGGGAAGGCAGGCATGCACCGACCATCAGGGCCGCATTCATGCCGAAAACGAACTCCCGTCGCCTCATAGCTCCCCCTTGGGACTGCGCCAGAGCAATGCTAGCGACTTAGACTGCAAGCCAGAAGGACCTCGGCAATCCCTCAGAGATCGCTTCATAAGTCGGCTGCGGGCCAGGCTCGGACTTATGTACCGCAGCAAACAGCATCGCTATTCGATCACCTCGTCGGCGCGGCCGAGCAGCGTCAGCGGGAAGGTGAGACCGAGCGCCTTGGCGGTCTTGAGATTGATTACGAGTTCGACCTTTGCAAGCAGTTGGACAGGCAGGTCTGACGGCTTCTCCCCGTTAAGAATGCGCCCGCAATATACACCAACAAGGTGCTCAAGTTCGCGGAGGTCCGAACCGTAGGCGATAAGGCCGCCGGCCCGCGCTTGTTCGATGTAGGTGTACATTGCGGGGACCGCATTGCGAGCCGCCAGCGCGACGAGTTGATCCGTCCGACTTATAAAGAAGATGTCGCCGCCTATCATTAGCGCGCCAGCACGCCGTTTGACCAGGGTCAAGAAGGCAGCCTCGATCTCGCCTGTGCTGCTTGCATTCAGCACCACAACGTCTACGCCGAGAACGTTTGCCGCCGACTCCACCTCTTTGGTTTCGGCCGCGGCAAAACTAGGGTTGGTCGGGTTGACAAGGTAAGCGATCGACCTTTCTGCCGGCTTGAGTTCATGCAGCAGTTCAAGACGGTGTGCGGCCGTTATAGTTTGCTGGTTGGATACGCCTGTGACGTTGCCTTCGGGACGGTTAAGGCTTGCGACAAGGCCAATCGCGACCGGATCGCTGCCGACGCCGAAGACGACTGGAATTGTCCGGGTCGCCGCTTTTGCGGCCAAGGCTGCCGTCGTGGTATTCGGAACGGCGATTACGGCTACCCGACGCTCGACCAGATCACCGACCATCGTCGGAATGCGATCATAGTGGCCTTCTAGCAAGCGGTATTCGATCGCCAGGTTCCGGCCCTGGACATAGCCGGTTTCGGCCAAGCCACGCCGAAAGTCAGCGAGAATGTCGATCGAGTCGTCTGGCGACGTGCCGCTGAGACAACCTACCACCGGTGTCGCCGACTTCTGCGCGCGCGCCGCGAATGGCCAAGCGGCGGCCGATCCGGCAACTCCTTTGATGAGGTCGCGTCGTCGCATTGCCGCCCCCAAGGCTCAGAGCCTGTGCGGACCTTGGCTTTGGAATATGACGCATTACAGCAGGGATGTGCGACCAGCGAAATGGGGTTCAGGGGTCAGTTTGCAGAGCAGCAATCCTAAGCCGCTCATGGTCACAAGCGGACATTCCCGGAGGTTTACGCGATGTCCGCTTTACCCCCCGAAAGCGGACATCGGCTGCACGCATTGAGACGTCCGTTAAGGGCCCATTTGCAGACATGCAGAGGCTCACCCCATCCTTCCCGCCAATGCCTGCCGCCTGCGCGGCAGCCGCACCGTGAACTCGGTGAAGTCGCCGACTTCGCTGTCGACCGTGATGGTGCCACCATGCTGTTGGGCCACGATCTCGTAGCTGATCGATAGCCCAAGCCCGGTGCCCTCGCCGGTCGGCTTGGTCGTGAAGAAAGGCTGGAACAGCTTGTCCCTGTCTTCCGGCGGAATACCGATGCCATTGTCGCGCACCCTGACCTCGACGCTTCCGTCGAACCCGCGGGTCGTCACCTTCAGTGCCGGGCGGTAAGTTCCGTCGCTCTGACGACTGCGCTTGCTAGCGGCATAGAAGCCGTTGCCGATGAGGTTGAGGAGCACGCGAGTGAGCTCCTGCGGCACGACGTCAACGGGGGCGAGATTGAGGTCGAGGTCGCACTCCAGTGTGATGTTAAAGTTCGGATCCTGCGCGCGCGCTCCGTGATAGGCGAGGTTGAGGGCCTCCCCGACGAGCGCGTTCAGATCGGTAGGTTGCCAATCGTCGCTGCCGCCACGCGAGTGCTGCAACATGCTTCGGACGATACCGTCGGCGCGGCGGCCGTGCTCGACGATCTTCTCCATGTTTCCAGTCAGCATGCCGATTGTCTCGACAATCTCGGCGCGTTTGTCGGGATCGAGGACGCCGACCGCCTTGACCGCTGCTTCCTTCAGCTCGTCCAGCAGTTCGACCGAGAGGCCGGCAAAGTTGTTGACGAAGTTGAGGGGGTTCTTGATCTCGTGCGCGATGCCGGCGGTCAGTTGCCCGAGCGCCGCCATCTTCTGCGCGTGGACCAGGCTCGCCTGCGCCGTCTGCAATTCGCGCAAGGCCGACTCAGCAGCGTCTCGCGCCGTGCGAATGGCTTCCTCGGCCTGCTTCCTCTCGGTAATATCGGCGTAGATCAACACGAAGCCGCCCCCCGGCACCGGGTTACGTCGCACTTCGATGACACGACCGTCCGGGCGGGTCCGTGAGAAGCGCATTTCGCGGCTGGTGTCTTCGATGGTGCGGCTCAATTGCGCTTCCAGATCGCTCGAGTACTCGCCGCGGTCAGCGAGATAGCGGAAATATTCAGCATAGCTTGGCCGATGGACAAGGAAGGCGTCGGGCAGATCGAGCATCTCCTGGAAATTGCGGTTCCACGCGGTTAGTCGGGCCGCTGCATCGAACATCACCACGCCGTCGCCCATGTTGTCGAAGGTGACGCGCAGCTCGGCCTGACGCTCGCGCAGCTCCTCAAACAGCCGTGCATTCTCGATCGCGATCACCGCCTGGTCGGCGAAGCTGGTGGCCAGCTCGATCTCCCTGTCGGTGAATGGATCGACCCGCGTGCGGCCAAGGCTGAATATGCCGACCAGCGTGTCCTCGCGCAGTAATGGAATCCCGAGCAAAGTGCGGAAGCCAGCGACCTTCTGTCCTTCGAGATAGGTGTATTCTGGATCCTGCAAAATGTCGGGGACGTGAACGGCGCGACGTTCCAACTCCACACGACCGCCGACGGAACCGCGGTCGAGCGCGAGGGGATGAGTATGGATAAATTCCTTTGCCTCCTCCGAAAGGCCGTGCGCCGCGACCAGGTGATACTTGTCATCGCGCCTGGTGTACGTAAACACTTGGTCAGCCCGACAGAGGCGCGCCACCGTCTCTACCAGAGTGTTGAGCACCGTTTCGAGGTCGATGGACGAGCGGCTGATGGTCTTGAGCACGTCTGCTGTTGCGGTCTGCTGCTGCAGTGATTGCCGCAATTCGTTGAGCAAACGCGTATTCTCGATGGCGATGACGGCCTGGGCGGCGAAGGTTTCGGCCAGCGCGATCTGTTTGTCGGTAAATGGAAGAACCTCAATTCGACGCAGCGCAAGCGACCCGATGACTTCTTGCTCGCGTGCCAAAGGCACCGCCAGAATCGTATGGTGGCCCATCCGCCGGGCCATCTCGTATCCGGCGGGAAATTCGGCCGCTTCGGTGTGCAGGTCGAGCACATGGACAGACCTGCGATCAACCACCGAGCGTCCGTTAACCCAGTCCCGCGATATCTGCGCCGTGTCGAAGTCCATTGGAATTGGGCCATGGTGCGAATGGTTGCGCAGGGAGTCGCCTGCCTTCAGGAAAAGACTTGCGTCGTATGCGCCGCACACGCGACACGCAGATTCGGTCAAGGCGTCGAATACCTTTTGCAAATCGAAGGTCGATCGGCTGATGACTTTCAAGACATCAGCGGTAGCTGTTTGCTGCTGCAGTGATTCGCTCAAATCGTCCGTACGCTGGCGAAGCTCTTCGAACAGCCGCGCATTCTCCATTGCGATGACGGCCTGCGCGGCGAAGCTTTCGAGAAGCCCGATCTCTTTCTCGGTGAAGGGTTTGACCTCCTGGCGAGCGGCGGAGATCAGGCCGAGTAGTATGCCGTCCTTCCTCAGCGGAATGAACAGGACGGTGTGGATGCCGGCCAGCTCGAACGCCGCGCGCGATAGCGGATCATCGATCTCGCCTTGGTCACGGATCTGAACAAAGCGCGCGCCTTTCAGCAATGGCTGACTTGGGTGGTTCGGGCCCGGGACGAATCCTTGGCGCAGCCGATCGGCGAACGCCTCGGATAGCCCGTGCACCGCAACCGCGCGGAGCTTCGCGCCGATGTAGAGTTGCAAGGCTCCGTGGGTGACGCCACAAAGGCTGTGCGCCTTCATCAGGATCGCGTCAAATACCGGCGCGAGATCTCCCGGAGATGAATTAATGACCTGCAGCACCTCGGCGGTGGCGGTTTGCCGCTCCAGGGCTTCCTTGGTCTCGTTGAACAGGCGTGCGTTCTGAAGGGCAATTACTGCCTGCGCAGCGAAACTCTTGACCAGATTGATCTGATCGTCGGTGAACGGCCGCACTTCAGTGCGATACATAAAGATGGCGCCAACCAGCGTCTTATCCTTGACCATCGGAACGCAAACCGAGGACCTGGCTCCTCCCAGTCTCGCTGAAGCGCCGACGACCGGTTCAGTGGTATCGTCGGCGCTGTAGCTCACTTGCCCTGTCCGCATGACGCGATCGAGGTGACTGCCTGGCGTCGGGCGATAGGAGGGTGACTGCAGGTACCGAGCAAGTTTCGGCGGAGTGCCAACCCCTGCCGCCCAGCGGGCAGTTTGGCCATCAATCAGCAACAGGTTGCCGAACTTGGCCTCGCAAAGCCGCACGGCATTTTTGAGAATGGCCTGGAATACCGGCTTCGGCTCCCTCTCCGACGAGCTGATGATCTCGAGTACTTCGGATGTCGCCGCGCGCTGCCGGAGGGCCTCGGAGAGCTGCTTCTCTAGTTCAGCTAACCTCGGAGCCGGTGCGCGCGCAGCGCGGGACTTCCCGCTCTTGCGGCGTCCTTGTTTTGCCGCCTTACCGCTCGACGCCGCGCGCCGTCTCATGCCCGCCCTCACCTCAGGTCAAGTCATCATACTAGCGAAAACTAGCCTTCAGAAAGGGCTAAGAGGAACATCACGCCGACGCGTCCAATGTCCGCCTTGGCGAAAGCGGAAGTAACGATCGGCGTTTGCCATGTCCCGTCTAGCCTAGGAAGCGGACATCAGTCAGACGCCAAGCGCCCGAACTTATTGCGCAAGGTTGCGCGACCCAAACAGGCGCTACCCCTTAGTGGGACCGGTCTCCCACCGGCCGAATCGCACCAGCTTGCCTGGCGCACTCACTCGATCACCTCAAAGCATCCTGCTTAGTCCTCGTCCGGCTCGCGCACGACCGGCGGTTCGTCGTCGCGATCCTCATCTTCTTCATCCTCGTCCTTGTCCTCTTCGTCTTCATCAGGATCTCGGGGCGGCATTGCGTTGCCCATGAACGCGAAGGGACTCCAGTCGCTCACCCTGACGGAAGATGCCTCGGGGATGTGTGGGGTCATGTTGTTGCTCCTCGGGTGTGGAACCTAAGGTATTTTGCATTTTAGCCCTTTTGCTCCGGTTTCCGCACTTGCCGCCCCAGTATCAAAGGCTTATGAGCGGTTAGCACTCGCTCATTGCGACTGCCAATCCAGACATATCCCAAAAGCCAAGGAGTATCGCATGCAATTCCGTCCGCTCCACGACCGGGTCGTGGTCAAGCGTATCGAAGCCGAAGAGAAGACCGCTGGCGGCATCATCATTCCCGACACGGCCAAGGAAAAGCCCTCCCAGGGCGAAGTGATCGCCGTTGGCCCAGGTGGTCGCGACGAGAGCGGCAAGCTGATCCCGATCGATCTCAAAGTTGGCGACCGCGTGCTGTTCGGCAAGTGGTCGGGCACCGAAGTCAAGATCGACGGCGAGGAGCTGCTTATCATGAAGGAGAGCGACATTATGGGCGTCATCACCGACGTCAGCGCCCACAAGAAGAAGGCCGCTTAAGCGCCCTTTCCATCAACCAGATCAATTCAAGGGAAACAAGATATGTCAGCCAAAGAAGTCAAATTAGGTGTCGATGCGCGCGACAGGATGCTGCGCGGAGTGGACATCCTCAACAACGCAGTAAAGGTCACGCTCGGCCCCAAGGGCCGCAATGTCGTGCTCGACAAATCGTTCGGCGCACCCCGCATCACCAAGGACGGCGTCACCGTCGCCAAGGAAATCGAGCTTGAGGACAAGTTCGAGAACATGGGCGCGCAGATGGTGCGCGAGGTCGCTTCAAAGTCGTCGGATGTGGCCGGTGATGGCACCACGACCGCAACCATTCTCGCGGCCGCGATCGTGCGCGAAGGTGCCAAGGCGGTTGCCGCCGGCATGAACCCGATGGACCTGAAGCGCGGTATCGACCTCGCGGTCGAGGCCGTGGTTACGGATCTCGAGAAGAACTCCAAGAAGGTCACCTCGAACGAGGAAATCGCCCAGGTCGGCACCGTCTCCGCCAATGGCGATGCCGAAGTCGGCAAGTTCCTCGCCGACGCCATGAAGAAGGTCGGCAACGAGGGCGTCATCACGGTCGAGGAAGCGAAGTCGCTCGGGACCGAGCTGGACGTGGTGGAGGGCATGCAGTTCGATCGCGGCTACATCTCGCCCTACTTCGTCACCAACGCCGACAAGATGCGCGCTGAGTTGGAAGATGCCTACATCCTGATCAACGAGAAGAAGCTCTCCTCGCTGAACGAGCTGCTGCCGCTGCTCGAAGCGGTGGTACAGAGCGGCAAGCCGCTGGTCATCGTCGCAGAAGATGTCGAAGGCGAGGCGCTTGCGACGCTGGTAGTCAACCGCTTGCGCGGTGGTTTGAAGGTTGCCGCCGTCAAGGCGCCGGGTTTTGGCGATCGCCGCAAGGCCATGCTGCAGGACATTGCGATCCTGACCGGCGGCCAGGCGATCTCGGAAGATCTTGGCATCAAGCTCGAGAATGTGACGCTCAACATGCTGGGCCGCGCCAAGAAGGTGATGATTGACAAGGAGAACACCACGATCGTCAGCGGCGCCGGCAAGAAGGCCGACATCGAGGCCCGCGTGACGCAGATCAAGGCGCAGATCGAGGAGACCACCTCGGACTATGACCGCGAGAAGCTGCAGGAGCGTCTGGCCAAGCTCGCGGGCGGCGTTGCGGTGATCCGCGTCGGCGGCGCGACCGAGGTCGAGGTCAAGGAGCGCAAGGACCGCGTTGATGACGCGATGCATGCGACCCGTGCAGCCGTCGAGGAAGGTATCCTGCCGGGCGGCGGCGTTGCGCTGCTGCGTGCTTCCGAACACCTCAAGGGTATCCGCACCAAGAACGACGACCAGAAGACCGGCGTCGAGATCGTGCGCAAGGCCCTGTCGTCTCCTGCCCGCCAGATCGCGATCAATGCGGGTGAGGACGGCTCGGTGATCGTTGGCAAGATCATCGAGAAGGATCAGTACGCCTACGGCTTCGACGCGCAGACCGGCGAATACGCCAATCTGATCGCCAAGGGCATCATCGACCCGACCAAGGTGGTCCGCGTGGCGATCCAGAATGCGGCCTCAGTTGCCGCTCTTCTGATCACCACCGAAGCCATGGTGGCCGAGCTGCCGAAGAAGCAGGCGCCCGCGGCCGGCATGCCTCCGGGCGGCGGCATGGGTGGCATGGACTTCTGAGTCCAATCGTTCAGCGCTCAAGAGAAAAAGAAGGCTCGGCATCGCTGCCGGGCCTTTCTGCATTAACTACATGTCCATCTCGTCGGGACCGGGAGAACGAACACAGATGTTCCGTTCGACAATACACACGAAAGGGCACCGCTTAAGGGCGGGACCACGTGGCTCCGGCTCGACGGGCGTCTAGGTAGCAAAGGCCGCCTCTGAAGTCGGCCGATCTAGAGGGGGCCCCACTCCGACGATGACGACCCCGCTGCGGGGGGGGTTACCCCGGCACCTGGGGGGCGCCCGTGAACTTCTCGACCACGTCGCCGACACCGCGAACATCCTGGCCCACCGGGATGCCCGCAGCGTCAACGATCCCCGAGCGCTGCGAAATAATCGCGCCGCGCTGCTGGCGCCTGTTCCCAAGGTGGCCGGGTTGCTGCCCCTCGGGCACGCGCGTTGCCCTATCGCGCACGCGGAACGATGTCCGACCTCCTGGACCTTCCTGGCGGCCAAAAAGATCTTCGTACGGGTGCGACACGACGCGATGGCTATGAGGCTGAAGCCCGCGAAGGCATCGTCCGCCCCGCCGTAGCTAAGTTGTCGGGGATGGGCATCGCTCTGCTCAGAAGGGGTTCCATGTCGCGGCCGTTGTGTATTTGAGATAGCCGATATTGGCGCCCAGTCTCAAGCCGATGCCGGAGCGGATCGGCACCAGCACAATGTTGTTGGCGGTGAGCGCCGTCATGCCAAAGCCGCCTACAATATAGGCCGAGCCCTCGATGCCGACGAAACGCTGGTAGATCGCATTCGTCGAGGGCAGGTTGTAGACCAGTGTCATGGTGCGGGCGCCATTGCCGCCCCAGTCGAAGCCCACCGACGGACCCTGCCAGTAGACCCGCAGGTCACCGGCGTTCTTCGTGTAGAGCGTGCCTTCACCGTACCGCAAGCCGGCAACGAAGGCGCCCGAACCCTCCTCGCCGAGGACGTAGCCGTTCGGCAAGCCCCACTGGCTGACGGCGCGTTCGATGACCGAGGCGAGCCCGCGCGAGACGTTGCCGAAAAACCGGTGTCCGGCGTTCACCAGCTCGTCCGGTCCATAATAATTCGGACCCGGGGTGCGTTGCGGCGGCGGCAAATTCTCCGGCTGCGCGGTTTGGGCCGAGGCGGGAAGCGACCAGCACATCAGTGCCGCGAGCGCCATCGCGGCAAGGCGGGAAACGAAACTCATAAAAGAACCCCTGATATTGAGATCTGGTCGCCGCCTTAGCCTGACGCCAAAAAGCAAGGCCCTAGCTACATACTATTGAGCACAATCAAAGCACGACTTAAAGAACGGTTGTTTCCGCTCTTGTTTGAAGAGGACCTGGACAGTTTAAGTTCGGAGGTGTACGGATATCTCAAGAAATCCGTACATAAATAAAGACCAAATCTATGAAAACAAAGCTGAAACGAGTTGAGGCAGTTGCTTATATTAGGACCTCTTCAGCGGCAAATGTCGGTGCTGACAAAGACAGCGACAAACGCCAGCGAGCCGCGATCGAAGGCTTCGCAAAGCGTCTCGGGTTCAGCCTTGTTGGCGAGTTCACCGATGCTGCTGTCTCTGGCGCCGACCCTATCGAATCTCGGAAAGGCTTCACCGCCCTGCTTGATAGGATCGAAGGCAACAGCGTCAGGACAGTCATCGTTGAAGATGCAAGCCGCTTTGCGCGCGAACTAATGACCCAGGAATTAGGTATACTAACTCTAATCAATCGGGGTGTCCGCGTGCTCACTGCCTCGGGAGACGACCTTACTGACAGTAGCGATCCTTCCCGCGTAATGATGCGCCAGATCGCGGGCGCATTTCATCAATACGAAAAGGCGCGTCTAGTGGCAAAGCTCAGGGCTGCTCGCGAGCGGATGAAAGAACATGCAGGTAAGTGCGAAGGCCGCAAATCATGGGCGGAGCTCAATCCGGATTTGGTTAGAGAAACCAGGCGGCTGAGGCGCCGATCACCCAAAGGACATCAGCGTTCTTTGCGCCACGTTGCTGCAGAGCTTGCCAGGATTGGGTACGTCAACGAACATGGCATGCAGTTCTCGCCGTCATCGGTGCAGTCGATCCTGGGGATTGGTCAAACCAGGTGCCATTGATTTCCGGGATAGCCGGGCGGCATGCCTTCAAGAAGTGTGCGGTCGACCTCGTATACCGACGAGGAGAAATAAGGTTTCGAGTTTATCGAACTGAAGGTCAGCAGCGATACGCCGGTCTGCGCGGCGATCGAAATCCTGGTTTATGGTCTGCTGTGGCTGTTGTCGCGGCGGGATCGTGAGCAACTCGGTTACGCCGTGAGCCCGATATTGGATGCCCGGGAACTCAAGCTCAGCGTTCTGGCTCCGGGAATGTACTATCTTCGCTACTTCCTGGCGCTGCTCGCAAAAGCCCTTCACACAGGGCTGGTCGCGTTGGGTGAGCGTCATGACGCGTCGATGGGATTTAGCTTTACCGCCTTCCCATCATCGTTCCCACAGCTGGACAACGGCGTTGCCCCACCAAATGAAGCACACTTGATCGCGATCCTGGACGCCCGTGAGGAGGTCGTTTAGCGATGCGGATTCGAGTTCATCGCGGCGCCCACGAAGTCGGTGGCAACTGCGTCGAGTTTGAATCCGTAGGCCATTCGATCCTGCTCGATCTTGGCCTGCCACTCGTCGAGGGACGTTCCGACCCCCCGCCCTTAAGACCATTCCTGTGGTTTATGGGCGCGCAAGCTGAGGCCAGCCCGCTGGCGAGCCATCTGTTCGTCCGTCGTGGTCGAAGGCGCACCCTGCAGGCTCTAGAGGACCGAAGATTCGTCAAGAAAAAAAGGAGCCGACGGGTCTCAATTGAGTGCCTCGCCTTCAGGACGCTCCTCGTCGGTCGCCTCTACAGGCACGATCTCCAACTGGGACCGCCGTATGAGCGCGGTAAGCTCGGCATCTGTAAGCTCTTTGACGTCGCGATCGTCCGTGCCGCTGTACTCGACAGGCTGCACAGCTTTGCCCTCCAGGCGATCGGCGATCATGTTGAAGGCCCAGCCTTCGCCATCGAGCGCGCAGCGCACAAGTTTCTCGGCCAGCTTGTTGACCTTCTTGCGCTTCATTTTGTCGCTCGGATCGATTCGGTTCAGTTCGAGACGCAGCGCATCGCTGAATATCTTCACGCCCGACCTCCCACCAGGATTGCCTGAGATGCCCTTCTTGAACGCCATTGCTTCAACACCTTACTATATTGGAGTGAAAGAATATTTCAGCGGGGCATATTGCCCCGATCGCTACAGAAAGTGTAGCATAAGCAGGTTAAAAAATGCTCGACGCAGGGTGATCGGCGCGTGTCCGCGCTACTGTGCTAGGCTGCCGAAAGTCGGGCTCCAGCGCCGAATCGAATGACAGCTCGGGCCCGGGCATGACGGGCGGAGAATGTGGCTCTTGCCGTGGCCCACCGGGGGTGATCAGGCTGTGGAAAATACGGCTCCGCCGAGCCGTCGGGCAGCTCACGGCGCACCACGAGGCCGCGCCACTCCAACGCAAGAAACTCGATCAAGCGGCGCTCGCGCTGGTCATCATTCATCATGTGTTGTCTCCTACCTTTCGGAAAATAACCCACCAGCGGCCGCGGGGAAGCATGGGCAAGCGACTCATGGCTTGTCCTCGCCGGACTCGCCCGTGAGCACTTCGAATGATGCCAGCGGCCCCAGCGCCTCTTCGAGCTGCTTGCGCGCCTCCGCAAGCCTCGCCTGATCGACCAGCGCCACGCGCGCCTTCTGCCCGCGCCCATTAGGGTGGTAGCGGAGCAGGAGGTGAGGAGTCATACATGTCCTTATAAATATATCTTTATAAGGACATGTACGACACCTCGCCTGCGTACCACCGTCAGGGGGCGACGTCCGGCACCTCGCGTAAATGCGTTCCACATCGAGGCCGGCGCGCCGGTACGCCTTTTGGGCCGCCTGCGCGGTCGGCCAAAGGTCGGGATAGAGCTTGGCGGCATCCGCGCCCCACTGCGGAACCAAGCCGCGCTCCATCATGCTGTCGATCTTGGTCGGCTCCAGTTCCTCGAACTGGACCACCTCATCGACAGCGATCGGGACCGTCGTATCCTGCAAGACCATGTAGACCTCCACCGGGTTGGCTGCTGAACGATTGACCCCTCGGGCTCTGCCGACCGCCTGGATGATCGCTGCCTCGGTCACGGCCTGCCGAATTAGCTCGGCCTCGGGCAGCTCGAATACCCTGCACGACAACGCCTGCTCCGCGCCGCTCTTGAGCCGAATGATGCGGTTCTGGTCGATCATCTGATGCGGTCGCCCGCCGGGCCGGCTTGGCGGATGCTCCGGCAACGACACCGGCTTGCCAGTCAATGCGGCGGCCATTTGCTCGACGGAGTTCGGCGCCGGCAGCGGCCTGCCGATCGTGATCAGCACGTCGACGTCGCGCCAGCGGTCGATGCCCTCGATGGCATTGAAGTGCGCGACCTCGATATTCTGTCCGGCGCCGTCAAACAGCGGCGTCAGCTCCTTGTTGGTGATCACCACGCAGCGCCGCCCGGCCGCGAGCCTGCGCACGACTGTGAGCAGGCGCTCCCGCTTGTTGCCGACGCGCTGCTCCTCTTCCGGGCGGCGCCTGCCGGGCCCGAGCTGCGACAACGAAGCCTTGCCGACCGGCAGGCCGACGACCTGGGTGATGCGCTCATGCGGCGCCTGAACCTCCAGATCCAGGGCGAACTTGATGCGCGGGAAGAAGTGCTTGGCGATGTCGATATTCAGGGTCGCGTCGAGCACGATGATCGGCAGGTCCGCAATGCGCGGGTGAATATCGCACCGTCCATTGAATTTCAGGTAGAGAACCGAGCCGTCCGGGGTCGTCTTGATCTCCGTGCGCAGGCGGCCCGTCGCATCGAAGGGGCCGGACAACAATTCCTCGACGGCTCGCCACATGGCCGCGCGCTTCGGCAGTTGCCCGAGAAAGCCAAATTGCTTCGCCTGCCTTCTGTAACTCTCCTCGCCTGCGCCGGGCAACAGATTGACATCGACCTTGCGCCGCCATTCGAGCTTGGCAGCATCAGCGCCGGAGCCGGCCTCATACTTGTTGGCGGGCAATAGGTACTCGGCCTCCAGCGCGGCCTTGGTGAGATATTCGCCTACCGGCGATGCCTTGACCGCCGATTTCAGCCTCTCAATCAGGTCTGCAAGATGGTTGGTATCGTCGGAGTTCTTGTCTCCGCCGTAATCCCGCACCGGGAACTCCTGCAGTTCGGCGCCGAGCCCATCGACCGCGAGCTTGGAGGACGACAGGCCGGACTGCCAAAAGCCTTCATCGACGGCGACGACGCCAACATCCTTGGTCAGCACCTCGGGCGGCCCGTAAAGATACTGATGCGCGGCGAACACGATGTCGGCCTGCTTCGCGGCCTGTTTCTGCCGCTGGTAGCCGCACTTCTCGTAGTACGGGCACAGGATCGGGTCACCGCCACGTCGCGGCTTGCGGCAGGCCGCCTGCTCCACATCGGCGCCGATC
>Ga0306924_10003307_pt1 | contig 15472 bp, 13 predicted proteins | sample sta12Can44000111_FD_203756 | JGI IMG/M metagenome (GOLD analysis project Ga0306924, IMG submission 203756) | Lab enrichment of tropical soil microbial communities from Luquillo Experimental Forest, Puerto Rico - statanox.12C.anox.44.000.111 (v2)... | ecosystem: Environmental > Terrestrial >... | reverse complement strand
CGTTCTTCATCTTGCTCACCTCGCTCGCCGGCGTTTTCGGCTCCAGCGATCTACCCGATGAGGTTGCGAAGCTGATGCTTGCGACCTGGCCGGAGGAGGTTGCGCTCCCGATCGCGCGTGAAATTCACGACGTATTGACCACCACGCACACCGGCGCGCTCACGGTCGGCGCCTTGTTCGCCATTTTTTTCGCCTCGAGCGGAGTCGAGAGCCTGCGGATCGGTCTCAACCGCGCCTATGGCGTGGTTGAGACGCGGCACTGGATCCTGTTGCGGCTCGAATCGATCGCCTATGTGCTGGTGGCCGCGGTGGGGTTGCTGGCGCTTGGCTTTCTCATCGTGTTGGGACCGCTGATATTCCGCACCGCGCTGCGCTACGCGCCATGGCTGGAGCCGCTCGAGGGCACCTTCACCTTTTTCCGCATCGCCATTGCGGTCGTCGTCCTCACCGTCGCGTTGTTCGTCGCGCATAAGTGGCTACCGGCCGGTCGTCGTCGGGTTCTCGCAATCCTGCCCGGCATCGTCGCAACGCTCGTCTTGTGGCTGGTCGCGGGCATCGCCTTCGGCCGCTACCTCGCCGAGTTCGCGACCGCCTATGTGAGTTACTACGCCGGCCTCGCCTCCGCCATGATCGCGCTGGTGTTCCTGTATTGGACGGCATCGATCTTCGTGTATGGCGGCGCGCTCAATGCGGCGATGCTGCACCCGCGCTCCGCCGCCACGGCGGCGACCGCCGACACCTGAGCGCAGCCTGCTCCACCGCACTGTCATTCAAACAGCAAAAAAGGCCGCCCCGCCGAGGAGCGGCCCCTTCACCTTCTCGCCGCCGTCGTGCGGCGAGTACTACTACCCGACGTAAGCGACGCGCTGCTGAGCCTCCGCCTCGGCTGCGGTCGCAGGCTGCGCGGGAAGCTGCAGCACGGTTGCCTCCTGACCCTCGACGAGTTCGGTCAGCAGGACGGTCTGCCCATCCGGAAATTCGAGCGCGTCATGGTGCACCCGCGGTTGGTCCTTGTTGACCTGCCGAAAGATCGCCGTCTGGTAGGCCATCCTGCGCGCGCCCAGGCCGAGGAATCCGGACGCTGTGCATGCGACCTCCCGGGAAAACGCGAGCTCCGTTCCCGGAAGAACGCATACCGCCGTAGTGGCGTCTTCCTGGGCGGCAAAGCCACGTGTGCCGGTACCAAAGTTGCGCGTCGTGAGCTTGTCGCCGACTCTCGCAGCACGCGACTTCACATTGTGTAGGCTGTAGTCGCACATGGTGAGGCTCCTCTCTTCCAAGCCCCCCGTACCGTCCACCTGCGCGATTCGAAGCAAGAAAGGTGCCATTCTTATGGCAAGCGGTGGAAAGAAAGATTACGAATTACGCCGCTATGGAGTCGCAGCCGCCTCGATCACATCGTCCAACGTGCGCAGCCCCGCGCGCGGCGTGTTGACCAGCACTGCCATGTTGCCTGGCGGGTGCCGGTTGGTTCGCATCAATTCGTGCGCGTGCGGAATCCTCGTCCAAGGAAATACTTCGCTCATGCAGGGGTCGATGCGGCGGTCGAGCACGAACTGGTTGGCCGCCGAAGCCTGCTTGAGGTGGGCGAAATGCGAGCCCTGCACGCGCTTCTGCCGCATCCACACATAGCGCGCGTCGAAGGTGAGGTTGTAGCCCGAAGTGCCGGCACAGAACACCACCATGCCGCCGCGCTTCACGACCAAGCAGGAGACCGGGAACGTCGCCTCGCCCGGATGCTCGAACACGATATCGACGTCGCGCTTGCCGGTGACGTCCCAGACCGCCTTGCCGAACTTGCGCGCCTCCTTGACCCAGGTATCGTAGTCCGGCGTGCCTACCTTCGGCATCTGGCCCCAGCAGGAAAACTGCTTGCGGTTGATCACGCCCTTGGCGCCCAGCTGCATCACATAGTCGCGCTTGCTTTCATCCGAGATGATGCCGATGGCGTTGGCACCGGAAGCGGCCGCGAGCTGCACGCCGAAAACGCCGAGGCCGCCGGAGGCGCCCCATACCAGCACGTGGTCGCCCGGCTTCAAGGTGTGCGGCGGATGGCCATAGAGCATGCGATAGGCGGTGGCGAGCGTGAGCGTGTAGCAGGCCGCTTCCTCCCAAGTGAGGTGCGCCGGCTTCGGCATGAGCTGACGCGACTGCACGCGGCAGAACTGCGCGAATGATCCGTCCGGCGTCTCGTAGCCCCAGATGCGCTGCGAGGACGACAGCAGCGGGTCGCCGCCGTTGCATTCTTCGTCGTCGCCGTCGTCTTGATTGCAGTGAACGACGACTTCGTCTCCCACTTTCCAGCGGCGGACCTTCGAACCGCAAGCCCAAACGATTCCTGCGGCATCGGAGCCGGCGATGTGGAACGGATTCTTGTGCACGTCGAGCGGCGAGATCGGGATGCCGAGGCCGGCCCATACGCCGTTGTAGTTGACGCCACCGGCCATCACGTAGACCAGCACCTCGTCGTCGCCGATCGGCCACGTCGGCAACACTTCGAGCTGCATGGAGGTTTCCGGCGGGCCATGGCGCTCCTTGCGGATCGCCCAAGCATGCATCCGCCCCGGCACGTGGCCGAGCGGAGGAACTTCGCCGATCTCGTAGAGATCCTTGCGCACCGCCTGCGGCGGCTTCGTGATCGCGACGGCCGGCATGGGTGTCTCCGCAATTTGCAAAGCAAGAGCTAGTCTGCCGCATTTAATGCTGCATCGCAATATCGATGCTTATCGCGGCACGCGCGCCCTCGATCGCTCAGCTTGTCACCGGCGCCGGCGGTTGCTGACAGTTTGATCGACTTCAGCTACCCTTTCTAAGTTGCATCCTAAGTTGCATCGCAAAGTGGCGGCGGGACGCTCGTGCCCGGCCGTGTCGGGAGGACATCGTGGTTGGAATAGACAGCATTATCATCATGCTGATCGTCGGCGCGATCGCCGGCTGGCTGGCCGGGCAAATCGTGCGCGGTTTTGGCTTCGGACTCCTCTGGAACATCGTCATCGGCATCGTGGGCGCCTTCATCGGCGTCTGGCTGTTCAGGCAATTGGGGTTCGTGCCGTTCGCCGGTTTCGTCGGCTCGATCGTCAACGCCACCATCGGCGCGGTCATACTTTTGGTCATTGTCGGGTTCATCAAACGCTAGTGCGCGGCCATCTGCGCTGGGCGAGCCGGCCGCGCATAAGCGCAAGCTCGGGAAGGTGAAGGCGCGGGCAAAGCGCGCGCGTCATGCCGGCCGGACGCCGACTTGAGGTCGCGGGAGGCCGCGCGCTCTTCCACGTCGACAAGACGGCTCGAATCAACAACGCCCTTGCGAGCGGCGGGGGAGTATGCTGCACTGCACAAGCGCCAAGCGCAGCGAGGCGGCACCATGAGTGAGCCATCGGACGGCGCCAGCCGGGAGCGCGACAAGCCCTGGATCTTCCGCACTTATGCCGGCCATTCGACCGCGCGCGATTCGAACGCGCTCTATCGCAAGAATCTCGCCAAGGGTCAGACCGGTCTTTCCGTCGCTTTCGATCTGCCGACGCAAACCGGCTACGACAGCGATCATGCGCTCGCCAAAGGCGAAGTCGGCAAGGTCGGCGTGCCGATCTCGCATCTCGGCGACATGCGCACGCTGTTCGACCACATCCCGCTCGGAGCGATGAACACGTCGATGACCATCAACGCGACGGCCGCCTGGCTGCTCGCGCTCTATGTCGCGCTCGCCGACGAGCAGGGCGTCGCGCGCGCGACACTGCAAGGCACCACGCAGAACGACATCATCAAGGAATATCTCTCGCGCGGCACCCATGTGTTTCCGCCCGCGCCCTCGATGCGGCTCACCAAGGACGTGATCCTGTTCACGACCCGCGAGATGCCGAAATGGAATCCGATCAACGTGTGCTCCTATCACCTGCAGGAGGCGGGTGCGACGCCGGTGCAGGAGCTCGCCTTTGCGCTCGCGACCGCGATCGCGGTGCTCGACACGGTGCAGGCATCCGGCGCCGTCGAACCCGGCGCATTCGGCGAGGTGGTCGGGCGCATCTCGTTCTTCGTCAATGCCGGCCTGCGCTTCATCACCGAACTCTGCAAGATGCGCGCCTTCGCCGAGCTCTGGGACGAGATCACCGCCGAGCGCTACGGCGTCAATGACCCCAAGCAGCGGCTGTTCCGCTATGGCGTGCAAGTCAACTCGCTCGGGCTGACCGAGCAGCAGCCGGAGAACAACGTCACTCGAATTCTCATCGAGATGCTGGCTGTGACGCTGTCGAAAAGCGCCCGCGCACGAGCGGTGCAGCTGCCGGCCTGGAACGAAGCGCTCGGCCTGCCGCGGCCCTGGGACCAGCAATGGTCGCTGCGCATGCAGCAGATCCTCGCCTACGAGACCGACCTGCTCGAATACGGTGACATTTTCGACGGCTCGCCGGCGGTTGCCGCCAAGGTCGAGGGACTCAAACGCGAGGCGAAAGAGGAGCTGGCGCATATCGCCGCGCTCGGCGGCGCGGTCGCCGCCGTCGAGCAAGGCTATATGAAACATCAGCTCGTGGAATCGAACACCCGCCGCATCGAGGCGATCGAACGCGGCGAGCAGACGGTGGTCGGCGTCAATCGGTTCGTGGAGAGCGAGCCGTCACCGCTCGCGGGCGCGGCCGACGCCATCGTCACGGTCTCGCCGCAGGCCGAGGCCCAGCAGATCGAGCGCCTCAAGGCATGGCGCAGCGCCCGCGACCAAAAGGCGGTCGCGGCGGCTCTCAAGGAGCTGCGCGCCGCGGCAGGAGAAAATCGCAACATCATGCCGGCCTCGATCGACTGCGCCAAAGCCGGCGTCACCACCGGCGAATGGGGCTTTTCGCTCCGCGAAAGCTTCGGCGAGTACCGCGCGCCCACCGGCGTCGGGCGCGCGGCGCGCAACGAGACGGTGGGCCTCGACGACTTACGCGCCGACGTCGACCGCGTGTCGCGCAAGCTTGGCCGCCGGCTGAAATTCGTGCTCGGCAAGCCGGGCCTCGACGGCCATTCCAACGGCGCCGAGCAGATCGCAGTGCGCGCGCGCGACGCCGGCATGGATGTGGTCTACGAAGGCATCCGCCTGACGCCGGCGGAAATCGTCGAGGCCGCGCGCGAGCAGGGCGCGCACGTGGTGGGGCTGTCGATCCTCTCGGGCTCGCACGTGCCGCTGGTGAAGGACGTGGTCGCGCGCATGAAAACCGCCGGCCTCGACGGCGTGCCGGTCGTGGTCGGCGGCATCATCCCGCCCGAGGACGCGCAGGCGCTGCAACAGGCCGGCGTCGCCGCGGTCTATACGCCCAAGGACTTCGAGCTCAACCGCATCATGGCGGACATCGTGCGGATCGTCGATCGGACCGGGGCGTAGCGTGCGAAGACGCCATCCTTCGACCGAAAGTTCGGCCCCGTGGCTCCGGCGCAACGAAGCGCGAAAGAAATAATCATTTCAAGTCCATAGCCGCGCCGTCCGGGCGGCTTATCGGGTACCTCTTTTTATTGGCTTGCGGCCCGCCCTTGACTCGCCGCAGTCTGACGCGACCGTTCGCGCATGCCATGTCCTGCGGCCGCCACGGCCGCTCGGACGTCCTGTCGGCGTGAGTTCGGGGGGACTGCCCGATGAAAAAACTGATCATTGCCAGCGTTGGCCTGCTCGCAGTCGCGGCCGCGTTGCGGACCGCAGCCGCGGCCGAGGCGGACGTGTACGGCCCCCCGCCGGTGGTGTACGGCCCCCCGGTGACGGTGGTGATCTTTACCTGGACCGGTTTCTATTTCGGCGGCCACGTGGGCGGCGGCTGGGGCAGCAAGAACGAGAGTGGCACCCCGTATGGCTTCTTGGCCGACACCATTACGCCGGCACCGACCTCGGTCGACGTCAGCGGATGGCTCGGCGGCGGCCAAATCGGAGCCAACTACCAAATCGGTTCCTTCGTATTCGGCGCGGAGGCGGATGTCAGCGGCGCAAATCTCACCGGCAGCAGCTCCTGCGCGTCGACCTCGTTGCTCAACGGCGCGCTGCCGCCTGCGAACTGCAAGGTCAAGGTCGAGGGCGTCGGCACGATCGCGGCCCGGCTGGGCGTCGCCTTCGATCGCGTCCTCTTCTACGGCAAGGGCGGCGGCGCCTGGGCGAGCGACAAATACAGTTTGACGTCGCCGAACGCCACGCTGCTGCCGACCTTCAACGGCAGCGAGACCAAGTGGGGCTGGATGGTCGGCGCCGGTGTCGAATACGCCTTCTATGACAACTGGTCCGCGAAGATCGAATACAATTACATGAACTTGCGCACCAGCAACCTCCAATTCACGGATGCCACGGGCTCCTTCTTCCTCAACTCCACCATCCAGCAGCAGCTCCACGTCGTCAAAGCCGGCATCAACTATCGATGGGGTTGGGCTCCGGTCGGCGTCCGGTACTGACGGCGCCGGCGCGACGTTATTTCGTCGTTTGCACTTCCACGGATGCGAGCACCTGCGTGAGCGCGCTCGGGCTGAGCGGCTTGGTGAGATAGCCGTCCATCCCCGCGGCGCGGCCGCTGGCCTCGTCGGCGGCATTGGCGCGGCCGGACACGCCGACGATCGGCACGCGGCCGCTGCGACCGGGAAGTGCGCGGATGCGCCGCGTCGCTTCGACGCCGTCGAAATCCGGTAGCGTCACGTCCATCAACACGACGTCGTAGCGTCCCTGCGCCACCGCCTCGACCGCCGCCGCGCCGGTGCCGACGAAATCCGCGCGATGGCCGAGCTCGGCGAGGAGGGTGTTGAGCAGGACGCGGCCGTAAGGATTGTCCTCGACGCAGAGAACGGCGAGCGAACGCGCCGCGGCGTCGCGCGCGACCGCGCCCTCCGCGGGCGGCGTTGGCGCCGCCTCCGCGACCTCGTCCACGGTGACGCTCATCCGGAACCGGCTGCCGCGCCCGAGCTCGCTCGCCACCGCCAAATCCCCGCCCATGGCCTTGGCGATGCGCTTGACGAAGGTGAGGCCTAAGCCAGCGCCGCCATAGTTGCGCGCGACTTGCTCGCTCGCCTGGGCGAAGGGCCGAAACAGCCGCTTGATCTCGGCGGCGGTGAGCCCGATGCCGCTGTCGGTCACGGTGACGATGAGGCGCGCCTTGCCGCGCGCGGCCCGTTCGCAGGTCACGTCGAGGCGCACGCTGCCGTGCTCGGTGAACTTCACCGCATTGTCGATGAGATTTTCCAGCGCCGCCCGCAACCGCAGCGCATCGCCGATCACCGCCTGCGGCAGTGCGGCGGAAATATCCGCTGTGTGCTCGAGCCCCTTGGCCTCGGCGCGCCCGGCGAGCGAAGCGGCGAGCGCGTCGGCCAGGCGGCGCGGGCGAATGAGCTCGCGCCGCAGCACGAGACCCTTGGCACCGGCCCGCGCGGCATCGACGATCAGCGAGGTGAGCAAGGCAAGATGCTCGGCGGTGCTCTTGATCGCCGTCGCCCAGCCGCGCTCGCGGGCGCCGAGCTCGGACGTGGCCAATAGCTCGCCCAACGCCAGGATGCCGGTCAGCGGCGTTCTGATCTCGTGGGCGACGTCCGCCAGCGTCGCCTCGATCGCGCGCGGATGAGGCGTAGGCGACCGCCGGCGCGTCGCGCGCTTGGCCCGACGCGGCCGCTTGCCAGCGGATATCCTTGGTCTCGCCATCGCACCCCCCAAGGGGCAGATTGCCACGCAGACAAGCCGCCGGCCACAGCCTCACGCAAGCCCGACCATCCGCCGGATGTCAGCCGCACTCGCACCAGCCTCGCGCAGCGCCCGCAAGGCGGTCGCGCGGGTCGATTTCGAGAGCTTTTGCCCGTCGGCGTCGAGGATCAGGCGGTGGTGATGGTAGGCGGGTGCAGGCAGGCCGAGCAGCGCCTGCAGCACCCGGTGCACGCTGGTCGAGGCGAACAAATCCTGCCCGCGCACGACGTGGGTCACGCCTTGGCGTGCATCATCGACCACGACCGAGAGGTGATAGCTCGTGGGCATCTCCTTGCGTGCCAGCACGACGTCGCCCCACTTCTGCGGATTTGCCGTGACCGATCCGGTTTTACTCCCGTCACCGGTTTCGATCCACGTCAGCGGCCCGGTTCCCGCGAGCGCCGCCGCCATGTCGAGCCGCAGCGCATACGGCTCGCCCGCCGCCATGCGCCGCTGGCGCTCGGCGGGCGAGAGCGAGCGCGCATCGCCGGGGTAGAGCGGCGCGCCATCGGGATCGCGCGGCCAGGGCGCATGCATCTCACGCTCGGCGACGAGGCGCGCGATCTCGCCGCGGCTCTCGAAGCTCGGGTAGACAAGTCGCCTAAGCCGCGCAAGCGCCGCGCGGTAGTCGTCGAGATGCGCGCTCTGGCGGCGCACGGGCTCCTCCCAGGTGATGCCGAGCCACGTCAGGTCTTCATAGATCGCCGCTTCGTATTGCGGCCGGCAGCGCGCCGCGTCGATGTCCTCGATGCGGAGCAGGAACCGGCCGCCGGCCGTGCGCGCCATCTCGAAATTGACGAGCGCGGAGAGCGCATGGCCGACATGCAAATAGCCGTTCGGGCTCGGCGCGAAGCGGAAGACGGGAGTGCTCATGCGCGCGCGGGTCGTCCATGCCCGAGAAAGGGGTTGCGTCGCGATGGCATTTGTAGATGCTTCGCCGCGGTCATGTCCTTCTTCATCCACACCGAAGCCGATCTCGATCACGCGATCGCCCGTCTCGTCGACGCCGATCCACGCTTCGGCATCGTGCTGTCGCGGGCGGGGCGGCCGCCGCTGCGGCGACGGCCGGACGGATTTTCCGGCCTAGCCTCCATCGTCGTCTCGCAACAGCTCTCGACCGCGAGCGCGAAAGCGATCTGGGCGCGACTCAACCAAGCCTTCGATCCGTTCGACCACGCGGCGGTGCTGCGCGCGCGTTCACCCAGGCTCGCGCGCGCCGGCCTCTCCGCGCCGAAAATTCGCACGCTCAAGGCCATCGCAAAAGCCGTCGATCGCGGGGAGCTTGATCTTCCCGCGCTGGTCAAGAAACCGGCGGACGAGGCGCATGCCGCGCTCACCGCGGTTCATGGCATCGGGCCCTGGACCGCCGACATCTATCTTCTGTTCTGCCTCGGCCATGCCGACGCCTGGCCCGCCGGCGATCTCGCTTTGCAGGAGGCGACGCGGCTACTGCTCGCGCTCAAGACGCGCCCGACCTCGAAAGAGATGGGGCCGCTGGCCGAATCGTGGCGCCCATGGCGCGGCGCGGCGGCCTGCATGCTCTGGACCTACTACCGCACGGCCAAGCAGCGCGACGGCGCGCCGATCCCGGCGACGGTGAGCAATGGCTGAGCTCGACGGTCCGCGGCTCGAGCCGCGCTCGGGTCCGGCGCGCCAGCTCGTGGTGTTCCTGCACGGCTACGGCGCCGACGGCAACGACCTCATCGATATCGGCCGGGCGTGGCAGGGGCTGTTGCCCCAGGCAGCCTTCGTCTCCCCGCATGCCCCGGAGCCCTGCGGCCAGGCGCCGGTCGGCCGGCAATGGTTTCCGCTCACCTTCCGCGATCCCAATGAACGCTGGACCGGGGTCAACAGGGCGGCGCCCGTGCTTGCGACCTTCCTCGACGCCGAGCTCAAGCGCCGCAATCTCCCGCCCTCGGCGCTCGCGCTCGTCGGCTTCAGCCAAGGCACGATGATGGCGCTGCATGTGGGGCTGCGCCGCGCGGCGGCGCCGTTCGCAATCGTCGGCTATTCCGGATTGCTGGCGCTCCCGCCCGACGTCAATCCGGAAAAGTTCGCGGCCGAGATCAAGTCGCGTCCGCCGATGCTGCTCGTCCACGGCGACCGCGACGATCTCATCCCCCCGCAGGCGCTTTTCCACGCCGCGAGCGGGCTCGCCGCGCTCGGCGTCCCGGTCGAATGGCACATGTCCTACGGCATCGGCCACGGCATCGATCAGGACGGACTGCGCCACGGCGGCGAGTTTCTCGCCCGGCGCCTGGCGGCGATGCGCTGACGCTGCGATCGCGCATGCACGCGATCTCGAGCCCAGAGGCGGATGATGGACGCTGAAACCTTCGCGCTCATCGTCGGCGGCGGGCCGGTCGGCCTGGCGGCGGCGATCGAGCTCTATTGGCGCGCCGTCCCGGCCGTGCTGGTCACGGACAAGCTCGACACGGCGCAGCATCCCAAATGCAACAACACCAACGCGCGCTCGATGGAGCATTTCCGCCGTCTCGGCATCGCCGACGAGCTGCGCTCGGAGGGCCTGCCGCTCCATATCGAGCGCGCCTCCGCCTATGTGACGCGCTTCTGCGGCCACGAGTTCGGCCGCCTGCCGCGCCCGTATTCCGATTGGCCGACGCCGGAAATCCCCAACAACGTTCCGCAGATGGTGCTCGAGCGCGCGTTGCGGCGCTGCGCCGAGCGAGCAAGCGGCGCGCAAATCCATTTCGGCTGGCGGCTCAATTCGTTTGCCGAGCAAGACGACCATGTCGTTGCCGAAGTCGAGAACGTGCAAACCGGCGAGCGGCAACGCATCACGTCGCAATATCTCCTGGGCATCGACGGCGCCAGCAGTACGGTGCGCCGTGCGCTCGGCTTCGCGATGATCGGCGAGGACGGCAGCACGCAGCGCGCCTTCATGGGCGGCACTATGCTGTCCTTTTTTATCCGTTCGCCCACGCTGATGGCGGCGAGCAAGCGGCCGCCGACCAACATGACCTGGATCCTCAATCCCGAGATGCGGGGCATGATGTATGCCCAGGACGGGCGCGAGACTTGGGTCGTCCACTATCAGGTGCCGCCGGGAGCGGATTGGCGCGCGGTCGATGCCAAGGCGGTGGTTGCCGCGATGATCGGCGCCGATGTGGAGTTCGAGATCATTTCGGGCGGGCCGTGGACCGGCGGGCTCGCGCTGGTCGCCGAGCACTACCAGTCCGGGCGCGTGTTTTTAGCCGGCGATGCCGCGCATCTGTTCACGCCGCTGGGCGGGCTGGGGATGAACACCGGCATCGGCGACGTGATGAATTTGTGCTGGAAGCTCGCGGCCGTGCGGCAAGGCTGGGCCGGGCCGCGGCTCACCGACAGCTACGAGATCGAGCGCCGACCGATGGGCGTGCGCAACTCCCAACTGGGCGTGCGCTGCAGCCGCGTCATGGATGGCTGGATCTTGCCTAAAAATTTCGAGGACGACGGCGCAACGGCGGACGCCGCGCGGCGCGCCTTCGGCACGAAGATCATGCGGGAAGACCGCCCACAATATCTCACCGTCGGCATCCAGCTCGGCGAGCGCTACGAGACGTCGCCGATCGTGTGGCCCGACGAGGATGATGCGCCGCCCGATACGTGGGACGCCTACACGCCGATGGATCGAGCGGGCGCGCGGGCACCGCATTTCTGGCTGGCGCCGGGACGCGCCGCGTACGACGAGTTCGGCAAGGGCTTCACGCTCCTCGATTTCGGAGCACCGGCGGGCGCGAGCGCCATCGAGGCAGCCGCGCGCGAGCGCCGCGTGCCGCTCAAAATCCTGCGGCTCGAACCGCCCGCTGACCTCTATCGCCGCAAGCTCGTGCTGATTCGGCCGGACCAGCACATCGCCTGGCACGGCGATGCGATCGCCGATGCAACGGCCGTGATCGATCGCGTGCGCGGGGCCTTAAGACCTAAAAGCCCCGGGCCAGCGCCGACCCGCACCGTGCGGGATTAAGCGGCTTCCATGCGAGCAATTCCGGCAGCGCAGTCCGGTCCGCCATAACCCCTGGATCGGGCTTCACAATCCCGTCATGCTCCCCTATAGACTGTGGCCACCGCTGCGGTTCGCAGGGAAAGGAGAGTAACGAGCGCCGTGAACCTATCCCCCGCCGGCTTTCCCGCCCTCGTCCTCAACGCGGATTTTCGTCCGCTCAGCTACTATCCGCTGTCGCTGTGGTCGTGGCAGGACGCCATTAAGGCGGTCTTTCTCGAGCGGGTGAACATCGTCGCCCAATACGACCGCGCGGTGCGCAGCCCCAGCCTGGAGATGAAGCTCCCCAGCGTGGTTTCGCTCAAGACCTTCGTGAAGCCCGCGACGCAACCCGCCTTCACCCGCTTCAACGTGTTCCTGCGCGACAAGTTCAGCTGCCAGTATTGCGGCTCGCGCGAGGATCTCACCTTCGACCATCTATTGCCGCGCTCGCGCGGCGGGCATACGACCTGGATCAACGTGGTCGCCGCCTGCTCGCCCTGCAACCTCAAGAAAGGCAACCTTACGACGGACGAGGCCAAGATGTGGCCGTCGCAGATGCCGTTCCAGCCCAGTGTCAATCATTTGCACCGCAACGGCCGGCGCTTTCCGCCGAACTATCTGCATGAGAGCTGGCTCGACTATCTCTACTGGGACAGCGAGCTGCAGCCGTAAGTCCGTCGCGCACCGTTGCGACCATCGTTGTACGCTAGACTCTCAAGGCTGCTCTGCGCCCGGCACACCGCTCAAGGCGCTTTCGCGGCGACGCGGACACGACTACACTTCAACTAATTCTCGCTATCACCGTCGGGAGAAGCGCCATGGACCTCATCGCCGACCGCGGCCGGCGCGTCGCAATCGAAGAGCTCAACACCACCCGGCTGCTCGCTCACGCCCGCAAGCAGGCGCAGCAGCGCAAGCTCGACGATATCTTGATCGTCGACGTCGATGCGCACCACTACGAGAACGAGTGCTTGGACGAGTTTCTTCCCTTCATGGAGAACGACGTTCTGCGCCAGCTCACGGTCGGGGGCCGCGCCAAGGGCCGCGGCAGCGTCATTCCGACCACGGCGGTCGGCTTTCAGGAGATGGGCGGGCGCATCACACGCTATCCCATGCGCTCATCCGAGAAGACCGCCCCCGGCAAGCTGCGCGACGTCGAGCTCGGCCATCGCTGGATGGACGCGCTGAGCGTCGATTATTCCTGCCTGTTCCCGACCTTGATGCTCGCCGTCGGGCTGCACCCCGATCCCGAAATGGAGGTCCAGCTGTGCTGGGCCTACAATCGATGGCTGACCGAAAAGGCGCTGCCCGAAGGCGGCGGCCGCTTCTACTCGATGCTGACCTTGCCGCTGTCGGACCCGGACGCGGCGCTGCGCCAGATCGAGACCTTCGGGTCGCGCAAATACGTGACCGGGTTCATGATCACGTGCGTGCGCAGCTTGGCGGTGCATCACAACGCTCATATGAAGATATACCGCGCCTTGGAGGAGCGCGGCCTCGCGCTCGCGTTCCACTCCGCCATCAATCCGGGCGAACCCGTCTTCAAGAATCTCAATCGCTTCGCCTCGGTGCACGCGCTCGGCTTCCCGTTCTACAACATCCTTCATATGACCAACTGGGTCACCAACGGGCTCGGTGAACGCTTCCCGAAGCTGCCGGTGATCTGGATCGAGGGCGGGCTCGCGTGGGTGCCGTTCCTGATGCAGCGCCTCGACCACGAATACATGCTGCGCAGCTCCGAGTACCCGCTCTTGAAGAAGAAACCGAGCGACTACATGCGCGCCATGTTCTACGCCTCGCAGCCGTTGGAGGCCGACAATATGAGCGCGCTCGCGTGCACGTTCGAGATGATCAACGCGGAAACCCAGTTGCTCTACGCGTCGGACTATCCCCATTGGGACTTCGATCTGCCCAGCCGGATCTGGGACCTGCCGTTCCTCTCGGAGAAGGCCAAGCACAACATCCTCGGCGGCAACGCAGCCCGCTTGTTCAAGCTGCCTCCGCGCAGCGAGCAGCAAAGGGCGAACCTCGAACGGTTCGGCGCCGTCGCGGCTTGACGCGTGGAGGCATGCGTTCCTTGCTCGGTGCGCTCCCTCTCCCCTGTTGGGGTGAGGGGGTCACTGGGCAAATCGAGAGACCGTAACCCCTCACCCCACCCCTCTCCCTATGGGAGAGGGAGCAGACCGAGATCGCGTCAGCGTCGGTGGTGCCAATTTACGTCGTTGCGAGTAATTGCCTTGCTGTGCGGTGCGTGCGTCTTCGCCGCCCCTGCGCGCGCCCAGCCCGCGGTCGAACATTTCTACAAGGGCAGGCAGATCAATTTGATCGTCGGCTACGGGGCGGGCGGCGGCTACGACGTGGTCGCGCGCCTGCTGGCGCGCCATCTCGGCCGCTACGTCGCGGGCAATCCCAACATCGTGGTGCAGAACATGCCGGGCGCCGGCAGCCTGCGCGCGGCCAACTACCTCTACTCGGTCGCGCCCAAGGACGGCACCGCGATCGGTCTGTTCGGCAGCGACATGCCGCTGATCGGATTGATCGCGAACAATCCCAACGTCCAGTTCGATCCGCGCAAGTTCGTCTGGCTCGGCTCGTCGTCGAGCTTCGCGGGTGACGCCTACATCCTCATGGTGCGCCCCGATGCGGCGGCGAAGTCAATCGCCGAGGCGCGGGCGAGCGCAGGACCGCCGCTCGTGCTCGCCGGCACCGGCGAGGGCGCGCGCGACGGCGACGTGCCGAAAATCCTGCGCGACGCGCTCGGGCTCAATATCAAGCAGGTGCTCGGTTATCCCGACACGCCCTCGATCTTCCTCGCGGTCGAGCGCGGCGAGGTCGATGGACGGACCTTCGATTTCTCCTCGGTCAAGTCGAACAGGCCGCAATGGCTCAAGCCCGACAGCGGCTTCCACATCCTGCTGCAGTTTGCGCGCATCACGCGGCACGCCGAGCTGCCCGAGGTGCCGACCGCGCGCGAGCTTGCGCCCACCGCTGCCGCGCGCGCATTGATCGAGCTTGCCGAAACCCCGCTTCTCACCATGGCGCGGCCGTTCGCGGCGCCGCCCGGCGTGCCGGAGGACCGCGCCCGCGCGCTGCAGGCGGCGTTCCTTACCGCCCACCGCGATGCCGAGCTGCGCGCGGAAGCCGCAAGGCTCGGCGTTGACATCAGCCCGGTCGGCGCCGAGGACATGGCGCGCAGCATCGAGCAAATGACCCACGCGTCGCCCGAGGCCTTCGACTACATGAAACGGTTGCTCGCATCCCACAAAAGCAACTGATTGCGCCACGATTTATCTCAGCGTTGAAGTCATGCCGATGTCGCTCTGACCTCCCTCCCCCAGATGACGTCAAACCAGAATCAGACATCCATCCGCGCGGTGTTCGGCGCGCTGTTTCTGGCGCTGTGGCTCGCCGCCCTCGACCAGACCGTCGTCTCGACCGCATTGCCCACCATGGTCGGCGATCTCGGCGGCCTGACTTATCTCTCGTGGGTGGTGACGGCTTATCTCCTCACCAGCACGGTCGCCGGCCCGCTCTACGGAAAATTCGGCGATCTCTACGGCCGCAAGATCGTGCTGCAAGTGGCGATCGCGGTGTTTCTCGTGGGCTCGGCCCTCTGCGGCATTGCGCAGAACATGGTGCAACTGATCGTCTTTCGCGCGCTCGAAGGCGTGGGCGGCGGAGGACTGATCGTCATCACCATCGCCGTGATCGGCGACCTCATCCCGCCGCGCGAGCGCGGCCGCTATCAGGGCTTCTTCGGTGCGGTGTTCGGGGTTGCCACCATCGTCGGCCCGCTGGTCGGTGGCTTCTTCGTCGATCAC
>Ga0306924_10003302_pt1 | contig 15479 bp, 24 predicted proteins | sample sta12Can44000111_FD_203756 | JGI IMG/M metagenome (GOLD analysis project Ga0306924, IMG submission 203756) | Lab enrichment of tropical soil microbial communities from Luquillo Experimental Forest, Puerto Rico - statanox.12C.anox.44.000.111 (v2)... | ecosystem: Environmental > Terrestrial >... | reverse complement strand
TCATCCGGGACTGGGTGTTGCGCTTCAACGCCCGCGGTCCTGACGGTCTCCTGGATGGCAAGTCGACAGGACAGCCGTCCAAGCTCAACGACACTCAGCGGCAGGCCATCGCCGGCATGATCGAGGCAGGATCACTCTCGCGCAGTTTTTCTATCGTCTCAACGCCATGTGCTTCAAAATCGCTTTCCAGCGCTCTGAAAAGCTTGCTGCGCAACGATGGTTCAGTTGCTTTTGGTTTCTTCGGTTTCATTTGATAAGTCCTAGATATTTTTTGATGCCTTCGACTTCCGCATTCGGCTTTTCTGGCTTGGCAATCTCGCCCGTATGCCGGTCATCGACAACGAATTGTCGCTCAGGAGCGAGCGGGATTTCGTAATCGCATGCGGGTATGAAACTGTAGGTAGCAACATCGGTTCGCATCGCTATCGTCACAAACTGCGGCTCGAAACCGAGATCCCTAATCCCCTGCAATACTCTGTTCTTGTCACTGTCGGCAATCCGCACCCGCAACCGTTTCCCGTCATCGAGCGGCAGCGGCGATATGACCCATGCGCCCAAACTTTCAATTGCTTGAGCGAGCGCTTTCGCCTTCTGCTGCCGTTCGCTGAGCGCGCCTGCACGCTCTCCAGGCTCACCTCTCGGCGCGCGATAGCCACCGACATAATCTGGTCGCGACTCGCCACCTTGGCCGCCGCCGCGACGCCAATCGCTCGCAGCAATGTCGTCGCGCGGACCTTGTAAGTTTCCTGGATCCCCAAGCTTCTGCGGATAACACGCATCCTTCGGCGGACCGAATGTGCGAGTGCTTCCGCCATACCGCGACGTCGCGGTTTGCTCGCCCCAAGCGCTCTCCGAAACCACAGAGCCTAAACCTTTAACGCCAGGTATGCCCGTGCGGGTCTTATGAAAACTGTTCGCCATAGCTAACCTCCCTTGTTCAGTTCACGTAAGCTGAGCAACTGTTGCAATCGCATATACGGTTCCTGGTTTCCCGAAAGTGTTTGTTCCTGTAACTGGCGCATCACCGAAGTCGGGACGCCATTTGGATTCTCTCGCGGTGGCAAGCTGCGATTCGCAGACCGGAAGAAATGGCTGCGCTGCTTCATTGTCATGCGACTATGTTTGCCGCCCCACGCCATCATCATGCCTCCCTCAAAAGTTTTTCGAGGACGGCCTGATATAAAAATTGGTTAGCTTCCGGCACGCGTAAATCTGCGATCTTTTTAAGTACCGCATCTGGAATCAATTTCTCGCCTTTCATCCTCAGATTTAACATTCGCCGCTGATGCATGAGTTGCTTCATACGCTGGCCTTGCTTTCTTGCATTGGTGCGGGTGCTTGCCATTGCTATGAGCTCGACCAGCGAACGGGATTTGCAACCAAGCTGCCATCGAGTCTCCACTGCCGTTGGCCAGTAAACGGGTCCGTGAAGTTCTGGCCACCTCTCCAAGCGCCCATGTGATAAAGGCCCCAGCGAGCTTTTCCGTCCGGCTCGTACAAAAGAACAGGACGGCCGCCCATGGTCGGCGCGGTGTCCATCGGTTGTGAACGGGCTGGAAAACGATTGCGCCAATCGTCCTGCTTGGGGCCATATCCGCCCCAGGGTTTGTCGCTATATCGGAGAGCCATTTTAGTTTTCACCCTCGCGCTGAACTCTGCCGTCAGCCTTCAGTTTTTCTTGCGCCAAAAGATGTCTCGCCATTTCAGTCAGAGACATCCCATGCATTCGCGCCATTTCCTTTGCCAACGGCGACAAGGTAATCCGCGTGTCGGAATGAACCGTGTAGGGCCTATCGTCCATCATGAAGCCCCGCAGCTTTCTCTCTAAGCATCCTTTTTTTCCCCTCCGCATATTGCTGCGGAGAAATCCCCATCGTGGCGGCAAGCGATAACTCTTCAGGCGTCAATCTCAGCGGCTCGTTTGTCAGCCTGCCAGTTGTCATCGATGGCACATCTCGTGTCGGCGGTGCTGATACTGGGGCAGCAGGCGCAGCAGGGCGTACTTGCTGCCGTGGCGGCGCAGCAGGATCTACATGGACGGCTTGACTGCCGTTTGTCTGCGGCTGGCGAAATGCAAGATGATGTTCAAGCGTCGAAAGGAAATCTGGCGAGTGCCAGCTCTTGCCGTCACGCAAGGTTTTCACCGTCGCCAGGTGGATCTCGGCCTGTGCTACGACATCATTGGTGTCCATGTATTGGGGATGAGCATCGAGCCACGTTTTCACGGCTGCAGGCATTTCAATCTGCTGCTGCTTTGGCTCAGTGGCCGTGCGCGGCTGTTGCTGAGTTGCGGTGTGCGCTAAGGTTTCTGCCCGCTGAACCTCGGCCAAGCGCTGCTTGAGCGCTGCCGTCTCGGCCTGTTTTACTGGACTAGGCTCGTCGATCCGCACCGGCTCAGTCGGAACGTCATCCTCAACCGAGTCCGGCAACTGTGCTGCCGTTGTCTGTGGCATCGCTGTAACAGGCGAACCGTCCTTGCCGTTTTCCGAATACCTTTTCCTCAAGCTGGCGATTGTCGCCTCCTATCTCTTTTGTCCCAGTCGGCCCGCTGCAGACACCGCACGCAGCCCCGCGTTGTATTGGTTCGCACTTAAGCCGCTCGCCTTTGCTGCTTCGTTCGGCGTGAGCGCCAGTTCTTCGGGGTCGTATCTGAGTCCGTAATCCTTGGCATACATCGTGAGCAGATTGTCGATCGCCTCGAAATACTGCGGCGTGTTTGGCGTCAAGCCCATTCCATGTTGCCCCGCGCCGACACTTGCAGCGGTCGGATTCGCGGTGCGCGGTGCAGTCGCGTAATTATGCGCCATTTGGATGGCTTGATCGGCCGCTTGCCCGTGACGTTCCCGAAAAGCCTTCCGTCGATTCAGCCATTCAACCGCCCGGGGATCCATTTGCGGCGGGCGCGGCGGATTGAGAGACTGCCATTGCTGTTCATGCATAATGCAATCATTGTCGCGCAACTCGAATTCTTGCCAATCACCCCTTGCAGCCGCTGCATTGCGTTCGCGTACCGCCTCGCGATATTCTGCCTGCGTGTATTCAAGTTGGTTCAAGCGTTCACGCTGCGCACGTTCCTGACGCATCGCAGCGACACCTTGCAAATAACTTTGATAGTTATCCGCCATGGTCTTCGTCCTCTTCGTTTTCTCCATCGCCATCCAAGTGGGCAATCAGATCGCAACATTCCTCATACCAATGTTTCAAACCAGCTCGATTGCCACGTGTGGCCTGATGAGTCATTTCCTGCAGGCAGCGGGCAATCGACATTGCCGCATGGGCCGCAACTTCGTCGCCATGCTTCAAGCGCTCGTAAATCAATTCGAGCGTATTAGTTGGACCGTCATCGCTGTCATGCTCGCGGTTCAAGTTATCTTCGTCTTGCCCCGGGCCACCGTGAGGCAATCCAATTGCGAGCATGAGGGTCGGCCTACGCATTGCCATTGCCTCGGTATTCGCCTTGCTGGGTGCAAAATTGCGTAATCCCAATTCGAGCGCCAATGCCTTCAGGAATGCCCCAGCGTCGGCAAACCCTTTTCAATGCTTCGTATTGGGCCTGACTAAGATTGACCTTCAATTGGATTGGATAATTCACGGGACGAGCGCTCTTTGCCCTGACAGCGGGACCGTTAGCCCCTGGCGCGGGACTCTGCGGGCTAGTGGAGGGGTCCAAAGCGAACCTCCGGGACCCTAGAGGTGCCTAGGAACTTGTGAACCGCCTGCCGCAAGGTGTGGCGCTCAATCTCCCGCAGCGTGGCCTCGCGCTCGGCGGGCTCAAGCCCGGAGATCGCCAGCGCAAGTGCCGCGAGCCCAATCCCGACGAGATCATTCGGACTGCGGCTGATTGCGATGGCATCATCAAGCAATCGATCAAGCTGGGGGTCAGTCATGCTGCTACTCCTGCTGCACTCTGAAGGACGGTCGTTGGTGCGGGGCGCTGTAGATGCACACCGCCATCAACAAAAACGATGCCTTCGGCTTCCAGAGCCGCAACCACGCGATCCAGCGCTCTCGCATTGGCATTGGGAACGCTGCCGCTCGAGCCTTCCCATGTCGTCAGGCTTGGACGCGAGATTGCAGCACGGTCTGCAACCTCTTGCTGCGACAAGCCAGCAAGACTGCGCGCAGCGCGCAACATGCCGCCTGTGATTCGTGTAATCGCCATGTTGAGATTTTTGGCGCGGCGTAAGCGCGCGTCAATGTAAGCGTTTTTTACCAACCGTTGACACCGCCAACCGGCCTTGGCCTACTAGCGTCGCCCCGCGGCGGCTTTCCTTCGGTCGGGCGGCGCGTGGCTCGGTCGCTCCCAGAAAGATGGCCTGCCGTCCTGCCGCGGGGGGTCGTATGAGGCGGTTCAAGGCCATCAACTCGCGCACAGAAGAGGGGGCAGCCTGGTCGCTGCCCCTTTCTAATCGGAAGCGAGAATGGACGCCGAAACGCGCGACGTTGCTTTGCTCACCGCCCTGTCGCTGTTCTGCGCAGGCTTCGCCTGGATTTTGGGCTACGTTATCTTGGGTTTGCTTTTTTTTGCGCTCGGTGTAGTCGCCGCTCTCGGCATAGTGCAGAAGCACTGGCGCTGACATGGGCCCAGATACTCAAACGCGCCTCGGCCTCTCGTTGCTCGGGGGAGTGGGATGACGACGAATATGACGTGCTTGCTGATGGCGTCGTCGTCGGCCGCATCATGAAAACAGAAGCCGCGCCGGTCGGGTCGCCGTGGATGTGGACGCTCGCCTTTGGCCATTATGAGGACCGCACACCGACGCACGGCTACGAGCCGACGCCCGAGGCTGCGATGGCGGCGTTCGCCAAGAGCTGGCGACGGCAATAGCCAGAACGGCACGTATCTGTCGGGGAAACTGTCGGGATCGATGTTTCAGGAGATGCTAAGTGTTGGTCGGAGTGGCAGGATTTGAACCTGCGACCCCCTCGTCCCGAACGAGGTGCGCGACCTAAACTCGCAATTACCCTTCCATTAAAGAAAACCTCGAGAAGTTCGAACCGCCGAGAGGGGCGACATAAGCACCAGGCATCTGCCAGGGCTGGGTCTGACAGTTAGGCAACGAGCTTTGCTGGAATCCGCGGCAGCGGTCCAATCGGCGTCCGGTTCCCATGCCCCGATCATCTCTAGACTGCGGCGCCATCATCAGTCTTCCACGGGCGCACCAGTTACGCCAGAGCAAGTTGCCCCCGGCAGTCTGTGAACGGCATATACTGCCTTCAACTACATCTCGCTTGGGCGCGCTCGGCTGAATGGCAACACCTTTACAGCAGTCAGCCTGCCTTCCGTTGCGGCGAGAAGGTGCGCAGACCATGCGTCGAGTGCAGCGCGCTTCTCCTCTGCCCAATCGTGCCTTTGATAAATCCCAACTACGCCAGCCCGACTTCCGCTCAAATGATTCAGCACCGCCTCGGTGACTTCGAGTCGCACGCCGAGGCGCTGCAGCCCTGTCGCAAGCGTCCGGCGCAGGTCATGCAGCCACCACCCCGAAACACTTGATGCGGTGTCGAGCGCTGACTTGGCTTTCGACCAGCCCCTAAAGGGCATTCCGCGACCGCCAGGGAAGACGAGCGCCAGCTTCGCGCGCTAGTGCGCGCCGCAGCGTCGGCGTGGTAGAGTGAATCAGCGCGGGCCGGTCGACGCACCGCCGCATCTCGTCTCAGGGATGCTTGCACCGCGTTTCTACTCCTCAGCGGTGCAAGCAGTTTGTCATGGTCGACAAGTCGATCACCGATGAGCTGACGCCGGAGAATTTTGTCCGAGCGATTGCCGATCTCATGAGGCCGTGGAAAGTCCCCGAGGGCGCCGCCTTGGAGGCAGTGCGCCGCGAGATTGAGGACCCTTGGTATATGCGTACCGACTCTCCGGAGATGGGGTTTCGCAGCGAGAACAAACAAGATGCAGAGGACCTTGTTGATGCGCTCAATGTCGTCGAACGAGCCACAGCAAAGTCGACCTTTATCGCAAGCCTCGTACAATCGTCACAGGAATTGCACGTTGAACAGGAGGCGCTGACGAAGAAAGCAGAATGGGAATTGGAGGACCTCGACCGTCTGTGGATTAAGAAAAACAAAGAAGCTGCGGAAGAATTGGTCCCGTTCCGCCAGCGAGCGGCGAGGTTAAAGAAGCAATGTCAAAAGATTATCGCCAATCCGCCAGGCGAAGACCCACGTTCCGGCTATCGACAACGTGATGTGGCTTGCGGCGCGTTGCTCTTATGGCTGAAGCATTCGACGAAAAAGCCGACCGTCGACACCAACAGTGAATTTTGCAGATTCGCTTCCCTGTTATGGGAAGCAATCACCGACGATCCGCGCAATATGGAGTACGCCTGCAGGAAGTTATTGGGTTGGCTACGCTAAGGTTCGGTCCGAATAAACCGGTCCATCCGTCGGAGAGATTGGCCAGAAAAAACCGGTCGACCTCTCCGAGGCCTCTCCGCCGCAGGTGCTAGAACCTCGCTGCATTCTTTTCTGTAGCGAGGTCAACATGCGCCGTCAGGAGCCACCAAACCACGCGATTCAGGTGCGTCTGGTCGACCCACTCTTCCGGGCACTTGAAGACTGGCGTCGACGTCAACCGCAGATTCCGTATCGCTCACGCGCGATCCGAGAGCTGCTGAGCCGCGCTCTCGAAGCTGAGCAGCGCCGCAGGAGGCATCCGATGGATGAGGCGCCGAACCCTGCATGACCTCAAATGGCGCGACCCCCGCACCCTGCGACGACAGGGACGAGGGCCGGGTAGCTGATCGGCTTGGCGGCGCGATCTCTAACCTTTCTAGCCCATCCCCTCAGGCCTCGCAACACATCGATCTGCGGCGGACTTTTCTGGCTTCCCCGCTGCTCGTCCTGCGCGCCTTCGGTGGACCGCGCCCCGAACTATTCGCACGCAAACCACGAGAGGGTTGGCATACGTGGGGCGATGAGCTGCCGCCGCCCGCTGGTGATCGGCCGGACTTCCCTACTTGCTTGCAGAGGGCGGCCGAATGACTCGCCAGCGCTTGCCCAATCGCCGGCTTGCCGAGACCTTCGAGCTCACCGTCGCTGGCCTCCGCTATACGTGCACTGTCGGTTGGTTCCCAGATGGCTCGATCGCCGAGCTGTTTCTCAACAATCATAAAAGCAACAGCGCTGCGGACACCAACGCCCGCGATCCTGCAATCGTGTTTTCGATTGCGGTGCAATGTGGCGCCGATCCGGAAGTGATCAGGCGAGCCTTGTCCCGTGGTTCACAAGGTCGCGCGTTGGGTCTCCTGGGCACCGCGCTAGATCTGGTCGCCGTCGCGGAGGCCGACCGATGATCTCCACCTCATCTTTTGCAGCAATGAAATTCGCGGCAAGCCGCGATGTGTCGGGGGATGACGAAACCTGCGCCGAAACAGGAGAATAACATGAGTACAAAAGAAGCAATCAAACAGCAACAAACAAACGGACCTGCACTAGCAACCTATGCCCTTGATCCGTTTGAGGCGTATGCCAATGCGGTAGCGCCTCGGACCATCATCGGAACGTTATTGCGCTTTTCAAAAGGCGACTATCTTGCCGGCGAAGAAGGCAAGGAAATCCCTAACGGGTCCACCTTCACCGCCAACTTGGATGAACTCTTGGCTGGGTGGATCAAATGGTCCGGCGGCAGACCCATCGAACACATGATGGTCCGCGTTGCCGAAGGCCGCACATTGCCCAAACGTGAGGTGCTCGGCGACTCCGACGCCTCGCACTGGGAGGCCGACAGCGCGGGCGTGCCACGCGATCCATGGCAGTTTACCAACTACCTTCCGCTATTGGACGAACAAGGTGGGATCTTCACCTTCGCAACGTCCTCACGTGGTGGGCTCACCGCTATTGGTGATCTTGCCCGACTATACGCACGGCACCGACGCGCAGGTCATCGCGATGTGCACCCAATGATCGCGCTCGATGTTGGCTCGTACCTGCATCCGAACCGCGAATACGGGCGCATCAAGTACCCGCTGTTTACGCGGATGGGCTGGGTGTCAAAAACTGCCTTCAACGAAGCCTTGGCCGCTGCCGGGTTTACACCAGGAGCAGAACCGCCTGCGCTTCAAGAAGAAGCGCAGGCGGAACAAATGAACGATGAGATTCCGTTCTGATGGCTCGAGACTGAGGCCGCGCCTGATCCGCGCGGCCTCTACAACTTCCACAAAGCCGACCGTGAATATACATAGCCTTTCTGCGACGGCAACTCCCGCAGACAACCCAAACTTAACTGCCGCGCTCAGTCTGACTGCGGCGGGTCTACCCGTTTTCCCCGCCGGGCCAGATAAGCGTCCATTGCTAGCTGGCTGGCAGGAAAAGGCGAGCACCGATAAGGAGCAAATACGTAACTGGTGGAATACTCACCCCGCCGCTTTGCCCGCCATCGTCGTCGGGCGCGTTAGGCTCGTCGTCATCGACTGCGATCGGCATCCTGGCGGTAGTGACGGCATCGAAGCCTTCAAGCAGCTTCTAGGTGCCAATGGCGGCAACCTTGCCGACGTGCCGATGACAAAGACCGCGCGTGGTGGTGCTCACCTCTTCTTCAAGCAACCAAAGGGTGAGCCGCTCGGCAACAGACGCGGCGAGTTGCCGGACGGCATCGATGTACGCGGCCTGGGCGGATTCGTCATTGCACCAGGTGCCGTGCTGCCGGACGGTAGGAGGTGGCAGTCTTTTAATGGCAGGCCATCGCTGGCCGAGGCTTTCAAGGCTGGCACCATACCCGAACTTCCGCCGTGGCTGGCAGACATCATCCGTCCAAACCCGCAACCGAACAGAGACCGGGTCGACGAGTATGCTGGAGCGAATAGTAGCCTGCGCGGCCAAGCGTATGCGGCAGCAGCGCTCCAAGGCGCGGCCGCCGAACTCAGTACCGCGCCGGCCGGCAACCGTAATGAGATGCTCAATGCCGTGGCCTTCCGTCTTGGAAGGATGATTGTGCGCGGGTGGATCGACGAAAAAACCGTGGCCGATACTTTGCTCGGGGCCTGCGATGCAAACAAGTATTTGCGCGGACACGGTCATCGCGCGACGATAAAAACCATCCACAGCGGCATTGAAGCTGGCAGGAAAGAGCCGCACCCGGACCTGCTGGAGCACGACGACCTCTCATCGGGCGATGAGGGCACACCAGATTCGGACCTTTCTGACCTTTCTGGCCTTTCCGGCGTGTCGACGAAATATTCATGTCGGCGGCCTGCCGCTTAGCGTGCGATTATCTCTGGCCGCATAGCCGGGCGGCGCTGCGCCAGATCGGACTGAGCGAGCGCCATGCCAACTCACGGCGTGTGCTGCGGTGGATCAAGGCGACCGGCAAGACGGAAGTTTCGATAAAGGACATTCGCCGGGATGCGCTGGTCGGTGTCCTTGATGCCGATCAGACGGAAAGCCTTGTGGAATCGCTGGCCAGGTCTGGTTGGTTGCGAAGCCCTTACTTCGCCGCGGTTAAGAACCGACTTCACCTCAATAACAGCGTACACGGCTTCGCAGGGGAAGAGTTCGTTCTTGCGACCAGTATGGACCGCCTGAGTTACGGTCTGATCGTAAATGATCAGATCGAGCTGGCCTGTTCTCCGGTCACCGTTGTCAATGACCTCACCGGTAGTGATTCCGAATGCTGGAGGCAAGCGTGATTTCAAAAACACGGCGAGCGCTTCCGCGCGCTCTTCGCCCTTGATTCCACTATGGGCGAACCCCTTCGAGGTGTCAAAATCGAGCAGAAGCTGCTTGCGGGCAGCTTCCAAGACGCCCCGGAATATCTCACTGCCCTTGGTCATCTTGCCCGTTCGTGAATTGGTCGAACGCCTGAACGCAAAGTTAACACCACAGACCGAAACAGAACGCAACTCTCGGCTTTCGGCTACGTGGGACGTACCAATACCAGCCGGTGGGCAGATCTCTATCTTTCCCACGGTCGCGACTGAATTCGCCGACGGCTGTGCAAGCCCCGAGCTGGAAACGCACATGGCGGGACCGCCGCGGACGGCAAGTCATCGATCGCCAGAATTTCCTTGGGTCCTCATGGAATAGATCAGACATGCTGAATAATGCCAGAAAGCGTGGGCCGACGCGCTGGGAGTTGGCGTCGGCGGACAGCGCGCGCCACCGATTACGCAGAGGGCCAAACGGGAAGTTGGACCTTGGCGAGCGATACCCCCAGCGCGGGTGGTGATTGGGCTAACGCCGGAGTGGCCACGCGCCTAGCCGGAATGTGATATATCTCTGCGAGTTCCCGGCCGATGTCGCCTCAGCAAAGCTCGGCAAGGCGCACTTGCTCGCCGGAAGGCTGCCCTTGGCCAGCGAAATGAGGCTGTCCCGAGAATTGGAACGAGCGGTGGCGGTATCTTTCACTGCTCCCCATTCTGCATTAAAGTCTTCCTCTGTAATGGAGCGTGGCAAATGGCACTTCCGACCCTGGGCTCAGCCGTAGTGCAGTCGCTAAGAGCGGGGCAAATGCATCCCGATCTTCCTTCAGCTCTCTTGACCCAAGAAAGAAATAAGGTTCGTGTTCGTGGCGAGGATCGGCATTGGGATTATAAGGAGAAGTTACCGCTTGATGGTCCGTTTGAGACTGCGGAATTTGCTAAAGACGTTCTTGCTTTTCACAATACGGATGGAGGCGTAATCATAGTCGGAGTGTCGGACAAATTTGCAGCGAACGGCGTTCCAATGTCTATGATCTTGAGCAAGAAACTATTGCGCGATAAAATCAAAAACTTTTGTGCTGATTCGGTTGATCTATTTCAGGAAACCATTGAGCTCCCAAATGAAAATCTGCTTTGGCTGATATTCGTCAGAAAGTATTTAAGCGTGCCGCAAGCAACGGAAAGCGATGGCCCTTATGCTCGCGGGGCTCACATGTTCAACAAAGGACAATACTTTTACCGAGATGGAGACGAGGTAAAACTCTGCCGCAGCGAAAATGATATGGAGCGAGTTTTCCGTGGGTTCTCGAATGCGCATCTCGGCGCTTACAATTATGACGTGGATCAACCTTATTATCGGCTATTGCACCCAAATTGTGAAAAGTTCATCGGGCGCCGAGCGAACGTTGATGAGGTAAAAACGAAGTTGGGGCTGCGCCATCCCATTATCGCGCTCGACGGTCTTGGCGGTGTGGGCAAAACAGCAATCGCAATTAAGGCAGTCCGTGAACTGTATGACGATAGCGGGAAATATCTTTTTATTGCTTCTCTTTCTGCAAAATCCAAGATGTGGCTTGGCTACGTAGGCCCCCGAGCAGCGGAGTTCGCTGACTTGCATGGACTTCTACGTGTCATGGCAGACATCATTCCTGATGTGCAGAAGACGGATGATACGACGACCCTGAAACACTCACTTATTGAGTTCATGAGAGGTATGAACGGCCTCATACTTGTAGATAACTTGGAAGAAATTAAAGACGATGCAGTCTTCGAATTTTTGAGCCAGGAAGTGCCTGAGCCAGTGAAAGTTCTTGTGACAAGCAAGATTACGAAAAATCTCGGCGCTTTAACAATCTCTGTTCCCGCCATGACTGACGAAGAGGCTCGCGGCCTGCTTGAGCTTGAACTTGACCGACTTGGGTATGAGGTTAAAAGAGGGGACGGCGATCAGAAGCAGGCAATCTTGTTAGCGGCTGGCGGGGTACCATTAGCTATTAAATGGGCGGCGCAAATGGCCGCCGAACGCCGGTCGCTCAAAGAGGCTTCGTCGATATTGCGGGGTACCGGGCCAGGGAAGCAAGCCTTCTTGAGCTTCTGTTTCGCAACTATGTACGACGCATTGAGTGATATTGCAAAAGATGCGGCCAAACTAATCCCGCATCTCGATTCCGAATGGCAGCCTATGACTCTGGCAGTAATGCTTGACCAGCCGGTAGAGAGCGTCCGCCTGGCCATCTACGAGTTGGCCGACCAAGGCCTAATATACAGCAACGATGATGACAAAGATGGGTATGGGGTTCTTCCGTTAACTAAGGAGTTTTTGTCGAAGAAATGGAATGAGGATCAGACTTTTCGTAAAAAGGCAATGGCTCGACTTGACGAAATGTTCGAGGCAGATGGGGCTGATCACGTGTTGCGTAATTGGTCAGCGGAACGACGTGTCAGCCATCTTATTCCGAAAGACCCGAAAGGCGGAACATAGCGGCGCGCTGAAGATCATAAATTTGGCGCAGAGTTGGATTGGGACACAAGACATGCGCCCTCAGGAGACTGTCCTACGTTTTCTGGAAGGGCAAAATCTATACTTGTTGGGGAGGATGGCACCTGGAATTGCGCATATGCGGCAGGCTGTTTCATCTGAGGAGACGAATGAAATCTTAGAAGGTGACGACTTACTAATCTTCGCTGACGCTCTATTTTCTTTCGGGGGATATTCAGCAGAAAAAGAGGCTTGTACGGCGGTTGCGCTTGCACTTCAGAGGAAAGCAATTCCTGGCCATAATATTTGGAAAAACTTTTTGGAGTCGAATATCAAGCGCAACGAAATTAAGCCGATCGCAAATGCCGTCGCGAATATTCTTGATGTTAACTTGCTTTCGGCCGCGATTGACAAATTGGGACGTCTGTTAATTGGAACTTCAGGCTATACCTATGAGGACTCCTGGGCGACGGCGTTGAGCCGGCTCTTGAACTCCTCGCTTCCCGAAGACAAAAAGCTGTCTTATCGGGATCTACTGAAGGAGAATCGGCGTTTGCTGGCACGAGTAGATCCAAATTGGCGACCATCGTCTCCTGCAACCCCGGAAACTGGATGACCAAGTCCGCCGCAGCTGTTCTCGGGCGGTTTGGCGGCAATAGCACCGCCAGCCCGCCGGGAAGGTGCACTGACCATGTCGGCAGAAACGAGTGATCACGATCACAGCGCAGGTCCACGTGGTCACCGATGCGCCGGTCGCCTCTCTCGACCCCGATTCACAAGAGCTGAACCCGAGCGGGGGAGAACCCGGTCAAGCGTCGGCAGCCGTTTGTCGCCGGAGCACAGTGCTCGGCGCCGGACTGACTATGGTGTTTGGAATGATTGCAGCGGAAGACGTTTGCCGGGTAGGACCCGTAGTCGGAATCGCCGTCACACGTATAGCTACAAATGAATTTTGTCAGCAGTGGACGTATGGTGTGTTTGAGAAAAAAATTATCATGGCCAAGCCTTTCCGAAAGCAATCGAGTGGCTCGAAACGGGACGCAGTGCCGAATTTACCGAACAACAGCTGCCTCGGTGGAAGCTGCCACGATTATCTCGCCCATGAGTCTCGAACGAGCTGATGCTCTCGATAAAGCCGTCATCGAACCTGGTGCCGTCCTTGTACCATAAAAACAGAGACCAGGTAGTAGCCGCATGGTTTGCCATTACGAGGTTTGCGAATGAGAAATGGCAACCAATCGATCCAAATATTAATGCGCATCGCGAGCGCCATTTAAAGAGCGCAGCCGCTCACCGATCTAAACACAGAGAGGAAATTGTAATGCCCTACGTCATCGTGAAGACGGCGTATCAGCTCGACTTCCCCCTAGATGATCTTCCCCTTGCAGCCCCGGCACCTGTGCGCGGGCCATGCGTCACTCGGCTCTCGCGATATCAGCACGATACGCAGCGCATCTGTGCCGATGACCCAAGCGCCTCGGTGTGCGCGCGGTGAGATTTCCCGCGTCACGCCGCGCGGGGGCGCGTAAAGAATGGGTGTATAATCCCTCCCGGAAAAGGGGAGGAGCTTCCAATGAGTGAGGAGGCGCTCCGTGGCTGGTACTGGGCTGGCGTTATCGTGTTCGCGCTGGCCGTGTTGGTCGGCTGGTACATGCTAGTGGGTACGTAGCCCGAGCTGAGTTGCCCGCCAGTTGACCGTGCAAGCCCTCGTCCGCGACATTCACTGCCGCTCCCGGATCAGGAGCCGGTTGCGCTGGTCGTCGTCTAGAGCAAACTGCTTGATGGCTATGGCTTCAGCCCTCTCGCGATCCGGCGCTTCGACCGAGCCGAGGTACTCGCCCTGCTGCGGATGATGATGACGCGCCAGCTTCGCAGATTGGCGGCGGCGGATTTCTTTCGTACGTCTTTCATCGGTACTCAAACAACCCCTTGGATGAGGAGGGAGGAAGAATCCGCGCGGGTCGGCAGCCTTGAACGGGTGATGCACCCACCGGAAGGCGGACCGCAGGCTGTCTTTCGCTAGCGTCGAGTCCCGCGCTACCCGACCGGAGATAACCCCGCTTCCGGTCGCTTCAAGAATAAGGCGATCTTCTACCAAATAAACAAGCGCGCGTTCTGGTTCAATCAATCAGATTGCGATTTGTGCGCGCCACGCTATCCCCGTGCGTTGCATGGTTCGAAGGCCCGATCCCGATAAGGGCGACCCCGGTCAAATCATCGAGGCCAGCTATACGGTCACAGACAACCTGCTTCGCGTCTATGACGAGGGGGAACGCCCGCGTGGCGCCGCAACGCTGCGGCCGGAAGGCGATCTTGAGGCGGCAGCGCGGCAAGTCATACGCGAGAAGCACGGAAAGCATCTCCGGTTTTACGATCCGATCAGCTATCGCGGTAACGTAGTCTAAAAGGCCGCCCGGTGGCGTGCCGAGCGGCACAAAAGCATGTTCTAGTGTTCGCTCGGTGACGCCCTGCAAATGACACGCGCGATGAGTTGAGTGCCGAGCAACGTCCCGAATTCTCTTACCGTTCACAGTGTCATTCTACCGTTTCGAATTTATCGCAATTGCGCAGCTAGCGCGGTACACAACAACCGCACGTGGCCCGCTCTGCTGTGAGACAATGTCATTGCGGGGCTCCTGTGGCGGAGATGAAAAATGCTCGACAAGACTGAGCAATCAGACCGAGCTCCGAACTCAAATGAGAAGCCGGAAAATTGCTACTGCTCGGCACTGCCGAAAGGGTCCGGCCCGTGCCTACCCTGCTATACGCGATGGCTGGCCGGTGGCGCTCGTAAACAAAGCCGCCTCGCGCTGCCGTCGTTTGCTGGGGCTTCGAACTAGACGAGATGCCTAGAGGGTCGCCCGGCCGGCGAGACACCACGATGACACTGGCTCAATCGGAATAAAGAAACGTGTTTAGAATTGCGCCGGAAGTTTCAAGCAATTTTCTGCCGCCGTCGCCACCAGCCGAGCAGACCACCGCCCGCTAATAGCAGGCCCGGTAGTGAAGCACCGACAAATCGGGCCGGGACAGCAGTATCTTGAGGAATGTCCTGTCCCCATGGCGAATTCGCGACGAGGCGCCGGTAGGCTGAGGTCAAACGGCGGAAAGAGGAGACCATGATGGCGGTCCCTGCATTGCTTTCGGAGCTATATGAGGTCTTCCGCCGCAAGGTCGATGCGGATGAACGGCCTGCTAGGGTTGTCGCCGAAGCTGCGGTGATCGAAGATGCTCGGTTCCGCAGTATCGATAAGAAATTTGACGCGCTGAGCCACACGATGGACCAACGGTTCGACGCGCTAAGCCAACGGTTCGACGTGCTGAACCAACCGAGCGACGGGCTCAGCCGTGTGCTGGAC
>Ga0306924_10003295_pt1 | contig 15499 bp, 17 predicted proteins | sample sta12Can44000111_FD_203756 | JGI IMG/M metagenome (GOLD analysis project Ga0306924, IMG submission 203756) | Lab enrichment of tropical soil microbial communities from Luquillo Experimental Forest, Puerto Rico - statanox.12C.anox.44.000.111 (v2)... | ecosystem: Environmental > Terrestrial >... | reverse complement strand
GAAGATATTGCGCACGGATGAAGGATCCAAAGGTCGGACTTTGGGCCTGCTCTGCTTCCATAGTAGCCCCCCACGATAATGAAAAAGGAAATATCCGATGGCATGTAAAATATTCCTATGGGAGAGTTCGTTTTGGTCCGGAATATCTGGAATTAGCCCTAGCGTAGGATTACCGACAAGCTTTGTCCGCTGTGGGTCACAACCCGAAATTGACGTCCAACGGCTTATGTCAGCTCTGGCCAGCTGCGGACATAACGCGGATTCCAAACCGATTGTGGTAATCTGCATGTGGACGGCTCCCTGATGTGGTTGGTAGCAACGATCACCTTACGGCGCTTCGTCGCCGGGAGCGGGCCCCGTCCACCACATCATAAGCGGCTGTGGTTGCAGCAAATGGACACGTAAAGCCTAGAGTTTTTTGATACCGGCTTGCTCTATTACCGTCTTGAACATCTCAATTTCCTTGGTCACGCGCGTCCAAGCGTCTTTGGCGCCTTTCGGCCGCACCTGAAAGCCGGCGTTATAGAGCTTCTCTTTCATGTCAGGCGTGCTCAGTATCTTCAGCGTTTCCCTTTCCAGCCAATCGATCGCCTCAGCCGGCGTCTGAGATGGCGCTAGCAAAACCGTGTCGGTTGCAAATACGAAATCTGTGTAGCCGATCTGTTCCATGGTCGGAACATCAGGCATGTCAGGCCAGCGAGCTTCGCCGGTGACCGCCAGGCATCGCAACGTGCCGGCCTTGATGTGCGGAGCCGCCGGCGGCAGCGAGCCGGAACTCAGTTGGGTCGTTCCGCTAAGCAGGGCTTGCAGCGCGTCGCCGCCGCCCTTGAAAGTGACCCCCTCAAGTTTAGGGAGCTTTTCGCGCAACTTGAGAACCTCGAGCTGGAGCTGCGGCGTCGTACCGATCGGAGGCGTCGCGCAGTTGAATTTGTCTGGATTGGCCCTGGCAAGCGCAACGAATTCCTTTATTGACTTAGCCGATAACTCGGATTTGACCACGAAAGTGTTGGGCGAGGTTGCTAATTCGCAGACACCCACAAAGTCCTTGAAAGGGTCATAAGGAACCTTGTTGTAAAGGCTGGCATTGACCGAATAAGCGTTGGTCGCGAGCAGGATGGTGTAGCCGTCTCCGTTCGAATGCGCGGCGGTTCCCATCCCGATATTGCCACCCGCCCCACCGATGTTCTCGATGATGAAAATCTTACCTGTCGATTGCTGAAGTCCGGCGGTGATCATGCGGCCGACCAAATCGGACGGGCCGCCCGGTGTGTTGGCCACCACGACCTTTATCGGGCGATCCGGATAGGCGGCATAGGCCGAACGGATATGCAGGAGCGCGGGCGCGGCAAGCCCTGCCGCCACCGCGGCGGCATGCTTGACAACCCTGCGTCGTGACAGTGCTAAGTGTGCAGTGTGGGCCATTACCCTTCAATACTCTCCGTCAACGCGGACCAGCACGGCAGCCCACTGCCATAACCGGTCGTAGCAGATGCAGCAAACAGCGAGTTATTCGATCACCTCGTCGGCACGGGCGAGCAGCATCGGGGGCACTTCGAGGCCGAGCGTCTTCGCGGTTTTGAGGTTGATGACCAGCTCGTACTTAGTGGGCGACTGTACTGGGAGATCGCCAGGTTTGGCACCTTTCAGAATGCGGTCGACGTAGGAAGCGGTTCGGCGAAGAATGTCGCTTGTATCACCGCTGTCAGATATCAGACCGCCGCTCATGGGGAATGCGCGCAGCGGATAGACCGCAGGGACACGGTGGCGAGCCGCAAGCCCAATGATCAGATCGCGATGGCCGATAGTGAACACGTCCGGCAGCACGATCAGACCACCGTCTGGCTTGGCAGCAAGATCAATCACCGCGCGCTCGAGCTGAGCGGTGTCGTAAACGGGGGCTGCCGTCGGCTCCACTGCGAAGGAGATTGCAGAACCCTCTATCACTCGCACGAAAGATGCGGCGAACGGCGCCGTTTCCGGGTTGAACAGGAGGGCGACGCGCCGGACCGTCGGCGCGACCTGCTTCAGCGTTTCGAGCCACTTTCCGCCCATCGAGAATTCGAAATTCAGGATCCCGGTCACGTTGCCGCCAGGTCGTGCCATGTTGGACACAAAACCGCGGCCGATCGGGTCGACGATGCCCGCGAACACGATGGGGATGGTCTTGGTTTCCTTAACGAGCGCGGCCACGGCAGGTGTGGTCATGCCAACAATCAGCTCGGGGTTGAGCTCCACCAATTCCCTGGCCAATGTCTGCGTCTCTGCGGTATCGCCACTGCTCCAGCGAAAATCGATGTGGAGGGTGCGATCTGCGGTCCATCCGACCTCTTTCAGGCCCTGGTGGAACGCGGCGAGGCGAGCCTGCGCTTCCGGATCGCTCGCGGTCAACCCGCTCAGCATCGCGATCCGCCGAATTTGCTCGGCCTGCTGCGCGCGCGCCGCAAGCGGCCACGCCGCCGCACCGCCGAGCGTGACGATGAACTCGCGCCGTCGGATGTGGATTGCCACGCGACCCTCCCGTGGGGGTCATGCCCATGCAACGGAGGGGAGGATAACACGTTTTAACTGGGCGGTCTGCGGCTACTTCACCCTTAGAGTGGGCAGCACTGTTCAGGGCTCTGGCCACGACCGCGCAACTGCGCCACCGCAGGCTCTAACAGGAGGAGATTTCGGCGCGACTTGCGCGTGTCCAGCCCGACGATCGCACGACCCTGTGCGGTGAACGTGAGACCTTCCGGCTTGCCATCCAGGTCGCCGAGCCGCCACGCATCAAGGAGCGCAGCGGTGCCGCCCCCCGCCGGGAGGTCATCGAGCCGCGCAATCGTGGAGGACTTGTCACTGAGCAGATAGAGGCAACCATCCGGACCTATTTCGAGGTCGCTGAAGGATAACGCTCGTGCTACTGCTGGTGAATGCCGGTCTCGTGGATCACCTTGGTCCAGCGCTCCGTCTCTTCCTTTTTCAGCTCGGCCATATCGGCCGGCGTGCCGCCCCCAGGGAGAAGATGCAGTTGGCGGTAGCGTTCCATGGTCTCCGGTTCTCCGAGCGCCGCGTTAACCGCCCAGTTGAGCTTGGCGATGATCGCAGCCGGGGTTTTCGGCGGTGCGCTGATGGCGTTCCAGGTATCAGATATGAATCCTGGGACACCCGCTTCGATGAGGGTGGGAATGTCGGGCAGGGCATCCAGCCTGCGCTCGGTCGCGACCGCGAGGATCCGCGCCTTTCCCCCGGTATGCAGCTTGTGAGCTGTGGCAAGCTCGGTGAACATGCAGTCCACCTGCCCGCCGATGAGGTCGTTGAGCGCCGGACCCGTCCCGCGATAGGGGATGTGCACCATCCTGGCGCCGAGGAGCTGTGAGAACTGCTCGCCGCTGAGGTGGGACGTGGTTCCGGGCTTGGGACGCGAATGTGACCCTCCCGGGATTGGCCTTGGCATAGGCGATGAATTCGGCCGCAGTCTTTACCGGGAAATCCTGGCGGACCAGCAGCAGGTTGGGAATCTTCGACATGACCGCCACCGATTCCAGCGCGGCAGGGTCGAAATTGAGCTTCTTGTAGAGCGCGATGTTGCTGGTGATCGGCGAGGGCTGGGACGCGAGCAGCGTGTAGCCGTCGGGCTCGGCGGTATAGACCGCCTCGGCGCCGATATTGCCGCCCCCGCCGCCTCGGTCCTCGACCACGAAGGGTTGGCCGAGCTTCTCCTGAAGTTGTGCGGCAATGATGCGGGTTACGGTATCGACTCCGCCCCCCGCCGATGTGCTCACGATGATCCGCACGGGGTGATTGGGATAGTCCGCGGCGGCATCCGGCTGTGCCAGCGCGGATGAGGCGCACGACAGCGCGGCTACAAGGACGGCAAGGCGCTGCATTGGCATTGCGCCCATTGCCGCCCCGGGGGCCGCCGGGAAACGCGGCATGACGCCCCAAGATCGAACCGAAGAAACTCCCACGCAACCCAGCGACGCTCCGGGGCGCCCTTTACTTTTTCCGCGCCCAAAAAGAAAAGCCCCGCGAGTGCGAGGCTAGTGAAGGAGACTACCATGACGGATCAAAAGCTCATGTGGGATCGCACCCAGACGCACAACTGACCGCGCCCATTTCAGCTGAAGGGCGTTGCAGATTTGTCACGACGCGGTTTTGCCACCGCAGTTAGGCGGGCCACTTGGTGCCGCCTGACTCGGTCCGCGCGCGACGTATTCGTGGCCGGTCAGAGCCGCGCCCTCGACGAACAGGGTTTGCTGTAACCACAACGGAGGCGCGGCCCTCCCAGTAGCCGCTCGAATAGGAAAACGGGTCGAGATTATCCGGGCACTGGGGTAGGCGACCCGATCGGCCATCGGCGTAACCTGCCTCCCAGCTGTCCAGATTGATCTTACCCGCGGCGAAGCAACACCGACACGTCGACGGAATTCCGGCATGCGCGTTGCGATGCGGCAACAGTCGAGGGAAAATCGTTGCGAGGGCTTAGGCGTTTTATGAGCCCGATTGGTTTGATGTGGGGGTGGATTTCGATGTAATCCCCGGACATCGCCGGTGGTCGGGATACTGCTCGGTACCCACACTGCTGACCGCAGGAAAGAGCTTGCAACCTCTCAATCCTGCCGGCGAGGAGCGGCTTACTCGGGCAGCCAAGCGACAACGCACGAGATCGCAAAATTTCTTGATTTGATGTTTTTAGGTTGAAGGTTGGAGGAGTCGACGGCTATTTTCTAAAATCTTGACAGAGTCACCGATCAGGCCTGTGTCGCCCTCTTCGGCACCACGATCGCCTATGGCTTGGCCACAATCTCTTCAGGCTTATATTGCTTCATTGTTATAGGTAATAGGCCCGACCCAATCGTCGTAAAACTGGTTTTCGAGCTCAATCATCAACTGGTTTTCGAACTCAAGCATCCTCGCAGTACGCGGCAAACCTAGCTGGTCATAGTTGTACAACGCACGGACGATCATCGAATGTGCGGCATCCTCAAGATCGAGGGTGATGGACGGCGTGTCGGTGGATACCAATTGCGTTACGGAGATTAGTGCGCGGTTTTCATCTCTGATGAAGTCCTCTCTCCGTGGGGGCATTCGATGTAGCCATGTAAGAAAAGGTTCGACCCTCGAGTATTTCCAGTCAAGAAAACTTTGCTGGCCCCCATGTGACAGCATTTTACCGAGAATCTCGTCCGCGGCGCCCGCAAGCGTCAGGGCAGAGACGAAGTGCCCCTTTAGGAAGAGCGATATAGCGTCGCCAATCTGCTCTCTGGCAGAGTCAACTCTGTTATCCGGTTCATCAACCATCTGAATCCACTCCTGCTGCCTTTCTGTCAATGTTCGTCGATGCCCGTTCAATGACGAAACCGCTTTTTCGAGGCGTCGCCTCGGAGGCAATTCTGCGGTTTCGCTTGTCTGCCTTTTCCGCCGCACGGCAATAATGGATCTGGCTTCAACTCACCCACTCTCCCAACCGTCGGATTAGCTAAATAATACAGGAACGCTTCACGGCAGCTCTCCGAGCATAGCTGAGCTTCGCACAAACCAGGTCGGCCCAGATGCTCGAGAGCCTGCTCATGAACCATTATGGCGCAATCTAGGCAGACGCCAGCACGGACCATACGGCAAGGGATGCAGTTGCAGTCCCAGTGTTCCACACGAGGCAGTTTCATGACTGCCCCCCAATCATCCGCCCCAGAGCTTGCTGACATTCAGTTAGGAGACAACGGTTGGATCCAGGCCTTACACCGATGGGCTGATCCGGGCAGGTTCGCGCGCCTCGGGGCCTTGTGGAGCGATCATCTGGATTTGTAACCTCCAACTGGAAGGTCTCGCAGGGCCTGCGGTCCAGCAATCGCATGCGGGTGCTCATGGAGCTTGCTCCTCCTCGACTGCGAGCGCGCGAAAACCAAACCGGCGCAAGAGCAGTTTCAGCGCCATCCGCAAGCGGCGAACGTGACCTTCATCATTTGTGGTTTGTAACCGCAGTCGATAGACGATCTTCTCGGGGGGCTTGACGGTCGCGCTCATGCAGCTGCCCTCACGTCTGTGGGTGCGTAGCCAAAGTCGCAACCAACAAAGTTGCGGCTAAGCGCGTGAGCGGCATGCATCACGACGAAGGAGCCGGCCGCGGGATCAATAATAAGATCGCCCGGTCTCGTAACGGCGCCGATCAACCGCGTGATTAGTCCGATCGGCTTGACGTGCGGGTGGATCTTACGGTCGACCTTCTCGACCCACCGATTCGGAATCCCATGGTCCCGCCAGGTGCGTTTTGCCGCGAGCGGCGGCTTCTGCAGGACGGCCAGATAATCGCCTCGCCTTCGCGAACGATAACCGTTGCCCATGCGCAGGTTGTCCCAGGCGATGATGTCGACGCATTGCAGGACGTCGGCGAGTCCTAAGCCATGACCGTTGAGCGCCTCGCCCAGGCAGTAGGTGTCGACCCAACGCGTGCAGTAACCGGTCGGCGCAAGGACGCGTGCGATCGCAACGCAAACAGAATCGATGTAATCCTCGGATATCGCCGGCAATCCAGCGCGTCCCCTTTGCCGAGCGCCCTCGTTGCCGAATTTCAGCTTGTCGAGAACTGCGCGGTACTGCGGGTCGAAGAACACCAGCGGCGTGCAGGAATCCGGCAGCGATTGCAGCAGCGCTAGAGCATCTCCGCATTGAGCGAGGTTACGCGGATACGACCCAATCGCGCTGCTGCTCGACGGATTACTCATCGCGCCGATTCCGTTTCCCGACCCCGTCGGCGCACAAAAGGGCACGTTTTTTTATGTTTTTGAGTGTTTTCTCTATCTTTCGGGGGAACTAACGCCGAGCCGAGCGAGTGCAACTTGGATCGCTGCAGTTTCGGTGGCTGACCGAAAGCGCTCCCCCGAATTCCGCGGTGGAGGTGATCCGAGAGATGTGGGTAGGGCTGTAGCCCGTGGCACTAGCGCACTGCGTCCGCGTACCGCAGGGATAGCGCAGGAACCACTGCAGCACAGCTTCGTGCCGGCGCTGCCAGCTCGGATGTCGTGCCATGTGATAAGATCAAGGCAAACTAGATACATTATAGCATACCAGAACTAAGAACCAAAGTCCGATGCTTACCCCATCACGGCGAGGGCGACGCAACAGCGAGCGATAAACGTGTGCCCCAACCCGCGCTCAGCGCCTACTCTGGTACTCTACGCGGTGTGTCTGACCCAGATTGGGGCGGGTAGGTTGCGTCCGTACCGTCCGCACCCTTTCCTCCGTTGTATCCTCGACAGGCGCCGTTCGCCGGAACGTCACCACCCGCGGAGCCGTTGGTCGTGCTTGGATGATCCGGATCGGCCGCGGACGATGCGGACGGTGCGGACGCTCGCGCCCGATCGCTTTCTGTCGCTGTTTGGGTTTGCGCGGTGGTGATGTGAATCGTACGGGTTCGTACTTGACCTTCGCGACCAAAGCTAATCGTCACACCGATTTTGCGCAGGAAAGTTGCCGCTCGACGCAGCCGGCTAGACAGGACGCCAGGAGTGTCCGGCCGCGTCCTCGACTTTATGATGCGCTCGCTAGTCTCCATGGCGAGGGCGCCCAGAAGGTCCGTGGCGGTTCCCGTCCACATCGTCCGTTTGGACATCAAAGTACGCACGGCGGCGGCGACCGGATCAGCGTCGATCACATCCTCCACCGCCCCGTCGCGGTTGTGGCGGTAGGCCGCCTCAAAGGTGCCTGCTGGCCAGAGCGCCGTCTCGCAGGCCGTCACCCACAGGGCGAAGTCTGCCATGCGCGGCAGCTTCGCGAGCTTTATCCCGGGCAACCGCCTTAAGCCCTCGGCGACCGCGTCGAGGAGCACCCCAAGAATGCCGGGGCGCTCGGGCTCAAACGTGGTCCACAGTTCGGCCAGGGGGCGGCGGCGTTCTTCCGGAATCGGGTCCAACATCGCGAACAAGGAACGATCGGCCAGGTCGGGCCGCGTCACGACATCCTCGATGCCATTTAGGATCACCGGTCGAGTGACGTCGAATAACACTTCATCGTGATCGGTATAGAGCTGGCGCACGGCGAAGCCTCCTCCGGTTGCCAGCCGACAAAGCGTGTCGGAAATCCACGGAGGGATGTTCGACACGTTGTCGAACGTGAGCACATAGCCGTTATTGGCAGCAATGAACAAATCGCGGGCCTCACGCGGCAACGCGCGTAAGGGGGCGGCGTTTGGGTCCACCAGCGCTCGAAGGACCGACGAATTGATGGACTTTGCCGACCCCTGTTCGCCCGATAGCACGAGCACCGGATAGGGACCGCGATTGCGGAATGCGGCCAGCACCCAGGCGACCACTAGGACGAAGTCATTATCGGACTGGATATTTAGCAGAAGCCTGAAAGTATTGATCGAGCCCCCGGGTACCGGCATCGGCAGAGGCAGCATCCCGGCAGCACGCCGGAAGCGCACTGGCGGATTGTCAATCACACGCCAGCCGGAGGTGTCGACCTCCACCGCGCGCCATTTTTCGTCGCAGAGGTCAAGATAAAGCCGGCCGTTCAGTTCGCCAACGCGGATGTGAATCATGTGTTCGGGCGCATCGAAGTGCGCCTTCGCCTCGATTAGATTCAACGCTGATTGAAGCGCCTCGGAACTTGGAGCGCCTTTGGTCGTCTCGAAGAACTTACCTGCAAGCCAGTATCGGAAGCCTTTACTGCGGATCGGCCAAGTCTCGCGATGGCCTTTGATGTTAAGATCGGCGTAACATGTGCCGTCGGGCGTGTGAAACAGCCCGGCCGTCTGCGCGAGGTTGATCAGAATGTCCGCCTGCGTCGGACCGCGCCCGGCCATCTTGCGCCCTCTCTCGGCTCTGGACCCTACGAGCTTCCCGATGCGCTGCTTCGCCCACGCATCGAGATCTTTGTTGCGGTTGCGGGAATCAGCAGTTCACCAAAGCGCGAACAACCGATGAGCTGGGATGGCTGCCGCCGAGTTACGACGGTACCTTGATTGAAAAGGCCCGCTTGATCGCCGCAGCAATCCCAACCCGGTTTAATTTCTCGGGCGAACAGCTCGAGATAGGGACCAGGCACGAGCCGTTCGATCTGTTCTCTCACCTCGTCCGGTTTGCGGCTGTGTTCACGTCGGGGCGAAATAACAAGCTTTGGCACATCCCTGGCCCGTCGCTTCGGGTGGCCTCGGGTGGCGAGCAAGCATTGCTCGGGATTGGCTCTCGTCCAACAACCAAGGCCAGTAAAGAAGCCCTTGCTCTTAGTGTTCTGTTTGACCCAATAGAAGCCAACGGTCTTGTACTCGAAGCCCCATGCACGAATGAGCTCCAAGCCCCTGGGTAAAAATGGGTCAGGCACCCACAAGAAGAACGCGCAATCGGCAGCTGCGAGGTCGGCAACAGGAAGCGTGGCGAGTGCTTCGAAACTCAAGCAGTCATAATGCGAGATCGCGCTTCGGCCCGTTCCCTTGGTACTCCAGGTTCGGAACAGCCATGGCGGATCAGCGTAGATCACGCGATACTTATTCCGCGTCAAAGTGGTGAGAGAGTTCTCTTGCGTGCTGGGTGTTGGTGGGCTATTTGTTTTGTCGGTACAAACTTCTTCAGCCCTGCCTTGGCCGGCGGGGCTTTTTTCATCTTTGCTCATGCGGCACGCTCCCCGCGTCGATCGGGAGGGGAGCTCGTCAGCCCGCGCGGGCGCGCATCAATCCAGCGTGCGACTTCCTCCTCTTTCCAGCCGACGCTGTTGAGCCCCAGGCGGACTCGGGCGGGAAATTCGCCTTGACGTTCGAGTCGCCAGAGCGTCGTTCTGGACAATCCGGTGAGTCGGATGACCGCCGCAGTTCTAAGGATCAGCATGCAATTCCTCCGCTAGGTGCTGCACGGAGGATAGCGGCGCTACAGAATGAAACGAGTGTCTAATTGAGCGCCTAATAGGCCACCGGGGTCGAATTGACGCCCTATTCGGCCCCGGGCTGTGCTTGAGCGATCAAGTACTCCAGTCCTTTAACCGGCAGACGCTCTGGACACAGCAATTGAACCGGTCGAGGCTCTGGACACAACCGTTGGACTAAACCCCTCGCGTTCTTTGCCCATTCCGCCACGTCCGGATTAACCGGCTTGATTTTCTTATGCAGATCTGATCGCGAAAGCCGGCGCTTACCGAAAACTTTACTGTGAAAGTCCAGATCGAAGACCGCTAAAATACTATGGTTCGCCAAATTGTGGAGGTGGAGCTTTGTGACTCGAATATTTGCAGCTGGACGACCGCGCAGTTTAAATGGAGGCTCAAACTCTTTCCTCAGCCCGCGCAACCACTGATCAAATTTCTTTTTTAATAACTCATAATCCGACCAGGGATTGACTTGCAGCATCCGGCAGCCTGACATAGCGATCATCCATGTGACAATCCTATCCCGATGCTGCGGATTCATCATCTCGCGTGTGACCTCCACGAGGGGAGGCGGTCGCCATTCCAAGCGTGGAATTTTTCCATTGCGTTTGTTCTTAAGATACTCTTTCAGAGACACAGATTTGTAATATCCGTCCCAAAACTGTTTGCGGCCACGTTCGTCGAGACTTGAAGACTGATATTGCTCTTTAAGGGTCACACGTGAGTTCAGCATTATTGCCCAATCCTTGAGATTTAGGCGTCGCTGTAGCTCGTATTCCTCCCGATTGAACCAGGAATAATCTGACTCGTCCGCTTTTACCATGCTGCCTATCCCGTCGAGCGCAGCGGCACGAGCTTTCCGGAAGGCTCAGGCCGAGCGCAATATGCCGCCCACGCATCCATCAGTTTTCGACGCTTCTCGAACAGATCGCCGCGACGGTAAGCGGCTTCCACCTTATCGGCTACCGCGTGCGCCAGTGCCATTTCGACAACCTCGTTTGAGAAATCGGTGCGTTCGGCTGCCCAATCGCGAAACGTCGATCGAAAGCCGTGAGTCGTAAGATCGGTCCGATTCATCGCCCTGAGCAGCATCCAAAGCGCCATATCTGACAAGGTTTCCCGTCGATCGCCAGGGAATACGCGATCGTTCTGACGTAGGCTGTGCATTTGCCGCAGCACGGCGAGCGCCGCATCGGATAGAGGGACGCGATGCTCCCGGCCACTCTTCATCCTGGAGGCGGGGACCGTCCACACCTTGGCTCTCAGGTCGATTTCACTCCATCTCGCCCCAAGTACCTCGCCTGTTCTGGCCGCCGTCAGAATTACAAATTCCAAAGCTCTGGCAGCCTTGGCGGGGTGTTCTCGAAGCCCCTGGATGAAGGCGCCAATCTCGGGATATGGAAGAGCAGCGTGATGCTGAACAGCCCGCACCTTGGAAGGGCGGGGAAGCAACTTATCGAGGCGGCCTTTCCAGCGCGCCGGGTTATCGGCGTCACGGAAACCACGGGCCGCTGCCCAATCAAGCACCGCCTCGATGCGACCGCGAACTCTGCTTGCTGTCTCAGGCTTGGTCGACCAAATCGGCTCAAGCACCTTTATGACGAGCCCAACATCAACGGCTTGAACCGGCAGACGCCCAAAGGCCGGCGAGACGTAAGTGGATAATGTGTTCTGCCATTGCGCGGCGTGCTTGGGACTTCTCCATCCGGCTCGATGAGCTGCGATGTATCGCTCGGCGCATTCATCGAACGTCATTGCCTTGGCGAGCTCGGCCGCTGCGGAGGCGCGCTGCGCGGTTCGCGCTTCGATCGGGTCTCGGCCCTGGTCGCGAATCTTGCGGCACTCAGCGGCCTTTTCGCGCGCTTCCGCCAGGCTCACAGCATCGAGCGAGCCCAGGCCCATGTATCGCTCTTTTCTGTTCCCCGCGGCGAAGCGGAATATCCAGCTCTTGGAAATGTGACGGGTGTTGTTGGGGGTGACTTGCAGATAGAGGCCGCCACCGTCGGCATACAGTTGAACGCGGGACGTACCGTCAGTGCGCCTTCCAGGCTTGGCGTTTTTCACTTTTGCTGGTGAGAGGCGGTGGATGCTTCGTGACACTGACCTAACCCCGTCTGTACCCACGCAAAACGTTGGTACACGATGGAGCTGCACGAAACAAGAGGAAAAGCAAAAATACGAAAAGGGCGCGGTTTACTGCATACACTGCCATGGTGTGAAACAGGGTAATATACGAATTTGGCGGAGGACCGCTCCGCTTTGGTGTTGCATTTGCGCGTGGTTTGCGGAGAATATGGCAGGCCCCTCGACGATATGCGGCGTGCCGCTGTCGTGTGAAACGTGCGTAGAGTTGGGAACGGGATGCGGGTGGGGAGCCGCGAAACCTTGCGATCGTGCGTGCTTGCGCGCACGAAGGGCATTGCATTCCAAGGCACTATCTCCGCACGGACTTCGACGGGGGGCATTGCGCGGCCCTGCGCCTGCGCCGAACCGGCGCCCTTGCCATGACATTGCTGTGGGGAGCTGGCATGGCCGGATGCGGCATCTCTCCGTCGGCACTGACGTCGGACCCCAAGTCCGCCATCGCTCCGATGTCGCTCACGATGGAAAGCGTGCCATCCGGGGCGCAAGCCCAGATCCGCGGGGGATCGAGCTGTCGCACGCCCTGCGAGCTCACCGTGAGGCCCACGGGACCCTTCGTGGTTGAGTTCACGCTCAGGAATCATGAGCCTCAATCCGTGCAAGTCGTGCTCGCCGCCTCCAATCCCGAAGACATATCGGCGGGAATTCGTCTCGATCCCAACCCTGTTACGGTTACGCTGACTGCGATCCCGCAGCCGCCCACCAAGGTGAGCCCGCCGAAGATCTCCGCGGCAAGACCCGCCGCGCCGGAGAGCGCACAATCAGTCCCGCCGCAGAACACGGGGATTGTCGCCTCCCGATGGCCCACGCAGTGAATTCGGCGGGCTCAAGCCGCCGCAATGGAACGTGACCGCTTCCACGCACAGCCAAAACGCGTAATAATCCGTATTTCCAAATCCCCGCGAGCTGCAAGGATACGCGGAGGTTGAAGTGTCACCCGCGAAGCTTGCGCCGCGGCGGAGTGCCGGGCGAGGGAGTGCGTAGATGTCATCTTCGAGCGATTGGGAGATGCCGCTTGCTGTCCAGCCAAAACCCGAACATTACGACTACGACCTCGAGGAGGCATTGACCGCTCTGGTCGGGTTGCGGGCGATCGTTCCCAGCGACGCGTTCACGGCGGAGACCTTGGGCACCGAACGTGCCGGAAACGGTGTGCTGATCCGCGATGGGGTCGTGCTGACCATCGGATACCTCATCACCGAGGCGCAGACGATTTGGCTGCATCCGGCGGACGGCCATCCGGTCCCGGCTCATGTGCTTGCCTATGACCAGGAGACCGGCTTCGGCCTGGTGCAGGCACTGGCGCGGCTTGATCTGCCGACGTTACCCATCGGCCGGTCGCGGGATGCGAAAATAGGCGACCCGGTCGTGGTCGCCGGTGCCGGAGGGCGAAAGCATTCGGTCGTCGCCCGCATTGCCGCCAAGCAGGAGTTCGCCGGCAACTGGGAATATGTGCTGGATGAGGCGATCTTCACTACGCCCGCGCATCCGTTCTGGGGCGGCACCGCGATGATTGGCGGCGACGGCGCCCTTCTCGGGATAGGCTCGCTGCAAGTGCAGCAGGTGCGCGAAAGCGGCACGGCCGAGCCTCTCAACATGATCGTGCCCATCGACATTCTCAAGCCGATCCTCGAGGACCTTTTGACCCTCGGCCGGCCAAATCATCCGCCGCGCCCCTGGCTCGGGCTCAATGCCACCGAGATTGACGACAAGATTGTGGTGGCGCGCGTTTCGAGCGGCGGGCCGGCACGACGCGCCAATCTGCGCACCGGCGATGTCGTGGTGGCAGTCGCGGGCACCAAGGTGAGCGATCTCGCCGGCTTTTTCCGCAAGGTGTGGTCGCTCGGCAAGGCTGGTGTGCAGGTACCGCTGACGATCTATCGCGACGGTCGCACTATCGAGGCGCGGGTGGCCTCCGGCGACCGCAATCGCTTCCTGAAAGGACCGAGCTTACACTGACGCATAAATGCAACACTCGAAAGAATTTCGAAAACGACGCAGTTGTCGCAACGCTCGCATCCCATTATCATTCAAGTTCTCTGTGCTCCTGCGCGCGCGGTGATACAGAGATCGTGAGAAGCCCCGGTCGCCCGACTGAACCAGGCCGGGGCTTTTCCTTTTGGGTGCCGGGTCCGCGCTGCTCTCTCATTCAAGCCTGATCTTGGCGTCGTTGATGATGGCTTCGTATTTCGCCATTTCGTCGCGGATGTACTTTGCGAATTGGTCGCCGGGCGCGCCGATCGGATCGAATCCAAGCAAATTTAGCCGTTGCTTGACTTCCGGTCTTGCCAGCACTTTGGCGATATCGCCTTCCAGCTCGTGAGAGATTTCGATCGGCAGATTTTTCGGCCCCCACAATCCGTACCACGACACGAACTCGAAACCTTTTACGCCGGCTTCTTCGACCGTCGGTATTTCCGGTGCGGCAGCGGCGCGCTTGAGGCTGGTGAGGGCCAGCGCCTTGATCTGGCCCCCTTGCGCGAGCGGGAGCGACGAGAGCATCGGATCGGCAAGCAGCTGGATCTGTCCGCTCATGAGGTCGGTGAGCGCGGGTGCCGTCCCCTTGTAGGAAACGACGAGGGTCTCGAGACCGGCGTCGCGTTTCAACTGCTCAATGGCGAGATGGCTGGCAGAGGCGACGGTGGTGGCGCCGAAAGTGAATTTCTGCGGATTCCTGCGAACGAGATTAAAAAAGTCCCTGAGGTTGTCAGCCGGCACGCTCGGCGTGGTGCTCACGATCAGCGGACCGTCAGCAAGGAGAACGACCGGCGTGAAATCCTTCACCACATCGTAGGGCACATTCTTGTACAGGAACGGATTGATCACGTGCACCGATGCCGACACCAGCAGGGTGTAGCCGTCGGCAGCCGCCTTGGCCACGACGTTGGCTCCGACCGTTCCGGAGGCCCCGCCGGCGCGGTTCTCAACAATGAAATGCTGGCCGACCGTCTCGTTGAGCTTCTGCACCAGAATGCGGGCGACGCCGTCGACCGATCCGCCGGGCGGAAACGGGACCACGACGGTGACGGTCCGCGAAGGATAGCTCTCGGCGACGGCACGCGAGGGCAGGGCGCCGAGGAAGGACGCCAGGAGTGGCGGGAGCAATGCTGCGCGGAGCGCGATCGCGAACGCCGAGACTCTTGTGGGACGCATGAGTCGATCCTTTCGCAGCCCTCGGCATCCACCGGATGGCTTGTTCCTTGCACCGGAGAATGTTGGCTGGTGGAGAACCCGCCCGCTCGAAGCACGGGAATGCAACGTAGGTGCCGCACGCATCCTGCCGATGCGGGATGATCGTGATTTTTTGATTCCGTTCAGGCCGCAACGGCCGAGACGGACGCGACCTTGTAGCCGTATTTCCTGTCGAGCCCGAGCTCCTGGACAATGCGCAGTCCCTTGGCGAGAGCCTCGCCTTCAAGGGCGTTCAACGGCTTGCGCAGGTCGCCGGCGGGAAGACCAAGCGCTTTCATCAGCGATTTCACCGCTACGGGATTGATGACGCAATAGGTGAAGTGCAGGA
>Ga0306924_10003293_pt1 | contig 15501 bp, 11 predicted proteins | sample sta12Can44000111_FD_203756 | JGI IMG/M metagenome (GOLD analysis project Ga0306924, IMG submission 203756) | Lab enrichment of tropical soil microbial communities from Luquillo Experimental Forest, Puerto Rico - statanox.12C.anox.44.000.111 (v2)... | ecosystem: Environmental > Terrestrial >... | reverse complement strand
GCGTTCCAGACGCTGGCGTCGCAGCTGTCGGACCTTACCGGCGGCGAGGACGGGCTCACGTTCAAGATGCCCGAGATTCTCTCGCCCAGCTTCGAGTTCGAGCTGATGGGCCACGCGTTCGACGGCCGCCTGGTCAGCTTCTACCTGTTGTTCGTGCTGTCGCTCGTGCTGGTGCTGGCGATCCTGCGCATCGTCAATTCACCGTTCGGCCGGGTACTGCAGGCGATTCGCGAGAACGAGTTTCGCGCCGAGGCGATCGGTTACCGCGTGGTGGTGTTCCGCACCATGTCGAGCATCCTGTCGGCGCTGTTCGCGACTTTGGCCGGCGCCATGCTCGCGATCTGGCTTCGCTACAACGGGCCGGATACCTCGCTGTCGTTCGAAGTCATGCTGGATGTGCTGCTGATCGTGGTGATCGGCGGCATGGGCACGATCTACGGCGCAGCCATCGGCTCGGGCATCTTCGTGGTCGCGCAAAGCTACCTGCAGGATCTGCTCAGACACGGCAGCGACGCCGCGTCGGGCCAGCCCTGGCTGGCCGCGCTGCTGTCGCCCGACCGCTGGTTGCTGTGGCTCGGCGTGCTGTTCGTCCTGTCCGTTTACTACTTCCCCACCGGCATCGTCGGCCGCCTTCGGGCGGCGCCAACGGCGGCTGCCTTACGTCAACCACCCGAAGAAAAGGAGACTCCGTGAAGACAACCCGAGCGTTATTCAGGCCCCGGTCGCGTGTCGCGGCCTGGGCGGCGGCCATCGCCGTCCCCATCCTGCTCGCCGCGTGCGGTGGCGGAGGCGGCGAGGACCTCACGGGCGACCTGCTGGTGCGAAACACCCACCTGGGTCCAATCAAGGGTGCCGTGGATTCGGCGACAGGCACCTACGCCTGGAAGGGCATCCCCTATGCCAAGCCGCCGGTGGGCACCTTGCGTTGGCAGCCGCCCCAGGAGCCCGACGCCTGGAGCACGGCCCGCACCACCACCGCGTTCGGCAATGCCTGCTCGCAGTACGGGCGCATCTACGGCCCCGGCGCGAACAACCGCTACGACGAGACCATCGGCACCACGCTGAACCAGGCCGTGGGTAGCGAAGATTGCCTGTACCTGAACGTGTGGCGGCCGGCCGGCGTGGACACCAACCTGCCGATCATCGTGTTCTTCCATGGTGGCAGCAATGTCTCCGGCTATACCGCCGACCCGATGTACGACGGCGCTGCACTGGCCAAGGCCGCCAATGCGATCGTCGTGACACCGAACTTCCGGCTGGGCATTCTGGGCTTCCTCAGCGTCGCGCAGCTCAAGACCGGCGATGCGCAAACGGACTCGGGCAACTTCACGATGCTCGACAGCACCAAGGCGCTGCAGTTCGTGCGCACCAACGCGAAGGCCTTCGGCGGCAACCCGGACAACGTGACGATCGTCGGGCAGTCGGCCGGTGCGATCAACGTCTGGGCGTTGCAGACCTCGCCGCTGATGACCAGCGCCACGACCAAGCTGTTCCATCGCACGATGCCGATGTCCGGCGGCATCTCCCTGGCGACCAACCTGCCCGCGGGCAGCATCCCGACGCTGAGCCCGGCGAGCACGTACCAGGCGCAGGGTGCTGCGCTGGTGCAGAACCTGCTGATCGCCGACGGTCTGGCGACGGACGCCGCCTCGGCGCAGGCCTACATCGCCAGCCACACCAATGCGCAGATCGCCGACTACTTGCGAGGCAAGTCACCGGCGCAGCTGTTCTCTGTGCTGCTGACCAAGTTGGCGCTTGCCGGCCTGTCCGGCTCGGGGCCGATCCCGGACGGCACCGTGGTGGCCGCCGATCCGATCGCCGCGATCAACGCAGGCAACTACGTGAAGGTGCCGACGCTGGCCAGCAACACGCGCGACGAGGGCAAGCTGTTCCCGTCCTTCCTGCCGTTGGTCGGCGGCAGCGGGAACGCGCGCATCGTGACAGACGCGCAGCTGTTCGCGAACCACTTCTCGTACAAGCCGAACGCCGCGCCGCAGACAACGGTCGAGCAATGGATCGCAGCGTCCTACCTGCCGGTCAATGCGCCGACCACCGGCTTCACCGCCCGTGCCGATCAGCTCAACAAAGTCTTCTTCCTCGCGAGCCGGGACAACGTGCTGAACGCGCTCAAGAGCAAGCAGGACAACGTCTGGTACTACCGCTTCGACTGGGATGAGCAGCCCGCTCCGTGGAACGACATCTACGGCGCGGTGCACGTGGTGGACCTGCCTTTCCTGTTCGGAAATTTCGGACCCTCACTGTTCGCCAACGTGTGGTTTACCGATGCCAATCGGCCGGGCCGCCAGGACCTCTCGGCCACGATGATGCAGACGGTGGCGGCGTTCGCGCGCACCGGGGATCCGAACAACCTCTCCCTTGGCGTGAACTGGCCCGCGTGGCCGCGTACGTTGGTGTGGGATGCCACGCCGACGAACAAGGTCATCCACGTGGAGTAGGAGCGGCTTGCTGGGACGGGACCTGGGTCCCTTCCAGCGCCCTCAAGGAGTCAATACAAAAATGGGGTACAGCTCCCGATACGCGACCTGCGCCGGCCGCGAAATCCACTACACCGAATGGGGCGCGCAGCAGGGCCGTACGGTGATCGCGTGGCATGGTTTGGCGCGCACCGGTCGCGACATGGACGAACTCGCCGAGCACCTGTCGTCTCGGTATCGCGTGATCTGTCCCGACACGATCGGACGGGGCTTCAGCCAGTGGAGCCCCGATCCGGTTAACGAATACACCTTGCGCTTCTACGCCAGGCTGGCCGCGGACCTGTTCGATCGCCTGGGCGTCGCGCAGGCGCACTGGGTGGGCACCTCGATGGGCGGCGCGATCGGCCTCGTGTGCGCCGCGGGCCTGTTCGAGCCGCAACTCAAGGGGCGGATCACCAGCCTGGTGCTCAACGACAACGCGCCGCGGCTGGCGCCATCAGCACTCGAGCGCATCAAGGCCTATGCCGGACATCCGCCGGCGTTCGCGACCATGGCGGAACTCGAAGCTTTCTTTCGGCAGGTGTACAAGCCCTATGGGTGGCTCAGCGACGCGCAATGGCGACGCCTGACGGAGACCTCGACGCGGCGCCTGCCCGACGGGCGCCTGACGCCGCATTACGACCCCGCGATGGTGCGGCAGTTCACCGACCATCCGGACGACTACGCCACCTGGGCGCACTACGACGCCCTGGACATCCCGGTGCTGTGCTTGCGCGGCGCGGAATCCGACCTGGTGCTGCCCGACGCCACCGAAGAGATGTTGCGGCGTGGTCCCGGGGCACGCGGGCTCACGCGCATCGTGGAAGTGCCCGGTTGCGGCCACGCGCCGGCGCTGAACGTTGCGGACCAGCTGCAGCTGGTCACGGCTTTCATCGACCAGCACGAACGCACGGCCTGAGAAGGCGTCAGCGGACGGCGGCGCCTTCCGCGGCGGCGGCACGGGTCGGCCAACCCGCCAGGTGCCGCTGCGCCAGTTCGCCCAGTGCCGCGATCCACGCCGGATCGTCATTCAGGCACGGGATGTAGTGGAAGGTCTTGCCGCCCGAGGTGAGGAATGCGCGCCGGCATTCCATGGCGATCTCCTCCAGCGTTTCCAGGCAGTCGCTCGGGAATCCGGGGCACAGGACGTCGACCCGCTCGATCCCCTTTCGGGCCAATTCACGCAGCGTCGGCTCGGTGTAGGGCTCCAGCCACTTGGCCTTGCCGAAACGTGACTGGAAGGTCACGCAATAGTCCCTGGGCGACAGGCCCAGGCGCTCGGCGAGCAGGCGCGCCGTCGCCTGGCATTCGTTGGCATAAGGGTCGCCCAGCTGCTGGGTTCGTTGCGGCACGCCGTGGAAGCTCATGACCAGCTGTCCCGCGCGGCCGTGTTCGCGCCAGTGCGCGGTGATGCGGCCCGCCAACGCGCGGATGTAGTCCGGGTCGTCGTGGAACTGGTTGATGAAACGCAGCTCCGGCAGCGTGCGGGTGCTCGCGCCCCACATGCCCACGGCATCCGTCACGCTGGCTGTGGTGGTGCCTGAATACTGCGGATAGGCCGGCAGCACCAGGATGCGGTCCGCACCCTCAGCCTTGAGCGCGTCGAGTTGCGAGGCGATGGAAGGACTGCCGTAGCGCATCGCGTGGCGCACCAGCACCCGATGTCCGCGCTCGCCCAGCCAGCCTTGCAGCAGCTTGGCCTGTTTCTCGGTCCAGAGTTTCAGGGGCGATCCCTCGGGGGTCCAGATGCTGGCGTACTTGGCCGCTGACTTTGACGACCGCAAGGGCAGGATCACCCCGTGCAGCAAGGGCAGCCAGACGGCGCGAGGAATCTCGACCACGCGCGGGTCGCTCAGGAATTCCCGGAGGTAGCGGCGCACGGCAGCCGGCGTCGCTTCGTCGGGCGTCCCGAGATTGCAGAACAGGATCGCGGTGGCGCTGGTGCGCCCATCGCGGGCCTGGGGCTCGGGCCGGAACCGGGGTGTGGAAGGCATGCGCTATTCTCACTGAATGCTCGACATTGACCGGATCAAGGCAATCAGCCTGGACCTAGACGACACGCTGTGGCCGATCTGGCCCACCATCGAGCGTGCCGAGAAGGTGCTTCACGACTGGCTGGTGGAGAACGCGCCGATGACGGCCGCCATGTTCTCCAGTCCCTCCGCGCTGCGGGAAATTCGCAGCTACATGGCGCACAACCGGCCCGATCTCAAACATGACCTCAGCGCCGTACGGCGAGAATCGATCCGGCTGGCGCTGTACCGCGCCGGCGAGAATCCGCTGCTGGCCGAACGGGCCTTCGAGGTCTTCTTCGCCGAGCGGCAGCGCGTCGACCTGTTCGAGGATGTGCTGCCAGCGCTGGAGCTGCTGGCGTCGCGCTTTCCGCTGGTGAGCTTGTCCAACGGCAACGCCGACCTGAATCGCGTGGGACTGGCGCCGTACTTCCGCGCAGCCATCACCGCGCGCGAGTTCGGCGTCGGCAAGCCCGATCCGCGCATCTTCCATGCGGCGGCGGGTGCGGTCGACCTCAATCCCGAAGACATGCTGCACGTCGGCGACGACGCCACCCTGGATGCGCTGGGTGCTCTCAACGCCGGCATGCAGGCCGCCTGGGTGAACCGCTCCGATGCGCTCTGGCCACACGAAGCCGAACCGCACCTCGCGTTGAGCAACCTCACGGAACTCTGCGACTTGTTCCGGGCCTAGATTCGGCCCAGTGCCTGCACCTTCCATGCCAGCCAGAACTTGCGCAAGGGCGTGAGGCTCACGCGCTGGTGCAACACCTGAAAACCGTCGCGCTCGATCTCGTCGAGCAGCGTGCGGTAGATGCTGGCCATCATCAGGCCGGGCTTCTGGCTGCGCCGGTCGGCCGGCGGCAGCAGCGCGAGCGCCTCGTCGTAGAGCGCGCGGGCGCGGTCGGCCTGGAATTTCATCAGGGCGGTGAAGCGCTCCGAGTAGCTGCGATTGAGGATCTCGCTGGCCTTCACCTCGAATTGCTGCAACTCGCTGACCGGCAAATAGATGCGGCCACGCGTGGCATCCTCGCCCACGTCGCGGATGATGTTCGTCAGCTGGAATGCTAGCCCCAGCTTGTGCGCGTAGGCGGTGGTGATTTCCTGGCTCTGGCCGAAGATGCGCGCCGCCACCTCGCCGACGATGCCGGCGACCAGATGGCAATAGCGCTGCAAGCCGGCGAAATCCAAATAGCGCGTCTGCTGCAGGTCCATCTCGCAGCCTTCGATGACGGCGAGCAGTTGCCGCTCCTCGATGCCGAACTCGGCGGCGCAGGGCATCAGCGCCTTCATCACCGGATGCTCGGGCCGGCCCTGGTACGACTTGGCGACCTCGGCCTGCCACCAGGCGAGTTTGGTGTGCGCCACGCCCGGGTCGCTGACTTCGTCGACCACGTCATCCACCTCGCGGCAGAACGCGTAGAAGGCGGTGATTGCGTCGCGCCGCGGCTTGGGCAGGAAGAGAAACGCGTAATAGAAGCTGCTGCCGGAAGCAGCGGCCTTGTCCTGGACATATTCCTGCGGAGTCATTGGCGCCGATTGTCCCATTCACCGCAGACCTTCGAATTGCCGCTGCAGCGCCGAGCGTCCCGCGAGGGTCACCGCCATCTGCCACAGCACGCGGCGCACCTGGGCGCGCGGCATCTTCACCTTGCGCTCCAGCGCCTGCGAGCCCGCGTCGCGCAGCAGCGCCAGGGTGCGCGTGCCCAGCAGCGCTGGCAGCGCGGACGCGGCGCGGATGCGGCGGTTGCGGACCGCCAGCGCATAGCGCAGGCCGTCTTCCAATCCGGATTGCGCCCGTGCAGCCCACGGTTGGCACACGGCGTGCACGCGCTGCGGCTCGGCCAGGATCGTCTGCGGTGTCAGGCCGGCACGCCTGAGCTCGTCGTCGGGCAGGTAGCAGCGGCCTGACGCGAGGTCGGCGCCGGCGTCGCGCAGGACGTTCACCAGCTGCAGTGCCATGCCGTAACGGCGTCCCAGGTCCCGCATGTCGGCCTTGGGACGTTCGGCAAAGCCGGGCATGTGCCGGAACCCCAGCTCGGTCCAGAACTCGCCCACGCAGCCGGCGACCAGGTAGGTGTATTCCTCGAGCTGCGATGCCGTCGCCAGGGCCACCGGTTGACCGCGCGAGGCTTCGCCGAAGCGCTCCACATCCAGGCGCTGGCCGCGGGTGATGTGCGCGAGCACCGTGCGCACATCGGCCTGGTCCGCGGGCGCGAGCGCTTCCATCCAGTCCATCCAGCGGGGCAGGGCCCGCAGCAGTGCCCGCTCGCCTTCGTCCTCGAGCGATGCGGGGACCTCGGGCGCAAACGGCCTCTGTGAAGCGATGGCGTCGGCCAATGCGCTTAATTGCTGGGCGCGTTCCGCGGCAGGGATGCCCGGCGCGTCCGCCAGCGTGTCGCTGGCGCGGGCCAGCAGGTAGCCGACTGCGACCGGCCGGCGTAGCCCGGAAGGCAGCAACCACACCGACAGGAAGAAGGAGCGGGATACCTGCCGCAAGAGTTCGAGCAAGGCCATGTCGGCTGAGGCATCGGGCGTTCGCATGGCTGCGGATTGTCCTTGACAAGGCGGATTCACTCACCTAGATTACTAACCGGTCAGTCATTAACTGAACACTTCCCCAGGTTCACCATGCTTGCAAGCTCTGCTGGCCGCGCCGCGGCCCGTCTCGGTCTTCCCTTGGCTCTGATTGCTGCACTGGCCTTGAGCGCTTGCAGCAAGCACGAGCCCGCCCCCGAGCCGGTGCGGGCCGTGAAGGTGCTCACCGTCGGCGTCGGCGCTTTCAATACCGACCACGAATTCGCGGGCGAGGTGAAGGCCCAGGTCGAGTCGCGACTGGGCTTTCGCGTGGCAGGCAAGATCGTGGCGCGGCAGGCCGAGGTCGGGCAGCGCGTGAAAGTCGGACAGGTGCTGGCGCAGCTCGATCCCCGCGACTACCAGCTCGCGGCCGATGCCGCGCGTGCGCAGGTGGCGGCGGCCCAGACCAACCGCGACCTGGCGGCGGCCGATTTCAAGCGCTACACCGCGCTGAAGGACCAGAACTTCATCAGCGGCGCCGAACTCGAGCGGCGCGAAACCACGCTCAAGGCCGCGCAGGCGCAACTGGATCAAGCGCAGGCGCAACTCACCTCGCAAGGCAACCAGGCCGCCTATGCGAACCTGTTGGCCGACGCGTCGGGCGTCATCACCGCGATCGAAGCCGAGCCCGGCCAGGTGGTGAGTGCCGGCATGCCCGTGGTGCGCATTGCGCGCGATGGTTCGCGCGACGTGGTGTTCGCCGTGCCTGAAGACAAGGTGGCGGCGATCCAGCCCAGCTCCGAGGTCAAGGTCCGCAACTGGTCCGACAACAGTGAAATGATGGGCAAGGTGCGCGAAGTCGCCGCCAGCGCCGACCCGGTGACGCGCACGTTCCAGATCAAGGTGTCGCTCGACGCGAAGACCGCGCCGGCGCTCGGTGCCACGGTCTATGTGTCGCCCAAGGCACTGAGCCGGGCCGGCGCGCCGGTGATCAAGCTGCCCACCAGCGCATTGCGCCAGGAGGGGCAGGGCACGGCGGTGTGGGTGCTGGACAAGGCCACGATGACCGTCAAGTCGGTGCCGGTCAAGCTGGCCACGGCCGACGGCAACGAGGCGGTGGTCGCCTCCGGCCTGCAGCCTGGCATGCTGGTCGTATCGGCCGGTGTTCATGTCCTGTCGCCGGGACAGAAGGTCTCGATCTACCAGGAGCGCTCGGCGCTGCCGGCCGCACCAATGCCCGAAGCGACCGCGCCCAGCCAGGAAGCCGGGGTCGCGGCCACAGGGACCGCGCAGGCTGCCACGCTGCGCGCGGCCAAGTGAGGGCCGCGATGAGCACGACCGCCGACACTCCCAAGGAGAGCTTCAACCTTTCGAAATGGGCGCTCGATCACCCGGCGCTGACGCGCTACCTGATGGTGGTGCTGATGGTGCTGGGCATCGCCGCCTATTTCCAGCTCGGGCAGGACGAAGACCCGCCGTTCACTTTCCGCGCCATGGTGGTCCGCACCTACTGGCCCGGCGCGACGGCGCAGCAGGTGGCCGAGCAGGTCACCGACAAGCTGGAGCGCACGCTGCAGGAAGTGCCCTATGCCGACAAGATCCGCAGCTATTCCAAGCCCGGCGAGTCGCAGATCATTTTCCAGATCAAGGATTCGTCCAAGCCGTCCGAGGTTGCCAATGTCTGGTACACGGTGCGCAAGAAGATCGGCGATATGCGCTACACCCTGCCGCCGGGCGTGCAGGGGCCGTTTTTCAACGACGACTTCGGCGATGTCTATGGCGTGATCTACGCGTTGGAGTCCGACGGCTTCAGCTACGCCGAACTGAAGGACTTCGCCGACAGCGTGCGCCAGCAGCTGCTGCGCGTGCAGGACGTGGCGAAAGTGGAGCTGTTCGGCGTGCAGGACGAAAAGCTCTACATCGAGATCTCACAGAAGCGCCTGGCCCAGCTCGGCCTGGACATGACGCAGGTGCTCGCGCAGCTCGGACAGCAGAACGCCATCGAATCGGCGGGCGCGGTGCAGACGCCGCTGGACGTGGTGCAGGTGCGCGTCGCCGGCCAATTTGAAGCGGTGGAGCATCTGCGCGACATGCCGATCCGCGGCGCGTCGGGCAACCAACTGCGCCTGGGCGACATCGCCCAAGTCACGCGCGGCTACGTGGACCCACCGCAGGTCAAGGTGCGGCACGACGGCAAGGAAGTGATCGCGCTGGGCGTGTCGATGGCCAAGGGCGGCGACATCATCCGCTTGGGCGAATCGCTCAAGAGCAGCATGCACCGCATCGAGGACGGCCTGCCGGCGGGTATCCGCCTGGTGCAGCTGCAGGACCAGCCGCGCGCGGTCTCGAATTCGGTCAACGAGTTCCTGCACACGCTGTTCGAAGCCGTGGCGGTGGTGCTGGCGGTAAGCTTCATCTCGCTGGGGCTGCACAAGCGCCCGAATGCCGCGACGCTGCCCCTGTGGAAGCGCTGGTACGTCGATGTCCGCCCGGGCCTGGTCGTGGCGATCACCATCCCGCTGGTGCTGGCGGTGACCTTCCTGGCCATGCAGTACTGGGGCATCGGCCTGCACAAGATCTCGCTGGGCTCGCTGATCATCGCCCTGGGCCTGCTGGTGGACGACGCGATCATCGCAGTGGAGATGATGGTGCGAAAGCTGGAGGAGGGCTACGACAAAGTTCGTGCCGCCACCTTCGCCTACGAGATCACCGCGATGCCCATGCTCACCGGCACGCTGATCACGGCCGCCGGCTTCCTGCCGATTGGCGTGGCCAAGTCGACGGTGGGCGAGTACACCTTCGCGATCTTCGCGGTGACGGTGATCGCGCTGGTGCTCAGCTGGCTGGTCTCGGTCTATTTCGTGCCCTATCTGGGCACGCTACTGCTCAAGCCCAAGCCGGTCTCGTCCGACCACCACGAGCATTTCGACACGCCGTTCTATCGCCACTTTCGCCGCGCGGTGGACTGGTGCGTGGAGCACCGCTGGATCACCATTGCCGCCACTGTGCTGACCTTTGCGCTGGGCTTCGTCGGCATGGGCAAGGTGCAGCAGCAGTTCTTCCCGGATTCGAGCCGGCCGGAGATCTTGGTCGACATCTGGTTTCCCGAAGGCACTTCGTTCGCCGCCAACGAAGAGGTCACTCGGCGGGTCGAGCAGCGCCTGCGCAATGAGCCGGGCGTGACGACGGTGAGCACCTGGGTCGGTTCGGGCGTGCCGCGCTTCTACCTGCCGCTGGACCAGGTGTTCCCGCAGACCAATGTCTCGCAACTCATCGTGATGCCGAAGGACCTCCACACGCGCGAGGAGCTGCGTGTGAAGTTCCCGGCGCTGCTGGCCCAGGAGTTTCCCGAGGTGCGCGGCCGCGTGAAACTGCTGCCCAATGGCCCGCCGGTGCCGTACCCGGTGCAGTTCCGCGTGGTCGGCCCGGACCCGGCCGTGCTGCGCGAGCGCGCCGATGAAGTGAAGGCGGTGATGCGCGCCAGCCCGAATACCCGCGGCGTGAACGACAACTGGAACGAATCGGTCAAGGTGCTGCGGCTGGAAGTGGACCAGCAAAAGGCCCGTGCGCTGGGCGTGACCAGCCAGTCCATCGCGCAGGCGGCCAAGACGATCCTGGCCGGCACGGCCGTGGGACAGTACCGCGAGAACGACAAGCTGATCGACATCGTGTTGCGCCAGCCGCTGGATGAACGCAATGCGATCACCGACCTGGGCAACGGCTACCTGCCGACGGCCTCGGGCAAGGCCATTCCGCTGACGCAGATCGCCAAGCCGGTGTTTTCGTGGGAGCCGGGGGTGATGTGGCGCGAGAACCGTGACTACGCCATCACCGTGCAAAGCGACATCGTCGAGGGCCTGCAAGGCGCGACCGTGACCGGCGAACTGCTGCCCAAGCTGCAGGCGCTGGAGAAGACGTGGCCGCTGGGCTACGCGATCCAGGTGGCCGGCGCGGTGGAGGAAAGTTCCAAAGGCCAGGGCTCGATCGCGGTGGGGGTGCCCATCATGCTGTTCATCACCTTCACACTGCTGATGCTGCAGTTGCATAGCTTCAGCCGCTCCATGCTGGTGTTCATCACCGGCCCCCTGGGCATTGCCGGCGTGGCGGGGGCGTTGCTGCTGCTCGATCGGCCGTTCGGCTTCGTCGCACTGCTGGGGGTGATCGCCCTCATGGGCATGATCCAGCGCAACTCGGTGATCCTGATCGACCAGATCGAGCAGGATCGCGCGCGCGGCGTGCCCACCTGGGACGCGATCGTCGAGTCGGCGGTGCGGCGCTTGCGGCCCATCGTCCTGACCGCCGCAGCGGCGGTGCTGGCGATGATTCCTCTGTCGCGCTCGGTGTTCTGGGGGCCGATGGCGGTCGCGATCATGGGCGGCCTGGTGGTGGCCACCGTGCTGACGCTGCTGGCGCTGCCCGCGATGTATGCGGCCTGGTTCCGTGTCAAGCGCGAAGGGGCGATCGCAGCGGCGTAAGCGCGAGCTGCGCAGCCCGGCAGTCATCTGTTTTAAAATATCGGATTGACCGGATTCCAGCGGGCCGCCGGGTGAGGTGGCGCTGAATGAGTACCGCGGGGACGCGCGCCTCGATTTGGAGTGGGATGCAAGGCGCAAAGCGCAGCCATAGCCGAAGCTATGGCGAGCATTTGCAACGCCGCAGACCGTCCAAAGCGAGGATGCGCGACCCGCGAGGACTTGTTCAGCGCCGCCTCGATACCTGGCTGCCCGCTTTCCCTTTCAGGCAAGCGCGGGTGGCGAAATTGGTAGACGCACCAGGTTTAGGTCCTGACGCCAGCAATGGCGTGTCGGTTCGAGTCCGACCCCGCGCACCAGGACACCATTGATTCACAAGTGAGAACACCATGGCCGTGAACGTTGAAACCCTCGAGAAGCTGGAACGCAAGATCACGCTGACGCTGCCTGCCGACGCCATCAAGTCCGAAGTCGATTCGCGCCTGAAGCGCCTGGCGCGCACCGTGAAAATGGACGGCTTCCGTCCGGGCAAGGTGCCGATGACGGTGGTGACCCAGCGCTACGGCTACTCGGTGCACTACGAAGTGATGAACGACAAGGTCGGTGAGGCTTTTGCGCAGGCGGCCAACGAGGCCAAGCTGCGCGTGGCCGGCCAGCCGCGCATCACCGAGAAGGAAGAAGCGCCCGAAGGCCAGCTGGCCTTCGACGCCGTGTTCGAGGTGTACCCCGAAGTGAAGATCGGCGATCTCGAGGGTGCCGAAGTCGAGAAGCTGAGCGCCGACGTGAGCGACGCCGCCATCGACAAGACGCTGGACATCCTGCGCAAGCAGCGCCGCACCTTCGCCCAGCGCGCGCAGGATTCCGCCGCGCAGGACACCGATCGTGTCACCGTCGACTTCGAAGGCAAGATCGACGGCGAGCCCTTCCAGGGCGGCAAGGCCGATGACTTCCAGTTCCTGGTGGGCGAAGGCCAGATGCTCAAGGAGTTCGAAGACGCGGTGCGCGGCATGAAGTCCGGCGAGAGCAAGACCTTCCCGCTGGCCTTCCCGGCCGACTACCACGGCAAGGACGTGGCCGGCAAGCAGGCCGACTTCATGGTCACGGTCAAGAAGATCGAGGCGGCCAACCTACCCGAAGTGAACGAGGCCTTCGCCAAGACACTGGGCATCGCCGATGCCACGGTGGATGGCCTGCGCGCCGACATCAAGAAGAACCTCGAGCGCGAAGTGAAGTTCCGCCTGCTGGCACGCAACAAGCAGGCCGTGATGGACGCGCTGGTGGCTAAGGCCGAACTCGAGCTGCCCAAGTCCAGCGTGCAGGCCGAGATCGACCGCATGATCGAGGGTGCCCGTGCCGACCTGAAGCAGCGCGGCATCAAGGACGCCGACAAGGCGCCGATCCCCGAGGACATGTTCCGCCCGCAAGCCGAGCGCCGTGTGCGCCTGGGCCTGGTGGTGGCCGAACTGGTGCGTGCCAACGAACTGCAGGCCAAGCCCGAGCAGATCAAGGCCCACGTGGAAGAGCTGGCCGCCAGCTATGAGAAGCCGGCCGAAGTGGTGCGTTGGTACTACGGCGACAACCGACGCCTGGCGGAAGTCGAGGCCATCGTCATCGAGAACAATGTCACGGAGTTCGTCTTGTCCAAGGCCAAGGCCGTGGACAAGGCCGTGTCGTTCGACGAACTGATGCAGCAGGCCTGATACTGCGACGCGGTGCAACTGGGGCTTGCGGTTGACACTGCAAGCCCCATTTCTTTACTGGAATACAGTATCCCTTCAGAGAACCCGGAGTCCCCATGAGCGCACTCGAAACCCAGGGCCTCGGCATGGTGCCGATCGTCATCGAGCAGTCCGGCCGCGGCGAGCGGTCCTATGACATCTACTCGCGCCTGCTGCGCGAGCGCGTGGTGTTCCTGGTCGGGCCGGTCAACGACCAGACCGCCAACCTAGTGGTGGCGCAGCTGCTCTTCCTGGAGAGCGAAAACCCGGACAAGGACATCCACTTCTACATCAACTCCCCCGGCGGCAGCGTCAGCGCCGGCATGGCGATCTACGACACGATGAATTTCATCAAGCCCGCGGTCTCCACCCTGTGCACCGGCATGGCCGCCAGCATGGGCGCCTTCCTGCTGGCCGCGGGCGAGAAGGGCAAGCGCTTCGCGCTGCCGAACTCCAAGGTCATGATCCACCAGGTTCTGGGCGGCGCCCAGGGCCAGGCCACCGACATCGAAATCCACGCCCGCGACATCCTGAAGACCAAGGCCACGATGAACCGCATCCTGGCCGAGCGCACCGGCCAGCCGCTGGAAAAGGTGGAACGCGACACCGAGCGCGACTACTTCCTGGATGCCCAGGAGGCCCAGGCCTACGGCATCGTCGACCAGGTCATCGCCAAGCGGCCCTGAGCCTGCTGCTGATGCCAGGCCGGGCCTCTCCGCGCAGCCTGGGCGAGCATGTTTGCTGCGCTGCAACGGCGCGACCCCGTGGCTCCTTGTACCTGTGGCTCCCTGTAACAGTGGAGCCCATTCCCCTTTTCGCTATCATTGCCCCCAGCTACCGAGAAATCCATGGCCGATAAAAAAGGCTCTTCCAGCGAGAAAACGCTTTACTGCTCGTTCTGCGGCAAGAGCCAGCACGAGGTCAAGAAACTGATCGCCGGCCCTTCGGTGTTCATCTGCGACGAATGCATCGACCTGTGCAACGAAATCATCCGTGACGAGTTGCCCACAGGTGAGGAGGGGCGCGAGGCGCGCGGCGACCTGCCCACCCCCACCGAGATCAAATCCAATCTGGACAACTACGTGATTGGCCAGGAGGTCGCCAAGCGCAGCTTGTCGGTGGCGGTCTACAACCATTACAAACGCCTGCGCCACAAGGACAAGGCCAAGAAGGACGAGGTCGAACTCGCCAAGAGCAACATCCTGCTGATCGGGCCGACCGGCTCGGGCAAGACGTTGCTGGCGCAGACCCTGGCGCGCATGCTGGACGTGCCCTTCGTCATGGCCGATGCGACCACGTTGACGGAAGCCGGGTACGTGGGTGAAGACGTCGAGAACATCATCCAGAAGCTGCTGCAAAGCTGCAACTACGAGGTGGAGCGGGCCCAGCGCGGCATCGTCTACATCGACGAGATCGACAAGATCTCGCGCAAGTCCGACAACCCCTCGATCACGCGCGACGTGTCGGGCGAGGGCGTGCAGCAGGCGCTGCTCAAGCTGATCGAAGGCACCATGGCCAGCGTGCCGCCGCAGGGCGGTCGCAAGCACCCGAACCAGGACTTCCTGCAGATCGACACGACCAACATCCTGTTCATCTGCGGCGGCGCCTTCGCCGGCCTGGAGAAGGTGATCGAGCAGCGCACCGAGGCCTCGGGCATCGGCTTCGGCGCCTCGGTCAAGAGCAAGAAGGAGCGCAGCCTCACGGACGTGTTCCGCGAGGTCGAACCGGAAGACCTGATCAAGTTCGGCCTGATCCCCGAACTGGTGGGGCGCATGCCGGTGGTGGCGACCCTGGCCGAATTGTCCGAGGACGCGCTGGTTCAGATCCTCACCGAGCCCAAGAATGCGCTGGTCAAGCAGTACGGCAAGCTGCTGGCCATGGAAGGCGTGGACCTCGAAATCCGGCCGAACGCCCTGCGTGCCATTGCACGCAAGGCGCTCGCGCGCAAGACCGGCGCGCGTGGCCTGCGCTCCATCCTGGAGCAGTCGCTGATCGACACCATGTTCGAACTGCCGAACACGGCCAACGTCGACAAGGTCGTGGTGGACGAGTCCACCATCGAAGAGAACAAGGCGCCGCTGCTGGTGTATCGCGAAGCAGCCAAGAAGGCGTAGAGCCGGCCACCGACAAGCGTGACCCACCCATTTGACCCGCTGCTCCCTAAGGCCAATGGGCAGCGGGTTGAATTTCCCGTAATGCAGTCCATATTCGACTGACACACCTGAGGATTCGCATGTCCGGACACACCCCTTTGCCCGCCGACCCGATCGAGCTGCCGTTGCTGCCGCTGCGCGATGTCGTGGTCTTT
>Ga0306924_10003292_pt1 | contig 15501 bp, 19 predicted proteins | sample sta12Can44000111_FD_203756 | JGI IMG/M metagenome (GOLD analysis project Ga0306924, IMG submission 203756) | Lab enrichment of tropical soil microbial communities from Luquillo Experimental Forest, Puerto Rico - statanox.12C.anox.44.000.111 (v2)... | ecosystem: Environmental > Terrestrial >... | reverse complement strand
AAAATCCAGGTCGTGCTCGGCGATCGCTTCCAGGGCTCGACCCTCGACCACGCCGCAAACCTTTTCAAGCTCGTTGGGCTAGACCGCTCCCCACAGCGCAACGGCGTGTTGTTCTTCGTCGCGCCGCACCGTCGCGAGTTCGCGGTCGTGGGCGACGCGGGCGTCCACGAACGCGTCGGCCAAGAGTTCTGGGATCGCGTTGCCGCCGCAATGAGCGAACGCATCGGGCAGGACGATCTCACGGCAGGGCTCGTTCACGGCATCGAGGCCGCCGGCACACAACTACGCCAGCACTTCCCTCGCTGACGTAGCCTAAGCGCTACGCGGTCTTCTGGCGCAATCGTGCGTTGAGCGTGATTTCCGGCACCGCGGCCAATGCTTTAGACACCGGGCAACCGGCCTTGGCACCTTGAGCGATCTCCAAAAACTTGGCTTCGTCGATGCCCGGCACATCGGCTTCCATATCGAGATCGATACGGCTGATGGCAAAGCCGCCGGCACCTGATGTCAAATGCACCGTCGCCTTGGTCGCGATGCTCTCCGGCGTAAAGCCGGCCTTGCCGAGGCCGGCCGCAGCGGCCATGGAAAAGCACCCGGCGTGGGCTGCGGCGATAAGCTCTTCAGGATTCGTTCCGGCGCCATTTTCAAAACGAGAGCTGAAGGAATACGCACCGTCGAAGGCGCCTGAGCCGAATCGCATGCGGCCCGATCCGCCTCGAAGATCACCATTCCACTGTGCTTGCGCCGTCCGTTCTGGCATTGCGTTCGTACCTCCGTGAGATCAGGGGGACGCGCTAGTTCAACGATGTGCCGGAGATTCTTTCTCCGGCTAGTAGCTCAGAATTGGATGGCTTGCGTTTTGGCCTCGCTGAAGAAGTCGACGTCGAGCGTGTCTTCCGGATAGCTGAAGTCGGAGAACGTGAACTGCACGTTGTTGTAATCGACGGCCGGCGTATTCGCCAGAAACCCGCCGGTCTTGACCGTGGATGCGGTCGACTCGGATGCCATGAACCAGTGGCCGTCAACGATCGTGTACTCGACGTCCCACGGCACAGTCGTCGCCGGTCCGTCGTCGAAGATCCCCGCGCTGCGCAGCTTCCAGATGATCGATGCTTGCGTGTCTACCCAGAGCTCGCGCACGCGATAGAAATCCGGGCGATCGATCGGCACGAGCTTGAGATGATACACAAATCGCGAATGATACGGCTCGACGCCGACCAGCGTCGCATCGTAATCTCGTGCGATCGTCAAGATGCGGCCGAGCTCTTTGACGTCAACATCGGGTTCCGGCGTGCGCGTGCCTGGGAAGGCCGTGGGCTGCCGTGGCAAGAGACCGAATGCATACGCCGGCGAGATTTCCGGTACGCCAAATGGCTGGACATAGTTGCCTTTGCGCTGGTTAGGAAAAAGCGACCCTAAGAGCGGGATGTTAACCCGCCACCCCCACGGATTTTCCGGCTGGTTCGTCGTGGATAACGGCACTGTGTGCGTGGTGACGATATCGTCGCTCGTGCGCAAGCTCGAGCGGAATGACTCGACGAACGGCTTGCCGTTGACTAAGGACCGCGAGGTCACGAGGAACGACACGACGGCCGGATACTCAAAGGTGCGCAGCGTGCGTAAGGCGCTCTCAAAGATCTCGGGGCCTGTCGCCTTCCCTTTGGCAGGTGGTTGCGACGCCTCGTGCGCGAGAGCGATCGCGTCGAGCGACGTCTGCGATTCCGTGGTAAAGCGCGCGATGTGCTCGGTGAGCGTCGTCGGGCAATCCACAGGCGCATTCAGGGTTTTCACCGTGAACACCACGTCGTAGGTGGTCGACGGCTTGAGCTGCGGTATCGGCATGGTCGCAACGCTCATGCCGGGCGCATGCAGATAGTGGCTCTGCGGCGTCCCCACTTGGGCAAGCGGCTTGAACTGCGAGGGCACGGAGACGATCGGGCCCGACTCCGGAACGAGTTCGACCTGCTTGATGATGTGGAAGTTATTGCCTTCGCTTGCGACGCCGAGCGGCGTCACGAGCGACACTTCCGTTCCGCTTTCTTCGGGTGCGACAAGCCGGAAGATGGGCTGGTTGACCAAAAACGAGTAATCGCAATTGGGATGGGATGGCGCAGGCGTCGGCCTGGGGGCCGCGATGTAGGGCGCGGCGAACGCCAACACCACGCCGGCGGCCACGGCGAGGACCATCCTATAGAGCATGCGTCCATCTTCGCATGTGACGATAGGACAGACCTCGTGGTCGCGTCAGGCACTGGGGGACACGCATCATGCCGACACGCAGGAACTTCATCGGCACCGCGATGGCTATCGCCGCCTTGACCGCTGCTGGACGGCGCGCCCAAGCCGCGCCGGGCGCTCCCACTCCCACGCCGACAAAAACGCCTGCGCCGGCGTCCACGTCGCCATCGCCGCTTGCTGTCGAGCTCGCGCACTCGCTGCAGCGCGGTCTGCCCGAGGCGCATTTGAGCGCGGCGATGACGGCGAAGATCGCAAAGGACATCAACGATAATTTCGCCATCTCCGTTGCGTTTCGGAAGATCAGCACGCTAGCGCTGCCACCACCGGATTTCATCTTCGTCGCATCGGGCGCAGACCGGCCATGAGCAGTCCACCCCCGGCACCCCGCAGCGTAGCTGCGGCGTCCATCCGCGACCTTGGCACGATGCTGCGCGCGCGCCAGATCAGCTCGGTCGAGCTGACGCGCAGCTGCCTGGAGCAGCTCGCAGCGCATGGCCCCAAGCTTAACAGCGTCGTCACGCGCATGCCTGAGCATGCGCTTGCACAGGCAAAGCGTGCCGATGACGAGCTCGCGGCGGGGACGGATCGCGGCCCGCTCCACGGCATCCCCTACGGGGCCAAAGATCTTTTTGCAGCACGCGGTGCACCGACGACCTTGGGTGCAACGTTTTACCGGCATCGCGTCCTCGATCTTGATGCGACGGTCATCGAGCGGCTGTCGGATGCCGGCGCGGTGCTCGTGGCAAAACTGGCGATGATCGAGCTGGCCGGCGGCATGGGCTACAACCAGGCGGACGCGTCGTTCACCGGTCCTTGTAAGACGCCGTGGAATCTGCACTATTGGAGCGGGGGTTCGTCTAGCGGCTCTGGGGCGAGCGTCGCCGCGCGACTCGTACCATTCGCCTTAGGCAGCGAGACCGATGGCTCGATCGTCAATCCTTCGTCGTATTGCGGCGTCACGGGATTGCGGCCGACCTACGGCCGGGTGAGTAGATACGGTGCCATGACGCTCTCGTGGACGCTTGATAAAGCAGGTCCGCTCTGCCGCTGTGCTGCGGACGCGAGCATCGTGCTGAGCGCGATTGCAGGCCACGATCCCAAGGATTTCACCTCATCGACCCTGCCGGTCGTTACGACGCCCACTGCCTCGCCCGAGCCTGCGCGCGGGCGGCGGTGGCGCATCGGCATTGTCGACGACACGGGTGAAAAGCTGCAACCCGAAGTCAAAAAGAATTTCGATGCAGCGCTTGTCCAGCTCGCTCCGATCGCCGACGTCGTCCATGTCCGCTTGCCCAAATTCCCCTACGATGCGATGGTGGGCGCTGTGCTCGCAGCCGAAGCGGCGTCCGCGTTTCGTGACATCATCGAAGATGGCCGCGTGCAGCAGCTCGCAGACCCTGATGGGCGGCGCGGCGGTTATAGCTACCTGGTCACCTACGGTGTCGACTACGTTGACGCGATGCGCTACCGCGCAGCGCTCCGCTCTGCGTTTGAGAAGATGTTCGACGGCATCGACATGCTTGCGGCGCCTACCTACAGCACGGTCGCGCCGCCCATCGGAACGCCCTTTGACAAGGCGTATCCCGGCACCGATGATGGCCAGCTCATCACTGCCTGCAATCTTGTCGGTTATCCGGCGATTGCGCTGCCCAATGGGTTCGGGTTGCACGGACTACCGACGAGCATCATGCTCGTAGGCCGGCCATTCGCGGAATTTGATCTCACACAGATCGCGGATGCCTATCAGCGGCGCACGAATTTCCACACGCATATCCCGCCGGGATTCTAAGGCTAACCTTAAGATCTCGCCCGCAGCTAACCCTCACCGCGGTCAGCCCGGCGCAGCGCGTAGCCGACTAATGCCGCGATGACGAGGATGAGGATCAAAAACGCGAAGGTCAATCCCGGAGAAGCACCGATGCCCGAGAACAAGTTCAGAAAACTCGGGCCTGGCGGTGGTGAATTCGCTTCCGGTGATGCGAGCGGTGGTTGTGCCTCGGGTGCCAGCGTTGGCATCGGCGTCGACGTGCCTTCGATGGCAGTTGCCGTCCGGTCGACGGCGGCGACGACCGCATCACCGAAGCGCCCCGTTTGCATGTCAGATTCAAAGGTCGCATTGATGGCGTCGAGCGAGCTAGGGGCGATCGTGTCGAACCCTGGTGTCTGCTCGACCGCGAAGTGCCAGGCGGTCTGCCCTCTCCCCATCCACACGATCGCGGCGATGCGGCCTGTGACGTTCATGGTGCGCGCTATCGAGAAGGCGAGGTCTGTTGACGGTTGGCCCTGTTGCTCCGGAAAGAGCACGACCGCGATCCCCTTGCCGGTCGCTGTTTCGAGCCGCTGCTCGCGAGCCAGGATGGTCGCAGCCTGCTGCGCGTCGAGCGCTCCCAACCGGTCGCGAATGTAATTGGTCGCCGCCGGCGCGATTCTCGATCCCACTTCCATCGCGCCCGCGACGCGATTGACAAGGTCCACGAGCGAGTCGCCCGGGCAGCAATACTGGATCGTGTCCGCGAGCTGCCGGCGCAAGGCGACTTGCTCGTCATACGGCACCCAGCGCTGTGCTCGGGCGCCGAACAACAAGGCCGTCTGATCGAGGCCGGTGGCGACCCACACGATAGCGCCATAACGGCCACCGGCGACGCGGTCGGCGACCTCGACCCCGCTCGTCTGCGCGGTCTGTCCGGGAGCGCCCCGCACGACTTCCACGACGACCATTTCGCCGGTGGCCCCGTACAGCTGATCGTTGCGTGCGTCGATCTGCGACTTGACGACCGCCGGCACGATGCCGTTCTCGTCGACCACCGTGCTCTGGTCCGCGCGTGCGGTGGCATCGCACGCAAATGCTGCGGCGAGCATGACAAAGACCGCCGCTGCACAGTGCACGCCGCATCGGGGCACGCGCATCATCTACCGCTCCGTTTGCCCGCGTTGTACGCGCAGACCTTCAGCCTGCAAGGAACCTCTGGTGCTTCCTTGAATGCGCCACCGCGTCAACGCTTCGCTGATGCATGCCGGCGGGCGGAAAGGAAGAAGAGATGCACGCTTCATCGGTCGACCACGATCTGTATGACGTCGCCGCGCGTTTTGACCTGTTGCAACATCCATTCTACCAGCGTTGGGCACAAGGATCATTGACACGCGCCGAGCTTGCCTATTATGCATTGCAATACGGGCACGTCGTCCGAGCCATTCCGCGCTGGCTCGCTTGCGCGGCCGCCAAGGACCGCGCACACGAAGATCAGTTGCGCGCACACGCAGCCGAAGAATCGACGCACGTCGGGATGTGGGACCGCTTTGCGCTTGCGCTCGGGTGCGATGAGGCCGAGATCGCCGCATCGATTCCTAATGCGGCCACTGCTGCCTTCATCGCGACGGGGGACGATCTCACGGCACAAGGGCACGGACCAGCGGTGGTGTGGTCTATCGAAGCGCAATCACCGGCCGTTTCAGCCGAGAAGCTGCGCGGGTTGCGCGCGCACTACGGCATTAACGCGGACAACGGGGGCGGCTATTTCGCCCTGCACCAAGAGCTCGATCGTGAACACGAGGCTGCGTTGCGCCGCTTGATCGGCGGTTCGGGTGTTGTTGGTCGCGCCGCTGCTCCCTCGGTTGCCGCCTCGATGCTCGCGGGCATGTGGGATCTGCTCACCTCTGCACAAGCCGCTTAGCTAGAGCCCACACGGGGCGGCCGTTTGTTGGGAGTCGCGGCGTTGCCGGCATGGCATGGACGCCTGGCATGATACAGTACCGGTTGCGCCGCATCTGGGCGCGCTATCTTGGCGGCGTGCGCGAGCGCTACCGGCTGCTCATGACACCGGCACACCGCGGGTTCTTCCTGCCCTGGCTTGCGTATCTCGTTTTTGTGGCGGTAGCCTTCCGCTTCGAAACCGATCTCATGCTGCTCGGCGTTTTTGTGCTGCATGCATGCAACACGCCCTCCATGGCGCGTCTCGAACGCGAGGGACTCGCACTGCCTCTCGTCATGGCCTTGGCGCTCGTGGTGATGATGGTTTCCCTCACCCCGGTTCAAAAAGGATACGCCCGCGCCGTGCCGCTGTGGATCGGGGAAGCGCTGCTCACGCTGCTGCCGATCAGCGCAGTGATGACGCTGGCCGGTCTCGCGTTCTATTGGACCGATCTCAAGTATGCATGCAGTTAGCGCTGCCGATCCGCCTGGACCATCTCGCGGATACGCGGGTGATCTCCCTTGACCGTTTTGATCCAGCGCGAGAAAGGCGGCACCTGTTCGCCGCAGCGGAAGAGGAAGTAGTAGGCGCTGATGTCCCCGACGTGCGAGAAGCGCCGCTTGAGATCCGCGACCACGTCGTCGAAGCCGCCGAGTGAGCGCAAGTAGCGGCGAACGCTGCCGTGCTCCTGTGCCACCGCCAGCAGCGCTTGTGCGTTATGGATCGTGGCGAGTATCTTGCGTTCGCTGTGCAGGATGCCAGGGTGGGCCATGATCCTACCGACGTCGCGATCACCGTACGCGCCAACGGTTGGGGGTGCGAATCCCCCAAAGGCCGCAACCAACTGCTCCCATTGCCGGTCGATCGCTGCCCAGCTCAAACCAGCCTGAAACACAGCGCGGCTCATCACCGCCAGATAGTCGGCGTCCGACGGTGACGCGATGCGCGCGTGGCTAGCGGGAGAACGCCGCCGCGTCGTCGTCATCGATGATGTCAGCCAATTTGCCGCTCGCGACCGCGGCCCATCCGGGGTACTTTTTGGCGAAGTCGGCCCGCCGCTCCGGATCGATGTCCGACACCGCGCGGTTGAGCATGACATGCGTCGCCTTGGCATACGCACTCGTATCGGCGTGCGCACGCACCCAGGCGACGACCTCCTCTTCAGAAGCGGCCCGCGCGATCGCGTCTTGCATAGCCGCTGCATCGACGCCGATAATCGTGAGCATCCGCTGGCTCATACCTTCTATGTGATACTCACCCGCATTGCCGCCCGGCAGCTGCGCGCGCATCTTGTCGATGGTCCGCGCCAGCATGGCGAGGCCGTCGAGCATGACGCGAGGGCTGCGCGGAGGCGCAGCGCTGAGGTCGAGCGGTTCCATTTTCGATATCCTCCGGGCAGATCAGGATGCCGGAGTTTGCTTGCGCAGCATGCTATGCCTGTAGCCATAAAACGCGTAGATGGTCACCCCGACCACAAACCAGACGACGAAGCGCACGAGCGTGGGCAAAGGCAGGCCCGCGATGAGATAGAGACAGCCACCAAGTCCGATGAGCGCGACAAGCGGTCCCGCGGGCGCTCGAAATGGCCGCTCCGCGTTGGGGTGGACGAAGCGCAGGATGAGCACGCCCAAGCAGACGATGGCGAACGCCGACAGCGTGCCGATGTTGACCAGCTCCAAAAGTTTCTCGAGCGGGATCACCGCGGCCATCAGCGCCACCACGATCCCGGTGATCATCGTCATCCGCGCGGGCGTTCGGAACCGGGGATGCACCTTGGCGACGGCGTCTGGCAGAAGCCGGTCGCGCGCCATGACGTAGAAGATGCGCGTCTGGCCGAGGAGGGAAGTCAGCATGACGGAGACGTTGCCGGCGATGGCGCCGATCGTGACAAAGCTGACCAAGAGCGGCGTGTTGCCGGCCATGCGGGCGGCCTGGCTCATCGCAGCGTTGGAGTCGATATGTTGCCATGGCACGATCCCGACCGTGATGTACGCGACCAGCATGTAGAGGATGCCGCCGATGACGAGCGATCCGATGATGCCGATGGGCACGTCTCGCCGGGGATTGCGGGACTCTTCCGCGGCGACGGTCACCGTATCGAAGCCGATGTAGGCGAAGAAGACCAGCGCCGCGCTATGAAGGATGCCGGTCGCGCCCGTGGGTGCGATCGGATGCAAGTGCTTGGCTGAAACGGCCGCGATCGAACCGAAGATGAAGACGATAAACGCAACGATCTGCAGGATGACGAAGGCCGCGTTGGTGCCCGCCGATTCGCGAATGCCGATGGCTAGGAGCACGCTCATCCCCAGCACGCCCAATGCTGCGACAACGTCAATTTGCGTGCCGGCGAGGTTGAGCGCGTGCACCGTCGTGAAGTGCCACGCCCCGATGTGCGCGGGGCCGGTGATCGCATCGAGCTTTGCCGTTTGCGCCCAGGCCGGCAGTGTGATGCCGACGCTGCGCAGCAGATCTTGCACGTAACCGGACCACGACGAGGCGACCGGCGCTGCGCTGATCCCGTATTCGAGGATGAGATCCCAGCCGATGACCCAGGCCACAAGTTCGCCAAGCGTGGCGTACGCATACGTGTACGCGCTTCCGGCAACGGGGACCATCGAAGCGAACTCCGCATAGCAGAGCGCCACGAAGATGCAGACCACGCCCGAGGCGGCAAATCCCAAGATGACGCCGGGACCAGCGACCAGTGCTCCGACGCCGATCGTCGTGAACACACCGCCGAGCATCGTGCCAAGACCGATAGCGACAAGGCCGGGCCAGCCGAGCACGCGGCGCAGCGTTGGGCCTTCATGGTCCGGTCTGACGCGGTCGAGCGGCTGGACCGCAAAAAGTTGTCTAAGCGACACTCATAGGTCCGCCCATGCGTCCCCTATTCGTGTCGCCCGCGGCGCCCCACCTTGAGGCGGCCGCACGCCGCGCCGGCCGCCTACGAAAGGCGGCGGTCAGCGCTTGGCGCGATTGAAGCGCGAGGTCACGGGCCTCGGCGCGGGCTCTTGCCCAGACGCACGCAACAGCGCATCGACGAAATAGTTCGCCGCTGACTCTGATGAGCGCGCCACGAATGGATCGTACTGCCGGCGGACCGGCTCTTGTGCCTGGCTCCGAAGCTCGACTTCCCACAGGTCGTTGCACCACTTCGCCGCCACGACTGCATCACGGTAGCGCGCGGTCGTGCCATCCTTGCCGACCTTGGTCTCGTCGAGTTGCGTCCTGATAGAGTCGAAAAAGCTTTGAATGTACTTATCTGGTTCCAAGATACACGTTCCCCCACATGTCAGGACATACAAACTTCGACGCTTGCTTGCCGGACTCCGTCCGAAACACACCTGCAGAACGTCCCAAAGCGCAATGATAGAGGGAATGCCCTCCGGGATTCAAAGCCCACGCTATGTCTGACAACACCCCGCTATCGCTTGCTGACGCGCTGCATGAATGGGCTCAAGGGCAGGAGGACCGGTTGGCGTACGCGACGGTCGATCATGAACGCGCCGCGCGCACAGGATTTCCCGAAGTCATCTTCTGTCCGGGTAAGAGCGATCGCCAGATCGCGGAGATCGCCAAATCGCTTTCGGAGCGCGCGCCCGTCGTCATGGCAACCCGCGCCCAGACCGGCGCCTTCGATGCGGTGCGAGCCCGCTTGCCCGACGCCGTGTTCCATGAAGAGGCACGCATCATCGCCTGGGAGCGCGTGCCGCTCGAACGCGTCGGGGCGGTAGCTGTTGTATCAGCCGGCACATCCGACGGCCCTGTTGCCGCGGAGGCTGCGGTCGCGCTCGACATCATGGGGAACAACGTCACGCGAATCAACGACGTTGGCGTCGCAGGTCTCCACCGTGTCCTGGCCCACCGCGATCTCCTCATGCAGCAGCATGCGATCGTCGCGGTGGCGGGAATGGACGGCGCGCTGCCGTCTGTCATCGCCGGTCTCATCGATCGCCCAGTGGTCGCCACGCCGACAAGTGTCGGTTATGGCGCCGCGTTTGGCGGCCTGGCCGCGCTGCTGGCAATGCTCAACGCCTGCGCCACCGGGGTGAGCGTGGTCAACATCGACAACGGCTTCGGTGCAGCCTGCGTCGCTTCACGCATCAACCATGCCGTCATCACGCGCTGATACCGTCACCGCAGAAGCTGCAGATGCCGGGCGCATGAGTCTTGCGCCCGCGCCAGCGCTGCGTGACATCGTGCGCAGCCTCGGCCGCGTGGTCGTCGCATATTCCGGCGGCGTTGACAGCGCGACGCTGCTCGCCGTCGCGCACCAGGAACTCAAGGAAGACGTGCTGGCCGTCACCGGCCGCTCGCCGTCGCTTGCGCACGGAGAACTCGAAGCCGCGGCGGCGCTGGCAGCACTGATCGGTGCTCGGCATGAGACGATCGTCACGCGCGAATTCGATGATCCGCGCTATCGCCGCAACGAACGCGATCGCTGTTATCATTGCAAGGACGAGCTCTTCTCGCGGCTCGGCGCCTTGGCCCGCGAGCGCGGCTACGATGCGGTCGTCGACGGCTTCAACGCAGATGATGGGAACTCGCCGCTCGACGTCCGGCCCGGACACGCAGCGGGGCTCCGGCACGGCGTGCGCAGCCCGCTGGCCGAGGCCGGCATGGGCAAAGACGATATCCGCGCACTTGCGCGCGAGCTCAAACTGGCCGTATGGGATAAACCTGCGACGCCGTGTCTTTCTTCACGCGTTCCGTACGGGACCGCGATCGAGACCGATGATTTGCGTCGCATCGACCTTGCCGAGCGCTACCTGCGCGCGTTAGGCTTTAGCGTCGTGCGTGTCCGTCATTTCGGCACGACAGCGCGCATTGAAGTGCCGCGGGAACGTCTGGACGAGCTGAGCGCAAGGCAACCTGACATCGAACGTGCGTTACGCGCCGTCGGATACGCGCAGGTCATGATAGACCCGCGCGGCTATCGCACGGGTTCGCTCAACGCAGTATAGACTCGGGGTAGCGCTACTCGGTTTCGAGCATGGCCCGGATCTGCGCGCGCAGCTCGGGTGTGTCCCTATGACCATGCGACGAGATCGCGTGCTCGGTTGCAGCTTTGATGACTTCTTCCTCGGTGCCGGAAATGCTGAGCGTGCAATTCTTCTCGCTCGGAAACTTTCGGCAGTCAGCGACCTTGCGGAGCGTGGATGCCATGGTGCTATTCCTCCCTGAGCGCAAAAGGGCTGACGTGATTGCCTCTGGGCTGCGCGATGTCCTTGAAGGCGGCAAGGGGCCGGCTGCGCAGCGCAGAGAAGACGTCTAGACGGGACAAGCGGCCGATGCACGCAACGGCATAGCATCGGTCGCAACTCGTTGTGTCAGTCGATAAACGATCGCGAGGGAGACGACCGGATGATCAAAGAGGGGCTGGTCCCCGTCCATCAGGCGGGATTGCGCCGCAATTGTCTCTCGTTTATCGAAGTGGTCGCACAATCGGTGGCCAACATCGCGCCCTCAGCCACGCCGGCGCTGATCATCCCGGCAGTCTTTTCCATCACCGGTCGGGGCTTGTGGTTCACCTACGCGTTTTCGACCGTCGCCTTGCTATTCGTCACCTATCACATCAATCAGTTTGCCAAGCGCTCGGCATCGCCGGGCGCGCTGTATACGTTCGTCGCGCAGGGCATGGGCCCGGCGTGGGGTGTCATCTCGGGATGGTCGTTGGTCATCGCCTACCTCATCACCGGTGCCGCAACGCTTTGCGGCGCTGCGAACTACGTCGGCGTGCTCGCGAGTGCGGTCACAGGGACGCCACCTTCTATCGCTCTCATCGTCGTGGTCATGTGCGCGGTGACGCTCGGCTGCTGGGTACTCGCCTATCGCGACATCGAGCTGTCGACGAAGTTCATGCTCCTGCTTGAGGCCTTCTCGGTGAGCGTCGTCTTGCTGCTCGCCTTCGCGTTTTTCGCCAAGACACGACACGTGTATGATACCGCGCAGTTCTCACTGGCCGGTACGACGCCGAAAGCGATGCTTCAAGGACTCGTGCTCGCATTTTTTAGTTTCGTCGGTTTTGAGAGCGCCACTGCCCTCGGCCACGAAGCCAAAGATCCGCTGCGCACCATCCCGCGCTCCGTGTTGGTCACGGTTATAGCAGTCGGCGCGTTCTTCACGTTCATGTCCTACACGCTGGTCGATGCGTTCCAAGGCCACACGCCGACGCTCGGCCAGTCCAAAGCCCCCTTGAGCGTGCTCTCGCAGCTGGCGGGCATGCCGCTCTTGGGAACGCTCTTTGCGGTGGGTGCCTCGGTCGGGTTCTTCGCCTGCGCGCTCGCGTGCATCAATGCAGGAGCGCGCGTGATCTACGCGATGGCCAAGCACGGCCTCGTGCATGACTCAGCAGCGGATACGCACGAGGTGCACGCCACGCCGCACGTGGCGGTGACGGTCTCTGCGATCGTGTTGTTGCTCCCCCCGCTCGTGCTCTTGCTGATCAACCACATGGCACTGCTCGATGCATTCGGTTACCTTGGCTCCGTTGCCACATTTGGCTTCTTGTCCGCGTATATCTTGGTATCGATCGGCTCACCGCTCTTCTTGCGAAGCCGCGGCGAACTTTCGGCTGTCTCCGTGATCATGGCGGTGCTCGCGATCGGGATGCTGGTCATCGCCACCGTTGGCAGCATCTATCCGGTACCGGCGGCGCCGCTCAACACCGTACCGTATGTTTTTCTGCTCTTGCTCGCGATAGGGCTCGTGCGCTTCGCCTACGTACGGCTGCGGCGGCCTGACATCATCAGCGTTATTCAAGCCAACCTCGTGCAAGAAGTACGAGATCTGAGCGCATAAGGCGACGGGCGGCCCGCAGGGCCGCCCGCATGGTGAGGTTGTCCAGCTGTGAGTCTAGTGCGGACGCGCGATGTGCCACAGGCCGCCGAACGCGTTGATGCCGTCGCCGCTGGTCTGTCCAGGCCCCTGGTCTACGATGAACGTGTACAGAGGTCGTCCGGCAAACGCTAGCTGCTTGCTGCCATCGTCTCGCGTGATGGTTGAGAACGGGGCAACGAGCGCCTTGCCTGTGGGCGGTGCCACGGGTGGCCAATTGGCCGCACAGTCGCCGTTGCAGACCGAGTGCCCCGGATTGCCGAGGTCAGCGTCAAAGACGTACACGGTGTGGCCGGCTGCGTTGATGAAGCCGGGTGCGCCTTTCAACGTCATCGTGGCCAGAGCGGCGTTCGGAGCTGGCGTCGGAACTGCTCCCGTCACGACAGGCTGCGACGGCGCGTGGTAGAGCGATCCCCCCGCCGAACTGCCGCCGCCGCATCCCCCGAGCATCGAGGCGGCGATGAGCATCAGCACGATATTCTTCGAAACGTCTAGGATTGACTTGGTGGTCATAACTTCTCCCCTGATTACGCGCCCTCTGCATTGCAGCGTACATGGCGTCACTGAAAGGTCAATGAGCGCGCACAACATCGCTTTCAGCGCGCGTTCATTACCGGCGCGTATCTGAAGACAGGATGAAATTGGTACGCGACAAGAATCAATGTCGCAGTGGACGCGCGCAATGTTATCAAGGCCGCCTTGTGGAGCACGCTGACATTGGCATGCCTCGGCGTATGCACCACGGTGTGCCTCGCCGCGACCGCGCCTGCGACGAGCAAGATCAATGCAGGTGCCGGCCCTATCAAGGCGACGCTCTACTATCACGCTGAGAATCTTGGTCTGCCGGAGCGGCATCTCGATCGCATCGAGGTCTTCTGGCACGGCCGCGAAGCGTTTGCAGGTTCGCTTCCAGAGAATTTCACTGACGCATATCCCTTCGATCCGAAGCAGCCGGTAATCGAGGCCGTCGATCTCAACGCCGATGGCACGCCGGAGATCGTCGTCCACACCTTCACCGGCGGCGCGCATTGTTGCATCGGATCAGTGATCTACGGTTACGATCCCAAATCCAAGCACATCGCACACCTCGCGCGTGACTGGCAAAGCGGCGGCTATCTTTTGAAGGACGTCGACGGCCATCACGTACTGATCAGTGACGACCAGCGCTTTGCCTATGCGTTTGCGAGCTATGCCGGGTCGGGCGAGCCGATCCAGATCTGGGCGTACGCCCCCGTCAAACTTAGCGACGTTACCCGCTGCTTTCCACGATTGATCCACGACGACGCCCGCCGCTGGTGGGATGCGGCAGAACAAGAAAAGCGCGAGCCATATCCGGAAACCCTGGGTCTGCTTGCCGCATACGCCGCCGATGAGTACCTGTTAGGCGAGCGGGCAAAGGCGCTTTCGGCGATCGCCCACTTTGACCAGCAAGTCACGCCCTCGTACCTCGATGCTCTGCAAAAGTTCTTGCGCGAAAACGGGTACGAATCGACGCAACGACCGGCCTGTCCTTAGGGGCGCACCGTTTCCGCTTCGCAGCATTCGTGGCTTTAGCTTATGGCCGCGGTCGCTGCATCGCATTGTACACGGCCGCGAAGATCGCGCCGCCGATGCCGGCCCACAACACGACCAAGATAAGCGCCCACAGCGGCCATAGACCAAGGCCGGGGTGATGCATCATGGCAGGACCCGCACCCGGATACGCGCCGGGGCCGCCATGCAACATACCGTACCCTGCGTAGCGCTCGTGCTTCCACATGTGGACCGGCAATGTGAGCAAGCACAGCACCGCTGCGGCGACGGCGGACGCGACGGTGAAGCCCCACACGTGGAACCGCAGATACACAGGCTGGGGTGATTCGTGCATTGTCAAAACCTCAACTCGAGCTCATCGGTCTTGCGAAAACCAAGACCTTCGTACACCGGACGGCCCATGTTCGACGTCCGCAAGCGAACGACTTCACATCCGCGCGCCCGCGCCCAGTCGACTGCGGCAGAGGTCAGTGCGCGAGCCAGTCCGCGGCGCCGCCACTCTGGGCGCACGTAGACATGGCAGATGTACGCGGAGGGCCGACCTAAAGTTTGTGTCCGATGCGTCTTCACGAGATACACTGCCGACGTACCGATGATGGCGCCGTCATGTTCGACGACGAAAAAGGCGCCGTCCCCCGCGTGCAGATGGTCGCCGAAAAATGTTGCAAAACGTTCCCGCCAGCCGGGATATGCGAGGTCATAATCCTCATCGTCGAGCTCGAGCACCATCAAGCGGCGCATCTCCGCGGCCTTGGGGAGCTCATCGGGCGTGAGTTGCCGGATCGGCGCCAAACGCTTGTCGGTGGTGGGCACACGGAAATGGTTCCGGAGACTGTCGCGATGAATCCTCGCAGGTTCGTCATTCGGCAACACCGCGTAAGGCCGGAACCGTAGCTTGAGGTGGCGTACTGCACGACCGTATGACACGGCAGATCGTGGCGCTGGGTGGCGGCGGTTTTTCGCGCACCCATCCCGATCCCAAGATGTGCACGTATATCATTTCGCTAACGGGCCGGCGCCGGCCAGCGATCTGCTTCATTCCGACCGCGAGCGGCGACGATCCAGGCGGCGTGGCCAATTTCTACCGGACGGCTCGGCGCCTCGGCGCACGGCCGTCGCATCTGTCGCTCTTCCAGCAGCCACTTGAACCGCTGCTGCCTTTTGTGCTGCGGCACGATGCGATCTGGGTCGGCGGCGGCAACAC
>Ga0306924_10003289_pt1 | contig 15504 bp, 11 predicted proteins | sample sta12Can44000111_FD_203756 | JGI IMG/M metagenome (GOLD analysis project Ga0306924, IMG submission 203756) | Lab enrichment of tropical soil microbial communities from Luquillo Experimental Forest, Puerto Rico - statanox.12C.anox.44.000.111 (v2)... | ecosystem: Environmental > Terrestrial >... | reverse complement strand
TCGCGGAACTCGTCGAGGGCGGCGGCGGCGGAAGGCTCGTCGGCGGGCGCGGCGGCCCGCAGCACCGACACCGACACGAACGAGTTCCGGCTCGCGTCCATCGCCCCTCCCGATCCCCACGCCGCCGCGCGATGCTACCGCGCGCGGGGTCCCGCGGCTACTCGTCCACGACCCGGTCGCTGCGGCGGACGCCCAGCAGGTACGGCTGCACGAACTGATCGAGGTCGCCGTCGAGCACGTCGTCCACCTTGCCGGTCTCGACGCCGGTGCGGAGGTCCTTCACGAGCCGGTAGGGGGCGAGGACGTAGCTCCGGATCTGCGAGCCAAAGTTGATGTCCTTCTTCTGCGCCTCCTCGGCGTCGAGGAGCGCCTGGCGCTTCTTCTCCTCGTGCTCGTAGAGGCGGGCTCGGAGGATCTTCCAGGCCATCGAGCGGTTCTTCTGCTGGCTCCGCTCGTTCTGCATCGCGACCACGATGCCGGTGGGCAGGTGCGTGAGGCGCACCGCCGAGTCGGTCTTGTTCACCTTCTGCCCGCCGGCGCCCGACGAGCGGTAGGTGTCGATGCGGACGTCGGCCTCCTTGATGTCGATGACGATGTCGTCCTCGATCTCGGGCGTCACGTCCACCGCCGCGAAGCTGGTCTGGCGGCGCGCCGCGGCGTCGAACGGGCTGATGCGCACGAGCCGGTGCACGCCCTTCTCGGCCTTCAGGAAGCCGTAGGCGAACTCACCGCGCGCGAAGAACGACGCCTGCGAGATGCCCGCCTCCTCGCCCGCGACGAAGTCGGCCGGCTCCACCTCCCAGCCCTTCCGCTCGCAGTAGCGCGCGTACATCCGGTAGAGCATCGCGGCCCAGTCCATCGCCTCGACGCCGCCGGCGCCGCTCTTCACCTCGACGATGGCCCCGGCACGGTCGTGCGGGCCGGAGAGCATCTTCTGGAACTCGAGCCCCTCGATCTGGCGCTCCACCTCGCCCGCGTGCTGCACGGCCTCGGAGAGCGTGCCCTCGTCCCGCGCCTCCTCCCCCAGCTCCTGGAGGGTGCGCGCGTCGTCGAGCGCGCGCGCGGCGCGATCGTAGGCGCCCACCGCGAGCTCGAGCTGGGACTTCTCCTTCAGGAGCTGCTGCGCCTTCGAGTTGTCGTTCCAGAAGGTCGGCGCCTCGGAGAGCGCCGCGATCTCGTTCACCCGCGTGCGCTTCTTCTCGACGTCAAAGCGACCCCCGGAGCCCGTCGAGCCGGCGGGCGAGGTCGTTCAGGTTTTCCACGGCGAGTGAAGCCATCTCAGTTCCCCTGGAGGCGCCGGCGGCGCAGCAGCGCGGCACCCGTGGCGGCGATCGCGAAGGCGCTCGCGCCGGCCGCGAAGAGGTCGCCGAATCTAGTGTAGAGGGTCTGGCCCCGCAAGCGCGGGACCTCGGCGAGCAGGAGCCGCGGCGGCTCGTCCGGATCGGGTGCGAGGTCGGGATCAACCGGCCCGACCGGCAGCGCGCCCGGCGCCACCTCGCCGGTCGGGAGGATCACCGCGGTCACGCCCGAGAAGGCCGGGCGCGCCACCGCCTTGCCCGACTCGATCGCGCGCAGCCGGACGATGGCGAGGAACTGGTACGGGCCGGAGGAGTAGCCGTACCAGGCGTCGTTCGTCGGGTTGAGGAGGATCTCCGGCTCGGGCGCCTCGCGCGCGAAGGCGCGGGTGATCTCGGGGAAGATCGCGTCGAAGCAGATGAGCGGCGCGAGGGAGACGAGGTCGGGGTCCGAGGTCGTGGTCGTGGTCGTGGTCGTGGTCGTGGTCGTGGTCGTGGTCGTGGTCGCGGTCGCGGTCGCGGTCGGGGTCGCGGTCGGGGTCGGGGTCGCGGCCGGCGCCGGGAACGACAGCACCGCGAGCTCGCCGCCGGGGACCTGCTTCCCGATCACCGGCACCACCTCGCGCACGAGCGGCAGCCAGTCCGGCACGTACTCCCCGAACGGAACGAGGTGGTGCTTCGCGTACCGCCCGAGCACGTCGAGCGCGGGCGAGAGGAGGAACACGCTGTTCGAGGCAATCCCGTCCCCGCGCCGCGCCTTCGCATCGCGGGACGCCTGCCAGGTGGACGCGCCCACCAGCAGGTGCGCGCGCTCGAGCCGCGGCATCCCGGGCGCGTCGGCGAAGCTGCGCAGCCGGGGCGGCACCGACCACGGGTAGGTCGCCTCCGGCCACGCCACGAGGTCGGCGCCGCGCCGCTCGGCCTCGAGCGTGAGCGGCACGAAGCGGCCGAGGATGAAGTCTGCGTTCTCGAGCCGATGGTTCTTCACCGACTGGTCGATGTTCCCCTGTACGAGCCCGACCCGGAGCCGCGGCGCTGCGGCCATCCGCGCGCGCGTCGCCGCGAGGTGCGGGTAGCCGTAGGCGAGCGTCGCCGCGACCGCGAGCGCGGCGGCGGCGACGGTGCGGCGCGGGAACGGCGCGCGGTCGAGCCGGGCGCGCACCACCGCGTGCACGGCGGTGTTCACGAGGACGACGAGCGCGGCGATCCCGTAGACCCCGAGCACCGCGGCGAGCTGCGCGACCGGCAGGTGGCGCGCCTGCGTGTAGCCGAGGTTCGCCCAGGGGAAGCCGCTGAAGAGCACGTTCCGGAGCCACTCCGTCGCGACCCAGATCGGCGGGAGGTGGAGCGCGAGCGGCCACCCCAGCCGGTCGCGCACGAGCCACGCGGCGCCGAGCGCGAGCGCCCAGTGCACGGCCATGTACAGCACGAGCAGCGAGAGGGCGGCGAGCGCGCCGGCGAACGGGACGCCGCCGAACGACGTCATCGCGTGGTTCACCCACCAGATGGCCGCGTAGAAGTAGGCGAGCCCGGCGACGAGCCCGAGCCCGAGCGCGGCGCGCAGGGAGCGCGCGCGGTCGAGCGCGAGGAGCGCGGGGACGAGCGCCACCCACGCGATCCACTCCAGATGCCCGGCGGGATCGAGCTCGCGGAGCGAGATCCACGGGATGGCGAGCGGGAGCGCCAGCGCCATCGCGAGGCCGCTCGCGATGGCCAGGACGAGGGCGCGTCCGTCGAGGCGGCGCTTCACCGGGACTTCTTCCTGGAGGCCTTCGATGCCGACCGCGACCCCGACCTCGGTACAGGCCGCGACGTCGACCTCGATCGCGACCGCACCGTCGGCTCCGAGACCCGCACGCGCGAGGCGGTGACCATCCCATGCCTCGCGAGCACCTCGTCCTCCTGCGCGGCCATCGCCTCGGCCTCGCCCTCGGTCTCGTGGTCGAAGCCGAGCAGGTGGAGGATCCCGTGCACGAGGTAGCGGTCCAGCTCCTCGACGAGCGGGCGCCCCTCCGCCTCCGCGACGCGCGCGGCGGTGTCGAGCGAGACCACGACGTCGCCGATGAGGTTCCCGGCGTGCTCGACGGCGGCAGGGAACGAGAGGACGTCGGTGGCCACGTCCTTCCCGCGCCACTCGCGGTTCAGCCGCCGGATCCCGCGGTCCCCGACGACGAGCACCGAGAGCTCCGCGTCGCCCTTCCCGAGCGCGGCGAGGAAGGCGGTCGCGCGCCGCTTCAGGCGCGTCGCGGCGGCCCGGCCGCGCGGATGATCGCAGGTGACGTGGACGCTCAAGACTTCACCACCAGTTGCAGGGGCGGCGCCTCCGGCGGAGCCCCTCCCCGATCCGGATAATCGGGGCGCACGTGGTACACCGCCTCGAGCGCCCGCGCCATCGCCTCGCCGATGGCGCCGAGGTCGCGCAGGGTCAGCGCGCAGTCGTCGAGCTGCCCCTCCGCGAACAGCTCGTGGATCCGCCGCTGCACGACGCCGCGCAGGTTCTCGCCCGTGGGCTGCGCGAGCGCGCGCGCCGAGGCCTCGCACGCGTCGGCGATCATCACCAGCGCGACCTCGGGCGTCTGCGGCTTGGGTCCGGCGTATCGGAAGAGCGCCTCGTCGAGGTCCATCCGCTCGCCGGCTCGCTCCGCGGCCTGCAGGGCCTTCGCCCAGAAGAAGCCGACGAGCCGCGTCCCGTGGTGCTGCGGGATCGCGTCCGCCACCGGCGCCGGGAGCTTCCAGCGCCGCGCGAGCTCCACCCCGTCGGTCACGTGGCGCTTCACGACCAGCACGCTCATCGCCGGCGCGGCGGTGTCGTGCGGGTTCGCGCCGCGCTGGTTCTCGGCGAACCAGCCCGGGTTCGAGGTCTTCCCCAGGTCGTGGTAGTAGGCGCACACCTTCGCGAGGAGCGGGTTCGCGCCGATCGCCTCGGCAGCCGCCTCCACGAGCGAGCCCATGATCACCGAGTGGTGGTAGGTGCCGGGCGCCTCCACGATGAGGTCCTTCAGCGCCGGGTGGTTCAGGTTCGCGAGCTCGAGGAGCTTGAGGTCGGTGACATAGCCGAACATCCACTCGACCACCGGCAGGATCCCCACCGCGAGCACCGGGAGGAGCAGGACGCCGGAGAGGAGCGCAGCGATCGCGGGCCAGACCGCGTCGACCGGGGCGCCGCCGGTGAAGAGGTGCGACGCCACCGCGAGCGCCGCGCCCAGCGCGCCCACCGCGAGCCCCACCCTGAAGAGCCCCGCGCGGTCGTGCTGCCGGGCCACGAGGCCCGCCGCCGCGCAGCCGGTGGCGAGCACGTGGATGCAGAGGAACAGGGAGTGGCCGGCGAGGAGCCCTACCCCCGCGCCCGCCGCGAGCGCGAAGAGGAGCGCCACCTGCGCCGAGAGCACCGACCGCACCACCATCGCGCCGGCGGCGAACGGGAGCAGCAGGTAGAAGGCCTCGGGCGGGAACTGGGGGGAGCGGTCGTGGAGCGCATCGCCCACCGCCAGGCCGAGCGCGGTCATCGCGAGCGTGCCGAGGAACGCGCCCGAGAGGAGGAGCGCGTCCTTGGGGCCGGGCGCGAAGCCGCGGACGTTCCGGCGGGCGTAGCGCCAGAGCAGGAGCACGATCAGCCCCACCAGCACGGCGCCGCCCAGCCGAACCGCGACGAGGTCGATCCGACGGGTCTGGGCCTCGATGCCCCGGAAGAGCACGAGGTGGCGCCGCTCGATCGTCTCGCCGTCCCCGACGATCTTCTCCCCGCGCCGGACGTGGAGCGTCACCGGCCGCACCCGCGCGGCCGCCGCCTTCCGCCGCTCGACGGTCTCGCCCGCGTCGAGCACGAGCGTCGGGTGCACGAGCGCTCCGGCGACCCGGGCCACCGCCGCGCGCAGCGCCGACGGCCACCGCGCCGGGAGCCCCTCCGCCGCGCGCGTCACGTCCTCGCGTGCAGCGGCGACGTCCCGCAGGATCGCGAGGTCGTGCACCGCGTGCTCGCCCTGCGCGATCCCTCCGCGCAGGTTCCGCACCACGATCCCCCGCTCGGCCTCGCCGCCGAGCCGGGCCCGATCCTCCACCACCAGGCCCGACAGGGCGCGCGCCGCGAGCGCCACCACCTGCGACTCCGCCTCGGGCGAGAACCGGGCCCGCACGAGCGCCTCGAGGTCCTCGTCGCGCACGGGGGCCCCGAGCCGCGCCTCGAACCGGCTGCGCTCGGCGGCGCCGGCCCGCCGGCTCTCGCGCCCGTCCCGCATCGCGTGGAACGCGCCGCGCACGCGGGACGCCGCCTCCTCCAGCGCCCCCTCGTCGAAGTTCCACACCGTCCGCTCGGCCGCGGCGGCCTCGCCCCGGAGCCGGTCGGTGGCGATGGCGTCGAGGACCTCGAGATCCCGCGACGCCTTGAAGGTCCCGACCGCGGGCGTGCCCAGCGCCTCGTCCGACGGCATCCGCTCCGCGTAGCCGCCCGGTGTGAGCAGCCAGGCGGAGCCGATGGCCACCGCCGCGAGGAGCGCGAAGCGCGCGAACCGGCCGGAGCGCCGGCCGAACAGGGTGCTAGCGGCGCGGGCCCAGGGGCTCGTCCGTTCTACGGGCTCGTCCGATTGCACGACGCGGCAGGGTCGCACCGCAGCCCACCCGAGGCAACGGGTCCTTTGCCATTCCCAATGGAAACGGGTACTTAGCCACCGTCGGACGGGCCGTCGGGGCCCTCCGGCTGCCGCTCCGCCGCCGCCCGGCGCTCCGCCTTCGCCTTCTCCGACGCGGCCTTGCGCTCGGCGTCGAAGGCGTCGTAGGCGCGCACGACCTCCTGCACGAGCGGGTGGCGCACCACGTCGATCTCGCTGAACGAGCAGAACGCGATGCCGTCCACGCCCCGCAGCACCTTCTGGACCTCCATGAGGCCGCTGGCGCGCCCCTGCGGCAGGTCCACCTGCGTGACGTCGCCGGTGATCACCGCCTTCGACCCGTAGCCGAGGCGCGTGAGGAACATCTTCATCTGCTCCGACGTGGTGTTCTGCGCCTCGTCGAGGATGATGAAGGAGTCGTTCAGCGTGCGCCCGCGCATGAAGGCGAGCGGCGCGACCTCCACGGTGCCGCGCTCGATGAAGGCCGACGCCTTCTCGTAGTCGACCATGTCGAAGAGCGCGTCGTGGAGCGGCCGGAGGTAGGGGTTCACCTTCTCCGCGATGTCGCCCGGGAGGAAGCCGAGCCGCTCACCCGCCTCCACCGCCGGACGGCAGAGCACGATCCGCTTCACCTTCCGCTCGACCAGGAACGAGACCGCCATCGCCATGGCGAGGTAGGTCTTGCCGGTCCCCGCAGGGCCGATGCCGAAGACGATGTCGTCGTCGCGGATCGCCTGGATGTAGCGCTTCTGCCCGAGCCCCTTGGGCGTGATGATCCGGTGACGCGCCGAGACGTAGACGGTGTCGCCGAAGATCTCCTTCAGCGGCACGTTCTGGCCGGCCAGCTTGGTCGCCTGGTCCACGTCCTCGAGGTAGAGCGGATAGCCCCCCTCCACGAGCTCGTAGAGCTCCTTGAGGAGGTTCTCCGCCTGCTGGACGCGGGTCGCGTCCTGGCCGGAGACCACGAGCTGGCCGCCGCGCGACCCGACCTGCACCCCGAGGCGCCGCTCCACGAGCTTCAGGTGCTCGTTGTGCGTGCCGCAGAGGACGCGGACCTTGTCGTTGTCCTGGAACTCGAGGCGGGCGGTCTGGAGGGCGGTGGCGCTCACTCGAAGGGCGGCAGAAGGACGTAACCGCCCTCAGCCTTTCGTCGGTAATGATAGTCCTCCCGCCAGGGCCAGCGCAGGTCCGCGCGGGTCGCGAGCCCCGCCTCGACCAGCGCCGGCAGGGCCGGCGGGTACTCGCCTCGCTCCAGGCGGTAGATCTCGAGCGCCTCGGAGAGCCGCAACCGCTGGGACCGGGCGAGGTACCGCTCGGCGGCGTGATCGCGGATGTCCGCGCCGACGTCCTGCGCCATGCGGGCGACGCTCAGCTTCACGAGCCCCGCGAGCGCGGCGGCGATCGCCACCGTGGCCGCGGCGCCGGCGAGGCCGCGGAGCGCGTTCTCCTTCCAGCCCCGCGCGTAGGCTCCGGCCGCCGCGGCGGCCGCCTTCGACCGCCGGGGCGCCGGGATCACCTTCACGAGCCCGAGGTTCGTGAGGTTGGAGAGCGCCTTCGACCCGTCGAACTCGCCCAGGCGCGCGAGGTCGCAGATCTCCTCCACGGCGCGGCCCGGCTCGATGAGCGCGTAGACGCGCCGCTCCCTCGGCCCGAGCCCGCCCTCGTCCTCGTCGTCACCGGACGCCGGCGGCGGGAGCGCGTCGGGCGCGGGGCCGAGGCGCTCGAAGGTGCAGAGCGCGGAGGGCACCTTCTTGCGGACGAGGGGCCACTCGTCGATGCGCCGGAAGCCCTCCATGAGGACCGACTCGGCGCGGAGCGGCGTCACCGTCTCCTTGTCCCACTCCACCTCGCCCGGCTCGAACTCGTAGGTGCCGTCCTTCCAGTGGAAGAGCCGGTACACCGTCTCTGTGGTCTGGAGCTTCGTGATGTCGCGCAGGTCCTGCTTCGACACCAGCTCCAGCTCCACGAGGATGTCGCCGAGTCGGCGCAGCGTGCGCCGCTGCGCCTCGAGCGCTCGCGCGAGGTCCTCGCGCGTGAGGAGCCCCGCCCGGATGAGCAGGCCGCCGAGCCGGTCCTTCGCCTTCCGGCCCGCGTCGGCCGAGACGACGTTGCCGTCGGCGAAGAGGACGTGGATCTCGTCCTGCTTCGACTCGAGGTGGAGGGTGCCGCTCTTGGCCTGCTGGCCGATGAGCTGGAGGATCTCGGCGATCCCGAAGTCGCGGAGCGTGCCCTGGAGCGCCATCGCTAGCCCCTCGTCCTGCGGAAGAGGTCGCGTACGGCGATCAGGTACACGGCGGCGCCGAGTACGATCGCTGCGCCGAGCCGCAGCGCCGAGGCGGCCGGCGACGGCTGGGGCGGCGGCAGCACGCCACCGGGGACGAGGGCCAGGAACGCGGCGAAGAAGAGGAGCCCGAGCACGACGAAGCCGCGCCAGGGGGCGTCGTGGAGGAGGTAGCCCGGGCCGCCGCCGGCGATCGCGCCGGCCCGCGCGAGGATGCGGCCGAAGCGCACGTGGCGGCGCACCTGCTGGTCCTTCTTCAGCCGGTCGCGGCCCTCCACCACGCCCTTCTTCACGAAGACGTTCACGCACTGCCCGCAGAGAAGACCGGTGGCGCCGTCGCAGCGGGCGCACGCCGGGCGGCCGCACTTCTCGCACGCGCGGCTCGGGCGCAGGCGCCGGTCGCCGAGCACGGAGAGCCAGAGGAGCGCGAGCAGCCCGAGCGGCGCCCACGGCCAGAGATTCGAGGGCAGCGCGCCGGCGAGCCAGGCACGCACCGCGGCGCCGAGCGCGGCCGGAGCGGGGTCCTGGACGGCGAGGGCGGTGTACGCCGACATCGGCACCGGCGCGTCCACGAGCCAGCGGTTCGCGCGCATGTCCTCCTCGGAGGCGTGGCGTGCGACGAGCGACGGCGAGGCCTGCGAGGCGCGGCGGCGGGCCTCCTGCGCCTGCTCGAGCGAGACCTGGCGGACGTACAGCTTCGAGAGGTTGAGCTGGGCGGCGGCGAGGGCGTCGAGGTTCGGGCCGGCGCGGTCGGCGGCGTCGAGCCAGGCCGCCTTCGCGGCGTCGGGATCGCCGCGGAGCATGTGGACGTTCCCCAGGTTCACGAGCGCCTCGGGACCGCGGCCGCCAGCCTCGAGGGCGCGGTCGTACCAGCGCCGGGCCTCCTCGAGGTCGCCGCGCCGCTTCGCGTGGCCCCCGAGCGCGGCCAGCGCCGCTGCCGGGAGCTTCTCCTCACCGCGCGCCACGAGGCTCGCCGCGGCCTCCTCGCCGGGACCGTGCTCCACCTCCCAGATCTCCTGCGCGATGGTGCCGCTGAAGGCCGCGAGCCGCGCGCCGTGCTCCGCCGCGAGCGGCGCGGCGAGGAAGGCGAGGAAGGCGACCGTGACCACGAGCCGCTCGGAGAGGCGCAGGTAGAGCCACGCGGCGGAGGCGGCCACGGCCAGCGTCGCGAGCGGGCCGAGGCCCAGCGCGAGCGGGAGCAGGAGGAGCGCGAGGGCGAGCAGGCCGGCCTGCACCGGCGTGCCGGCGCGGACGAGCGGCAGGTCGTGGAAGTCGTGCAGGAAGAGCGGCAGCCGCCGGAGCAGGAGCACGAGCACCGCCGCCGCGCCGGCGGCGAGCACGGCCGCGAGGAGCGCGACCGCGACGTCGGCCGCCGTGGCGCGGAGCGTGTACGGGTCTTGCGCCGCGGCGAGGGCGGCGCGGCCGAGGGACGCGAGCACGGGGCCGGGGCGGGAAGGCTCGCGGGCGAAGCGCGCGCGGGCGAGGGCGAGGTGCGCCTCGGGCAGCCCGGGCGCGAGCTTCACGGCGAGCGCCGCGTGGGCCTCCGCGTCGGCGTCGAGCCGCGCGGCGAGCGCGCGCTGCGCGTCCCGGATCTCGGCGACGGCGAAGGGGCGCAGGCTCTCGATGCCCAGCTCCTGCTGAAGGACCACGATCCTCCGCTCCGCCTCCTCCGCGCCCGCGACGTCCTGCTCGCGCAGCGCCTTGCGGCGCGCCGTCCAGGCCTGGCGGAGATCGGAGAGGGACGAGCGCACCGGCTGGATGGGGCGAACCAGGGACTCCTGGACCGGGGCGGCCGGCGTCGGGGGCGCGGCGGGGTTCGCGGCCTGGGGCGCGGTCGTGGCCTGGGTCCCGGTCGCGGCCGGGTTTGCGTTCGCAGGCGGGGCCGAGGCCGGGGCTGCAGCCGGGGTCGACGGGGACCCAGCCGCCGCCGTGCCGGCTGGCTTCGCATCCCGCGCCGGCGCCGCGCCCTTCAGCGCCTCCTTCTCCCAGCGCGGCGGCATCATCGGCTCAGGGTCGCCCTTCGGCTGGCGCGCGGGCGTCGCCGGCGCCTCGTCGGCGGGCGCGAGATCCTCCTCCACCAGCGACGGCGCCGAGACCTGGGCGCTCGCGGAGGACACGAGCAGGAGCGCGGAGAGCGCGGCGCGCAGGGAGGAGTTCACGCGGCCGGATGCTAGCACCGACCGCCCGCATGCCGAAGGCGATGCGCGTCGGATCTGGATCACGCGCGCGGCCTCCGGATCGGCGCTCGCCGGCCCCGGCGCGGCGTCGAGGTCGCCCACGCGCGCCCCCCGCGCTACAACGACGCCATGAATCGCACCTGCGATGCGGTGGAGCGTCTCCTCGGGATCATGGAGCGTCTGCGCGGCCCGGACGGCTGCCCCTGGGATCGCGAGCAGACGCTCGAGACGTTGCGCCCGTACGTGCTGGAGGAGACCTACGAGGTCCTCGAGGCGATCGAGTCGGGCGACCCGCGCGAGCACCGCGAGGAGCTCGGCGACCTGCTCCTCCAGATCGTCTTCCAGGCCCAGCTCGCCAAGGAGCAGGGCACGTTCGACTTCGCCGACGTGGCGACCGCCATCTCCGACAAGCTCGTCTCACGGCACCCGCACGTCTTCGGGGACGTGGAGGTCCGGGACGCCGAGGCGGTGCTGAAGCAGTGGGCGGAGCTGAAGAAGAAGGAGAAGCAGGCGAAGGGCGGCGGCAAGAGCGTGCTCGAGGGCGTGCCGCGCGAGATGCCCGCGCTCGCCCGCGCGGAGCGCCTCACCGAGAAGGCGAGCCGGGTGGGCTTCGACTGGCCCGACGCGGCCGGCGCGCGCGCGAAGGTGGACGAGGAGCTCCGCGAGCTGGACGAGGCGGTGGTGGGCGGCGACCCGCGCCGGATCGAGGACGAGCTCGGCGACGTGCTGTTCGCGCTCACGAACCTGAGCCGCAAGCTCGCGGTCCCGCCCGAGGAGGCCCTGCGCCGTGCCGTCGGCCGCTTCATCCAGCGCTTCGAGTTCGTGGAGGCCGAGCTGGAGCGGAAGGGCGTCGCGCACGGCCGCGCCACACTGGAGGAGATGGACGCGCTCTGGGACCAGGCGAAGAAGGTGCTTCACTCCGCGTGAGTCCTACCCGCACCCACATCACCCTGCCTTCCCTGGCCATCCACATTTTTTGTGGAAAGTTCGTGGACAACCCGGTGCCTACCGCAGCCGTTACCGCGTTTTTCACGGTCCCGGCACGCACTGCTGCAACTTGCAGCAATGCACAACCGTCCTGTTTTCAAAAGCTTGGGCGGCGATATCCACCTGTTACTGCACGAGCAGGGTAACAAGTGGCTGCTCGGGCCCTCGCTCGACCCGCACTGGTGGATAACTCGGAGCGGCACGAAGATTTCCCACCCGCGTGGGACACGGATTTCCGGCGCATTCCGCTCGCGAAGCCTTGAGCCACGGGGCCCCGGCGAAGGCGTGCTTGTGGAACCCGCGCGGCAGTAAGGGCTGCCGCGCACGGCGACGCCGCCCCCGCGTGGCTCAAGGGGATCAGGTGGCCCCGGCCGCGGACCCTCCGCTGGCGCAGGGAAGCCCTTGACGCCACGGGGGCTGACATGTAGATAGCGCCGCTCTCTCGAAACCCTGGAGAAACACTTGGCGAACACCCGATCTGCGGAGAAGCGGAACCGTCAGGCGCAGAAGCGCCGCGACCGGAACGTCGGCGTCCGCACCCGCGTGAAGAGCGCGGTGAAGAAGGCCCGCGAGATCATCGCGAACGGCGACGCCGCGGGCGCGAAGGCGGCCGCTGTCGAGGCCGCGAGCACCCTGGCTAAGGCCGCGTCGAAGGGCGTGCTGCACAAGAACGCCGTCGCGCGCCGCATCTCGCGCCTGGCCAAGGCCGCCGCGAAGGCCGGCCAGCAGAAGCAGGCGTAGCGGTCCCCACCGCTCCAGCAGGTCTGCCGCTCGCCCGGGACACCGGCGCGAGCGGTTTGCCGTTTGCGCCGTTCGCGCTGCTGGCCCTCTACGGCGCCTCGAAGCGCTCCACCAGATCCCGCGCGGCAGCCTGCGCGGCGCGGCGGAGCGCCAGGCGCCGTCTGCCTTCCGTCTCCAGCGGATCCTGGCCGGCGAGGAACTCCTCCTCGCGGACGACGCGCGCCTCCGCGATCGTCCGCGTGCCGTCCGCCAGCTTTCCCCACACCGTGAGCCCGAGCCGCCACGTCGCGCCGTTCGGCGACGACGGCGACGCGCGCGAGTCTTCCACCACGCCCTCGAGCCGGGCGTCCGACCCGCCCTCCCCGCCCCGGCGTGCCAGCTCCTCCCGCACGGCCGCCGCCACGAAGGCGCCGGCCTCGGAGTCGCCCGTGCGGTTCTCGAACGGGCGCACCGTGACGTGCATCGGGCCCACGCCGCCGGCGAGCGGCGTGCCGCGCGCGGCGAGCTGGTAACCGCAGCCGGAGGCGAGGAGGAGCGCCGCGAGGAGCAGCGCGGGGCCCCCACCCCGCCGCCCTCTCCACCGAGCGCGCATCACGCCACCACGAAATTCAGGAGCCGCTTCGGCACGAAGACCACCTTGCGGATCGTCTTCCCCGCGAGGTGCGTCTTCACCCGCTCCTCCGCCTCGGCGAGGGCGCGGACCTCCGCCTCGCCCGCCGCGACCGGCGCCTGCACCTCGCCGCGGAGCTTCCCGTTCACCTGCACCGCGATGGTCACGACGTCGGCGGCGACGAGCGCCGGGTCGAAGGTGGGCCAGGGATGCTCGGCGAGGAGCTGGTCGCGCGCCGCCGCGCCCGAGAGCTCGTGCCACAGCTCCTCCGCGACGTGCGGCGCGAACGGCGCGAGCAGCGTCGCCACCGCCCCGAGCGCCTCCCGCACCGCGGCCCGGTCGGCCTCGGAGCGCGGCTCGAGCGCGTAGAGCTCGTTCACGAGCTCCATGAGCGCCGCGATCGCGGTGTTGAACTTGAGGTCGACCTCGAACGCCTCGGTCACCTTCTTCACCGTACGGTGCGTGCGGCGGCGCAGCTCGAGGAAGGGCCCCTGGGCGTCCTTCGCCGCGGCGACGTCCACCGCGAACGTGTCCTGGCGCGCGTGGAAGATGCGCCACACGCGGGCGAGGAAGCGGAACAGGCCGTCGACCTGCTCGTCCGACCAGTCGATGTCCTTCTCCACCGGCGCCGCGAACAGCATGAACATCCGCAGCGTGTCGGCGCCGTAGCGCGCGACCATCGGCCCCGGGGCGACCACGTTCCCCCAGCGCTTCGACATCTTCCGGCCGTCGGGTCCGTTCACGATGCCCTGGGTCACGAGCCGCGTCGCCGGCTCGTCCTCCCGCGTGAGCCCGAGCTCGTGCATCACCCGGTGCCAGAAGCGGAAGTAGAGCAGATGCATCACCGCGTGCTCGGGGCCGCCCACGTACACGTCCACCGGCAGCCAGCGGGCGGCGTCGGCGGGCTCGAACGGCAGCCGGTCGCAGTGCGGCGAGAGGTACCGCGCGTAGTACCAGGACGAGTCGACGAACGTGTCCATCGTCTCGGTCTCGCGGCGCGCCGGCTTGCCGCAGATCGGACAGGTGGTGTTCACGAACTCTGGCACCTTCGCGAGCGGCGGCTCACCGGTCCCGGTGATGATCGCCTGCGACGGCAGGCGCACCGGCAGCTCCTCCACCGGCACCGGCACCGGCCCGTGCTCCTCGCAGTACACGACCGGGATCGGCGTGCCCCAGTAGCGCTGCCGCGAGAAGCCCCAGTCGCGGAGGTGCCAGCGCACCGTCGGCTGGCCGAAGCCCTTCGCCTTCGCGTCGCCGCTCATCCGCGGGCGCGCCTCGCCCGACGGGAGGCCCGAGTACGGCCCCGAGTCCACGAGGACGCCGTCCTCGGTGAACGCCTGCGTGAGCTCCGCGCCGGGCTTCACCGTGCGCCCGGCGTCCTGGATCACGGTCCGGATCGGCAGGCCGTACTTCCGCGCGAACTCGAAGTCGCGCTGGTCGTGCGCCGGCACGCTCATCACCGCGCCGGTGCCGTACTCGGCGAGCACGAAGTTCGCGATCCACACCGGCACCGCCTCGCCGGTGAACGGGTTCACCGCCATCGCGCCCGTGAAGACGCCCTCCTTCGGCGCCCCCTCCCCGGTGCGCTCCTCGGCGCCGGTCTTCCGCATCCGCTCGACGAAGGCCCGGACCTCCGCGAGCCGCTCCGGCCGCGTGACGCGCTCGACGAGCGGGTGCTCCGGCGCCAGCACCACGTAGGTGCAGCCGAAGATGGTGTCGACGCGGGTGGTGAAGACCTTGATGGCCCCGGCGCCGTCGACCGCGAAGTCGACCTCCGCGCCCTCGCTCCGGCCGATCCAGTTCCGCTGCATCGTGGTGATGCGCTCGGGCCAGTCCTTCAGCGTGTCGAGCCCGGCGAGCAGCGAGTCGGCGTAGGCGGTGATCCGGAACGCCCACTCCGGCTGCTGCCGCTCCAGCACGGGCGAGCCGCAGCGCTCGCAGACGTCGCTCCCGTCGTCGCCCTCCACCACCTGCTCGTTCGCGATGACGGTGAGGCAGGAGGTGCACCAGTTCACCTTGCCCGCGCGCCGGTACACGATGCCCTTCTCGAGCATCTTCACGAAGAACCACTGGTTCCAGCGGTAGTACTCGGGATCGGCGGTGACCACCTCGCGGTCCCAGTCGAACGAGTAGCCGAGCCCCTTCATCTCCTTCCGGAAGGTCTCGATGTTCTCGCGGGTCCGCTCCGCCGGGTGGCGGCCGTCCTTCAGCGCGGCGTTCTCCGCCGGCAGGCCGAGGGCGTCGAAGCCCATCGGGTGCATCACGTCGAAGCCGCGCATCCGGTAGTGGCGCGCGAGCGCGTCGCCGATCGTGTACACGCGGGCGTGGCCCATGTGCATCGCGCCCGAGGGATACGGGAGCATCTCGAGCACGTACTTCTTCGGCGCGCCCGGGCGGGAACCGGCGCGCGACGCGCCCTTCGCATCCCAGCGCTCCTGCCAGCGCTGCTCGATCGACTGCGGCTCGTAGCGGTCCTTCATCGACATGGTCATATGGGGGCGGCGATGTTACCCGGGCTCCGGGCGGACCGGAATTCCTAACGGCGCCGGCGGGCCGGGGCTCGCCCGCATCGCCCCTCCCGCTCCGCGCAAAAGAGGCGCCGGCCTCCTCGCTGGAGACCGGCGCCGGGGGGACCTCGTGGGAGTCTCGAGGCGCTACTTGAGCGACACGCCGGTGGTGATCTTCCCGCCGCCGGTCGAGACGACGGTGATGCTCCTCGAGGCGTCGGGGCCCGGCACGCTGCCCGGCGGCGGCACGATCTGGAACTTGCCGGCCGCGTCGATGACGGCCGAGCCGATGACGGTGCCGC
>Ga0306924_10003288_pt1 | contig 15506 bp, 11 predicted proteins | sample sta12Can44000111_FD_203756 | JGI IMG/M metagenome (GOLD analysis project Ga0306924, IMG submission 203756) | Lab enrichment of tropical soil microbial communities from Luquillo Experimental Forest, Puerto Rico - statanox.12C.anox.44.000.111 (v2)... | ecosystem: Environmental > Terrestrial >... | reverse complement strand
CGGAATGACCACGCTGAGCGGCGCCCACGACAACAAAATGAGAAGCGAATAGAACGATATCGCAAGCAGCGGCAATGCAAACCACAGCCAGCCGCTGCGGATGGCACGACCCAGGAAACGCAAGACCGGCACGAGTCGCAAGCGCTCGGGTTCACCCACTTGCTTCATCCCGTGGGTCATCGCGATTTCGCCGCCGGTGCTGCAGCAGATAAAGAAAATAAGCAGCAAAACAACTCTCGTCATGACAGCACCACCTTGTTTTTTGTGGTGCTCGGATGCGTCTGACCCACCAGCAACACGCCGACGACAATCAGGGTGACGCCAATCCAGCGCTCGGCGTTTACCGCTTCATGTAACACCACCACCGCCAGCGTGGTCTGCACCGCATAACCGAACGCGCCGGCGGGCATGACATAACTGTAGTCGGCCCAACTCACGGCCGTCATGTAGCAAACGGTAAAGCCTACCAGGAAAAGAATGGCCAGCCAGATCGTGCCGTTGTGCATCGTGGAGAGGAGTGCTTGGCGGATAGCGGAAGGCGAAATTTGGACCGCGCCCACTTGGAGCATGCCGCGTTTCAGCAGCAAGTCGCCGACGTTGGCACACACTACCATCAGCGAGACCATCAGCAGGGTCTTGAGGCGAAGCCTGTGTTCTGGCGTCATTCGAACGGTTAGTCGTTGCCGCTGGCCGAGGAAGCGCCGGGAACCGAAACCATCGGTTTCGTCGGGTCCCCACCCTGCCGGGCCCACTTAAGTCGTTCCGCGCGGAGCTTCAGGAAATCCACGGCTTCGTAGTAAAGCCGCTTGCGCTCGTGGCTGTCCCACAACGCCTCTTTCACGATGCGCCAGGCAACACGCGGGCGGAAATAATACTCGTCGTAGAAGCGATTCACGCCCGCCATCATTTCGGCCTTGGAGAGATGGGGGTATTCGATGTGCGGCAACTGATGCCCGCCAGTGTCGGCGAGAGCTTCGACACGCAGAAAGCCTTCCTTGCTCATCTGGTCGTGCAGCTCGGTGCCAGGCATCGCGTGAGCCAGCGAAACCTGGATGGTTTCGCAATCGAGTTCCTTGGCGAATTCGATGGTTTTGCTGATGGTTTCTTTGGTTTCGCCAGGAAGCCCGATAATGAAGTCCCCGTGGACCTTAATTCCGACCTTGCGGCAATTCTTCATGAACTCACGGGCCATCTCGATGGTGGCGCCCTTCTTTATGTTCTTGAGGATTTGGGGATCGCCGGATTCGAAGCCGACGATGAAAAGGCGTGCCCCCCCGTCGGCCATGGCCTTCAATTCCTCGTATTTGCTGTGGCAACGGGCGGTGCAAGACCACTGAAACTTCAGCGGCTTGAACTTCCGGCTGAGCTCGATGGCGCGGTCCTTGCGGATGTTAAAGGTGTCGTCGTCAAAAAAGATTTCCTTCATCTGCGGGAAGTATTCGAGCGCATTCTTGACTTCCTGCACTACGTTATCGACAGAGCGGATGCGCCAGGCGTGCCCCGAGACGGTCTGGGGCCACATGCAGAAGGTGCAGAGCGCCGGACAACCGCGCGAAGTGTAGAAGGAGACGAACGGATTCAACAGGAACGGCACATTGTAGCGATCGATTTGCAAATCGCGCTTATAAATGTCGGTAGCAAACGGCAACGCGTCGAGTTCCGCGGTGTGCAACTGAGGCCGAGGAGCGTTGTGAACGATACGGCCGTCCTTGCGGTAACTCGCGCCCGGGATCTGATCGAGCGCCTTGCCATGAGCGTACTCGGTCACGGCATGGTCGAATTCCCCGCGAACAATAAAATCGATGTCTTCGCTGGCGTTCAAGGTTTCTTCGGGCTTGATGTGTCCGTGAGGACCGACGAAGGCGACTTTCAGTGAAGGATTGGACTCTTTGATTTTGCGAAGAAGCTTGATGTCGCTTCCGAAACCAACCGTGGAGGTATACAGAACCAGGAATTCGTAGTCCTTGCAAATTTCAATGGTCTGCTGCCAGTTGATCTTGTGCGGCGATGCGTCGAGCAAGCGGCTGCCGGGGATCATGCCCGCCGGATAAGTAAGCCAAACGGGGTACCAATAGGACTCGATCTCACGCGTTGCGGGCCAGCGAGAACTTGCCCCGCCGTCGAAATTTTCGAAACTCGGCGGGTTCAACAGTATGGTTCTTAATACATCCGGCATTCTTCACCCTCAGCCTGACTTAGATTCACGAGCAAGCTTCGCGGTAGCAGCCCACACCCGTAGTGGACAGGTCCGTGGCGAATCTCGCTGCCAAATTCTAGATAACAGTTTACCGGAGATGGTGGCATCGGCGCATGCCTTTTTGCCAGTGGCGCGAAAGACTCATCGAGTGGCTAAATGCTGCATTAAGTGGGACTTGGGGAGATCGCTGGAGTACGAAGCTAGGCCCGTGCCTCATCCGTGGCTTCACTCAGGGCTTGCCAAATACGACCGATCCACTCGCGATGCTCCGGTTTCATCAGAACCGAACGCAAACAGGTCAGTTTGGGGCGGTCCTTATCGAGTTGACCGGCTGCTCCGGCAAAGAACTCGATGGGCAGTTCCGCCAAGGCAAGGTGGAGATTTCTTCCCGCTGCGGCATCAAAGATCCTCCGTGAGAGTTCAGACGACTCGCTGACCGATGAGGACCGCGGGGCAAAAACCGCGATATCCAGCTCGGGGGCAAAACCGGCCAGAAATCGCTCGTCGCTCGCGATACGCCGATGAAGTTCCAATGCGGCGTCCCGGCAAAGCTCGAGTCCGCGTGCGAATTCGCCACCTTTCACGAGCGGCAACAGCCTCTGCGTGGCCCACAAGGCAACTGCGGCCGCGCCGGGACGCGAACACTCGAGACTAATCTCGCCGAGATGAAGTTGGCTGGAACTGAAATAGGTATAAGGCGAATCGTGTTTATAAAAACGTCCGACGGCGGGATCCCTAAACAACACGCAGCCGCAGCCGTAGGGCTGCAATCCATGTTTGTGCGGATCGATGACGACGGAGTCGGCCCTTCGTATGGCAGCGAAGGCGCGCGCTGTTTTCTCCGCCAGATTTCCGGCAAGACTGAAATAGCCTCCGTAGGCAGCATCGCAATGTACACGAAAGCCAGATTCCTTGCGCAGCTCCAGAATCTCGGCAAGAGGATCGGCTGCGCCGGTGGCAGTAGTGCCCATGGTTGCCACCACCGTTCCGACATCGCCCGTCGCGATGCGCTTTTTCAACGCCGCAAGATCCATGCGGGAGTGTGCATCGCATGCAATGGATTCGAATTTCAGCTGCAGGACCGCACTGATACGGCTGTGTGTGTAATGCGCCTGATCGCTGGCAATGATCGTTTTCCCTGGTGCGAGTTGGCCGGCAACCCAGAGCGCCTCGAGATTCGCCATCGTGCCTCCGCTCGTCAGGTGGCCGAGATGCTCGGACCAACCAAACATGTTCGCCAGTTCTGCGACGGCTTCCTTTTCCATCGCCGAAGAGGCGCGTCCTCCGTCGAGCGCGTGGTTGTTGGGATTGATCCACTGTGCCAAAGCGTAAGCCAAACGCGCGACAGGATGCGGCGGCTTAAGCATCTGCCCGGCGTACAGGGGATGGAAATACGGATAATTGTCCCGAAGCCGTTCGGCCGTGGCCTCCAGAACTTCCGCGACGCGCTTCCATTCGGGGGGGCCCGGCGGGCTTTCGGGGAGTGAGGTGAAACCGGCGTCCAGTCGTTCCAGGGCTTGTCGCAGGAAGTTGACGCTCTCTCGATCGAGCATGGAGCCTATTCCAGTGCTTTTTCGAGTTGTCCCGCAACCCGAAGCAGTTCCAGCTGGGCCTGCTGGCGCTGGAAATTCGCATCCAGGTAGGTCATCCATTTTTCATTTTCATCGACCCGTGCCCGCTCAACTTCACGCAAGTTGATTTTGCCTTCCCCGAATTGCTCCTGGAGTACGGCCAGGTTCTGCTGCGCCAACTGCAATTCCAGACGCGCGACTTCCCTGGCGGCTTCTGCTTCTTGAACGCGGCGCGAGCGTTGACGCACGTCAGCGCTGACCTGAATCCGTTTGCTGGCCAGGTTCAGTTTGGCGACGTCCAGATTTGCTTGCGCGAGTGCGATATTCGCGCGCGTCTTGGAGCTGAAGATGGGCACGTTGATGTTCACACCGGCATTCAGGTTGTTGTAGGTGAAGTTGTTGTAGATATTCGAATAATTGCGGAAGCTGTATTTTTCGAGAACGCTGTAAATGGAAACCAATTGGAGAGTGGGCCAGTTACCCTTCTTTTCTCCCGCGAGGCGCAACTCTTTGGCCTTTACTTCGGATTCGGCGAAAGCCAAGCTCGGGTTGCTTTGCGAGGCCATCGCCACGAGATTCGCGCCCGCCTCCTCGGCCGAGCCTGGTAGTTCTTCGGGCGTGACCTCAAGGGGCTGTTCCGGCGCGAACCCCAGTTGATTGCGCAGGAAAACCTCCAATTCGTCCTGACGATCCTCGAGTTGCAGGATTCGCTGCACCACCTGCGCGCGGGTCAGTTGCGCCTTGGTGACTTCAGTCGGCAACTCGAAGCCTTCGCTTTGCCGCTGTTGTGTGACCTCCACGATTTTGTCCGCGCTGCCCTTTTCCTTGCGTAGCAATTCGAGCGAATGGTGAACCTTGACGAGTTCAAGATAAGCGGAGGCCACGCGGGCCATCACCAGGTTGCGCGTGTCATCGAGAGCGATGCGTTGCCCCTTGGCCTCTTCGGTCTGTTCCCGAGCCAAACCACGCAACGGGCCATTAAAGATGTCTTGGGTGTAAGTCAGGCTGAATATTTCTGGCGGGCGCCCCCCGGGAGTTTCCGGCAAACCATAGGTGTAGCCTGCCCCGGAACCCGCGTAAAGGTTCGGCAAAAACTCCGCTTTGGTCAAACGCGCCGACTGGTCGGCAACATGAGCGCTGATCTTGGCCAATTGAATGTCCTTGCTGTTTTGCAGGGCCAGATCAATCGCGCGCTTCAGCGTCAGGACCACGGGAGCGTTATTGGCGGCGCTTTCGAGCGGATGCTGCGCCCCCGTCCAGCCGGCCACTCCGAGAAAGATCACCCCACACATCACCCAGCGCTTCGTTCGCATACCCCGCCTCCCGACTCGAATTGCACACCGACTTGAGAAGCTATTCGTACCGCAGTGATTCCACGGGATCTAGTTTGGCCGCCTGATTGGCTGGCAGCCAGCCGAAGAACAGCCCGGTAAGACTGGACACCAGAAAGGCCACGATCACACTACCACCGGATATCGGCACCCGCAGATTGCCAGGTAACATCTGTTGCACCGCCACGGGAATCGCGAGCCCGATCAGGATTCCGAGTACGGCTCCCCCTCCACTGATCAAGAAGGCTTCGATCAGGAATTGCGCCATGATCTGTTTTCTCGGGGCACCGATGGCCTTGCGAACGCCGATTTCGTGGGTGCGCTCACGTACGGTGACCAGCATGATGTTCATAATGCCGATACCGCTGATCAGCATGGCAATGAACGCGATGACCACCAGTACCACGGTCAACGCGAAGGAAATCGTGCGCGCCGCGCCCAAAATTGCCGTCAACGTCTGTACGCGATATTCCGCCTCGGCGGGGTGACGGCTCTTCAACAGCCGCGCCATCTGGGCTTCCATGCTGCTGACCATATCCGGTGAAGAGCCCTGGGCGTACAGCGAGCTTAGGACGTCCCGGCCTTTGTAATACTTCATCAACTCAAAGGGAATGAGCACGGAGTCTTCCTGCATCTCGGAGAGCCCGTAGGTAGCCACACGCTCGTGAAACACGCCAATTACCGTAAAAGTCAGTTCGCCCATGCGCAGCGGACGACCGATGGGGTTCTCGACGCCGTAGACTTTTTGCGCCAATTCCTTGGTAATCATGCAGACCTTGCTGCGCGATTCCATGTCCTGCGCATCGAAATAACGTCCGCGCAGAACCACCAATTTTCGGATCTGCTGATACCCCTCGGTAACACCGATCAGCGCTACTGGCCGTGTCTTCCCTTCCGCAAGAACGGTCATCGGCATGTCGGAAATGCCCGCTACCGCCACCACACCGGGGATCGCGGCCTTGACGGCATTCAGGTCCGCCAGAGTCAGCTCGTGACTGAGCGGCTGGACCTTGTCGGGTGTCTTCACCATCTCGGCCCAAACCAGGTTGGAACCCACGGCTTCGATCTGCGAGATGACATACTTCCGGCTGGTGAGCGCAACGGTGACCACCAGGACGATGGAGGCACTGCCGATAATCACGCCGATGGAAGTCAATACCGCGCGCAGTTTGTTGGCGCGCAGCGCGTCGATCGCGACCGTGATTGTCTCCCTGAATTCCACTACGGCTTTCACCTCGCCGGATCTTAGCCACCCATCTGCTTGAGCGCGTCCTGGGCCTTCCTAAATTTAGGATCCATTTTGAGGGCTTCCTGGTACTCGTTTTTTGCTTTCGCCGGGTCCTTCTGCAACTCATACAGACGGCCCAACCAATAGTGCGCATAGCAAGGGGGAGGATACGTCGAACGGACAGGCGCCCGCTGCAAGTAATTCCTCAGGAGTTTCTCGTTCTCAGGATTATTTTCTCCTTGGAGAATCCAACCCACGGCCCGGTAATACTCGACACGCGGATCCTGGGGGGCTAGTGCTTCCCCTTGCGCGGCAACGATGAGCAACTTATCGCCTTGTCCACGCTGCATGAAGTAATCGCCGATATCAAACACCCGCTCCGCCGACTTCGGCTTGCTTTCGAGGGCCTTCGCGTACTCGACGTCGGCGCCAGACAGGTCCTTTTTTACGGCCCTGCAAACGCCCACCGCATAGTGGCCTTCCGCGGCATCCATGCTCATGAGCTTCTGAATCAAGGGCTGCGCCTTATCTTCTCCACCCCCGACTATGGAAGGCGCGGTGCAATCGTATTCGACCAGATCTTGCGCGGCATCGAAATTGTGTTCATCGAGTTGCACGGCAGTCTCAAATTCCTTTTGCGTCTTTCGCGCCAGAGGATAGGCGCTGAGCATCGATGCGTGAGCCGCTTTTTGTCCGTACGCTTCGCCGAGCCACTGGTGATAAACCGAGCTTTGCGGATTGATGGCCACGGCTTTTTCGCCGCTCGTTACCGCTTCATCGTATTTCTTCAGTTCCATGTAGGACTTGGTGAGCAACAGTTGCATGTCGCCATTCGGATCCTTCGGCGCTGCTTCCTTCAGAACGGAGACGGCCTTCTGGTAATCGCCTTTGTCGTAGGCCTGCTGGGCAACGTCCAAGACTTGCTGCGACCGGGCAGCAACGACCAGGAAGGGCCCGACAAGGAAAAGCAGCGCGTTCCGGCTATAGCGCTTCATTAGCGGTATCCTTGATGTTGGAATTGTCCATGTTCACTACCTTGACGACCATGCCCTCGCGCAGTTCCACATCGCCCGGCAACGCCACGGTTTCGGTGCCCTGCAGCCCGCTCAACACTTCGAAACTCGTGGCATCCGCAATGCCCACCTGAATCTCGCGCTTTTCGAGCGTCGCTTTCCCAACACCGGCGCGTACGACGAACACGTACCGCTTCCCCCCTTCGGTTTCCACGGCGCCGCGCGGAACGGTCACGACATTCATTCGTTCCTTCAAATTGATCTTTACATTGACATTGATGTTCGGCAGCAATTCCAGGTTGTTATTCGCTACCGAACAGAGCAGTTCACCGACACTTCTCGAGTTGCGTGCCACCACCTGCTTGGGAATGATTTCGGTCTTTCCCTGCCAGGAGCGATTCGGAAGCGCGTCCCAAGTGATACGCACGGGCAGGCCAGGCTCGAGGCCGCCCATTTCCGGTTCATCGATGAATGCGCGCACCTGAACCTTGTGTAAATCCGCCATTTCCGCGAGTAAATCGCCGACTTTGACGTAGTCGCCCGTTTTCACGGGCAACGAATAGAGCGTGCCGTCGACAGGTGCATTGATTCGTCCCTGGCGCACTTTTTCTTCAAGGGCGGCGATATCGCTTTGCGCCTGCTGCACGGCAAATTGCGAGCGTGAGGCGTCCAGTCCTACCTGGCGCGTGAATTCCGCTTTCGCAGCACTCAACCGTTCGACATCGGCGTCGGCCTTGGCCAAGGCGAGCTCGTTCGCTGCCAACTCCTCCTTGGTCGCGGCCCCTTTTTCCAACAAACGCTCGAGTGAATCATGGTTGCGCCGCAAGCGGTCGCGATCGGCCTGGGCTTTGGCGAGATCGGAAGAAACCCGCGCAGCCTCGTCCGAACGTCCGCCCGATTGTGCCGCACGGAGGTCGTCTTGCGCGCGCAACAGTTTTGATTTGGCAGCGGAGAGTTGCGCGGTGACATCTTTCACGTCCAGTTCCAGCAGCAACTGGCCCTTTTTCACGTTTTGCCCTTCCGATGCATAGACTTTTTGGACGAACGTATCCAGTTGCGCGCGAACCGTGTACGGCGAGATGGGTTCTACTTTCCCGTTGCTGCTGATGGAGGCGATGACGTTCTGGCGAACCGGTCGCGTGGCAGCGATCTTAGCGACCGGCTGCCGGCCACTAATGCGCACCAGGACAAACGCGATGATCCCGGCGAGAACAAGCAGCAGCAGGGTCCGGTTTCTGAGCTTCCTATCCATAAATCCTTATGATCATTCTATCGTTGGGCGATACGCGTGACCGGATTCCGCACACAGCTTCGCGCTGCTAGCGATTGCGCCGGACTTCTGCAAAGGAACGTTCAGGCCGAAGGCGGTACGGTTGCCCGCTAACCTAAAGTCTATCAGGAGGTTAGCCTATTCTCTACCGGCAGAATAGCGCTGCTGTTCTGATGCGCGAGCAGCCCTCGCGGATGCTGTCTCGGCAATCGACCGTGATAGAATGCGCCCATGAGCGGCGGCCCTCGCAGTCCCCATCCAAACCAGAAAGCCGAGTCCTCCGAACCGCCGAAGGCCGCACCGGCTTTCCTCCACCGCGTGTGCGTCCAATGCAACAACGTCTTCCGCGTGCCTGCCGAGAAGTTCGATACCAAACAGTGCCCAAAATGCCACAAAGGCTAACCGACTCCATCGCCGAGCGCTTGCCATCCACGAAATTGGGCGAAGCTGCCGCGAAATTAATGGTTCCGCTCTTGCGTAGTGAGAGTAGCGGCCGGTCCCCTATCTCCCGGGTGGTTTCAGGAAGGGTGAATCCATGATCGAGACCCGTGGTCTGGTGAAGGTATTCCAGGACAAAAAACGGGGAGCCATTCGCGCGGTCGACCACGTTAGTTTTACCTGCAAGCCGGGGCAGATTTACGGCTTGCTCGGCGCGAATGGCGCGGGGAAAACGACGACGTTGCGCATGCTCGCGACGATCCTGGAGCCCACCGACGGCACCGCGCTCGTTTGCGGTCACGACGTTGTCGACGAACCTGAAAAAGTGCGCGCCAATGTCGGCTTTCTGTCCACGGCGACGGCGCTTTATCCACGGCTGACCGCTTTGGAAATGGTGCAATATTTCGGGCGTCTAAATGGGCTGCCTGAAGACGCACTGCGGAAGCGCGTAGATGAGATTTTTTCCCGCCTGGACATGAACTCCTTCCGTGACCGCCGGTGCGACAAGCTCTCGACCGGTATGAAACAAAAAACCTCTATCGCACGCACGCTGGTGCACGACCCTCAGGTGATGATTTTCGACGAGCCTACCATCGGACTCGATATCATGACCGCGCGCACCATTATTGATTTCATCCGCGAGTGCCGGGAGCGTGGAAAGACCGTAATTTTTTCCACCCACGTAATGAGCGAAGTAGAAAAACTTTGCGACGTGATCGGCATCATCCAGTCGGGCAAGCTTCTCGCCGAGGGTTCGCTCGGCGAATTGCGTGACCTTCATCAGCAACATGACCTGGAGGAAATCTTCGTCCACGTCGTCAGCCCGTACCAAAACGCGGTGGAGGCCTAGGTCATGAACATCTCGGCCATTGGAGTGGTCTATCGCAAAGAACTCACCGAATGGCTGCGCGACCGGCGGACGCTGATCTCCACGGTCCTCGTGCCGTTGCTCGCGTTTCCGATCTTGATGGTAGGCATCACCGCCTTGGCAACCGTGATGATTGGTGCAGCCGAAAAAGAGGTTCCGAAAATCATGATTCTCGGCGGTGAAGATTCGCCGCAACTGCTGGACCGGCTCAAAAGACTCGACAAGCTGACCATCGTTCCGTATGCCACGAATTGGAAGGAGCAGATTTCGAATAAGGACATTCGCGCAGCGGTCGAAATCCCGCAAGGCTTTCAAAACGCGCTGATGGAAGGCAACGCGCCCACCGTCAACATCTATTATTACCAGGGCGAACTAAAATCTTCGTTTGGCGCGGACCACGTGCAAAAAGCGATTGAGGAGTATCGGGAAGATGTGGTCAAAGACCGGCTGGCTGAAAAGAACGTGCCAGCGAGCGTGCTGAAGCCATTCGATGTAAAACAAGAGAACGTGGCGCCGCCGGAAAAGGTGGGAGGCGCCAGCATCGGCGGGTTCATTGGCTATGCGGTGATCCTATTGTGCCTCACCGGGGCGATGTACCCCGCGATTGATCTGACGGCCGGCGAGAAAGAGCGCGGGACGATCGAGACCGTGCTGTCGAGCCCCATTTCGCGGCTGGACCTGGTGCTCGGAAAATTCCTGCTGGTGTTCTCCGCCTCGTTGCTTTCGGCAATTCTGTCGGTTACCTCCATGGGAACATCGTTCGCTATTCTGGGGCATTCGCATCTGATGAATTCCTCCGGGAGCCAGAGCCTCAACCTCAATGTGGGTTGGCTTTCGGTCGTGGCGGTCTTCTTCATGGCGCTGCCGTTGGCGGTGTTGTTTTCGGCGGTGCTGATGACCATCGCGCTTTTCGCCAAAACCTATAAGGAAGCGCAGAGCTACCTCACGCCCCTAACATTCCTGGTGGTCATTCCGGCGGTCGCTTCGGTGATGCCGGGTGTGGAATTCACGCCAAAACTCGCGCTGATTCCGGTGCTGAATACCAGCCTGATCTGTAAGGAAATCATCACGGGTACCTACCATTGGGGTTCGATCGGACTGATTTTTGTGTCGACATGCGTTTATGCTGCCGTAGCGCTGTTCCTGGCGGTGAAAATGTTCCAGCGGGAAGACGTGCTCTTCCGGTCGTAAGCACGCACCGACCGGGCAAAAACACGGAACGAAAGCGGTGCTGTTTTCGTCCAGGGATGCCGCCCCATTTTCCGAATCCCGCTCCGGCGGGTGATCGCGCCCGTACTCAACGCTCCTACGCTACTTCCCTGCATCCTTTTGTATCGCAGCCCCATCCAGCCGCAACAGGCCTTCACTCTGTGAGGCTACGAGCAGCACCTGAACCCCGCCTGCCGCCAACCCGGTAAACTGCCCGCGTTCGGGGTCCTGGTCTACGCGTTGCCAAGTCGCACCACGATCCCGGGAGATGTACATTCCGCCGCCGAGTTCTGTGACCGCCCATAAGTTGGACTGCCGCAAGAAGTGCGTAATTGGCGCTTCGGGCAGACCGCCGCGGACGTGAAACCAAGCTGCGTCCGGACCTTCGGAAAGGTACAAGCCGGCGGCCGTGGCCAAGATTAGGGTCTGTGATGGCGTGGACTCCTCGATGTCGACGCTTAGCACTTGGTCGTTGGCCACAGGTAGGTCACGCCAGCTCGCGGATTCTCCTCCGGTCGAAGAGATTCCCAGTTTTCCATCGCGCGCCACAAACAGATCTCGCCCGTTTGGCGACACCCTGAGGGCGCGGATCTCTCCACCGCCGCCAAAGGCTTTGAGAACGTTGCAGACTCCGGACGAGAGACAATGGAGCAAACCTGTTGCCGAAGGAACGATCGCGGCATTCGGACTGAACGCGATCTGCGAACCTTGTGGTCGGAATGATTCGTCGCGCTTTCGTACCGTAGAAGTCGCGCTGGGCCTTGTGTGGGCTTGGGGCACGCGCAGTTTCCACTCGCTCCACGTGTTCCGCTGTTCTTCCTGCAGCCAAAGCTTCCCGTCCTCCAGACGCACGAGCCAGCCCCAATAGCTCGCATAAAACTGTTGCGCCTGGTCGGCAGGTAATTGGCCGGCCACACCGCGCGTGGCCGTGGACAATGAGATTGCCTTCCAGGTCCCGCCCGAGTCGCGGCTCTCTAGAATGCGCTCTTCCCCTCGCTCCGTGACCATCAGCAGATGGGTGGAGTCCCTCGGATCTGCCAGAAGTTGGTTCACAATGACGTGCGTGAATCCCTCATTCGATTCGGAGAAGTGAACGCCAGCATCATCGCTGACTTCTATCCCGCGGCCTTCGGTGCCTAACACCACTCGCCTCGGCCCTCCGGAGTTGGTGGCGAGCACCACGACACTGCTGACGTCCCATTCCTTCGGCGTTGTGCGCGTCCAGTTTTCTCCGCCGTCCCGTGTAACCCACAAACCTTCGGTCGTTCCGGCAAACAGCGCGTCGGGATTACCCGGATCCTGAACGATTGCCTGAGTCCTTCGCGCCGAATACGGAATGCCTTGCAGCTTGGTCCATTCCGCGCCTTGATTTTCGCTGCGATAAATACCGGAGCACGCGCTCATGAAAAGGCGTGCCGGATTCGTGGCGTCGATCCGCATACTCATGATGTCGGAATCGTCGATGATGCCCGCGATCGCAGGGGACCAGGTCTTGCCGCCGTCGGAGGTCTTCCAGGGGAGGTGATAGGTGCCGACGTAAATCAGATCGGGGTTGCGCGGATCAATCGCCAGAGAATCCACATTGTGCAATTCCGGGTCGTCGAGCGCGGAAATGCGCTCCCAGTTCTTGCCGGAGTCCTGCGAGCGAAAAACTCCCGTGCGGGTTCCCGCCACCAAAACATCCGGCCGCGATGGCGCCATTTCGAGCGCGCGCACGGCTTCCTTTTCGAGACCGAGAAGAGCCCAGGTGCGCCCACCGTCGTCACTTTGGAATACACCGCCGCCTGCGGCCCACTGATACCAGGCCGATGCAAATACACGGTTCTCGGTACGTGGGTCCGGAACCAAACGTGTAACCACGGCGTCGAGGCGATGGCCCACTCGGCCGCGAGGTTCCCAGGATTGTGCGCGATCGCCGCTAAAGAACACGTGACCGTCGGCAGTCCCGAGATACAACCCGCCCTGCGGATTCGCGCCAAGAGAAACCACCATACCGCCATTGGGCCCAAGGCGCTGCCAGGTTTGTGCGCCGCCACCGCGGCACAGGCCAAGTACCAGGCACCATCCCGCGATTAATTTCAATCGCAATGCGAAGTTCCGCCTTCCTTTTTGTTTTTGCCCGGAGCTCACAAAAAACGGGCTCCCCGAAGCTTCCTTCGGAGAGCCCGTCGAGGTTCGCTGCGAGCGTGAAAGCACGCGTCGCGGAGTTAATTAGTAGGTCGCACCTTCGGGTACGAAGATGAACTCAACACGACGGTTGGCCTTCTCCTGACCCTTTTCAGTGGACGCGGTTCCCACGCGGGTGGAAATACGCGACGCGTCGATGCCCTTCTCGATCAAGTACTTCTTGGCACCGTCCGCGCGCTGCTGCGCCAGCTTGTCGGGTTTCGGTTCCTTCGGATCCGCATAGCCGACGATTACCACCTTGGAGTTGGGTTCGTTCTTTAGGCGCAGAGCCACGTCGTCGCCAACGCGCTTGCAAGCATTGTCGAAGCGACCCGCGCCAACCTTGTTGTAGCCGCAATCGCCAACCTTCGATGCCTGCGGTGGCGGAGCCGGCTGCTGCACGTCAACGGAAGTGGTGGCGCTGGTGCGGCCGCCCTGCCCGTCGTCTGCCGTGCAAGTGATGGTGTAGCTTCCCGCAGACAGACCGGTGGAATCAAACTGCGCGGTAGGTCCGGTGCCGGAGATCTGCCCGGCGTTCGCCGAGTAGCTGTAAGTGATCGGATCGCCGTCCGGATCGCTGGCAGTGGACTTAATGGCTACGCGCTCGCCGGCAAGAATCGGATTGCGTTCCGGCGCACAAGAGATCACTGGCGGCCGGTTCGGACGCTTCGCGACCGCAACATCAGCGGCGCAGGTCGCCGTGCCGCCATGGCCATTGTCAACCTTGACGTTCACGGTGTAGCTGCCGATCGCCAGTCCCGAGGGATCAAAACGCGCATCGGGGCCGGTACCGGAGACGGTTCCGCCGGTGGCGCTATAGGTATAGTTCAAACCGACCTTGTCCACATCGGTGGCGTCCACGTGAATGGCCACCGGCGCAGTCGACCCCTGATACACGGAGGTCGGATTCGCCGAGCAAGCCGCGGTCGGCGGGTGAATCGGCTTTGGCGGTTCGGGCGGGTAACCCCAACGCAGCACGGCGCCCGAGCCGATGCGGAAGTTGTTCTCCCGCCCCGTCGGGGTAACCAGCGAGCCGGTGAAATTGGTCATCAGGTAATCGGCCTCGAAGAAGCGCCACGCGAAATTCTTCGCAATGATGATGTCGACACCGCCCCCCGCAGCCAGCGCGAATGAGTTTTGCCCGTTCGTGCCGGTTAGCTGCAATCCGCTGTGGGCCGCGCCGAACAAGGCTTCGACGAAGGGCACAAAGTGATCGAAATGACGGAAGTTGATTCTCGGACCGGCCAGGTACGTTTCCCAGGAGCCCGAAATGCTCTGCAGCGAGTAGGTGAAGGAGCCGTCCGGATTCGCCACTGGAGCTCCGAAAATCTGGCGGTTGAAATGATAGCCGCCAATCTCGGCGGTCAGGCCCAACCATTTTGTTGCGTTATACGCGAAGGATCCCGTCGCACCAAAATTGTTGAAATTATTGAACCCGCCCCCCGGCATAAAGTTCACATACTGAAACAGCCCTGCGACTTCCCATTTCGGCGTGAGCAATCCCCAAGCGTGGCGGTTCCACGGATTATTAGCCCAGTCGGAGTAGATGTCTGCCGGGTTCGCCGCCGCGGCTGCCGGCATCGGAAAGAGTGTTGGCGATGCTGGAGCGATTTTGAAATCGCTCCCTGCGGCGTTGGCAGTCGGGGTACTTTCTGAAGAGTCTTTCGTCTTACTCCCTGTGCTCGCATCTTTCTGCTGCGCACAGAGTGGCAGAGCAAACAAAACGCCCATTGCCACAGTTGCACACCATTTGCGCATAGTATTCCTCCCTGAATTCGATCCTAATAAACCCGTGTATCTCATGCGTCTTCACCTTTAAGCTTCCCGCTGCGCTGGACGGAAGACGCATGGCAGTACGCAGCGCTCAACTTGTTCTTCCTCTTCAATGGGCGGTATTGCGACTGAATCTCTCGCGGGACGCGAGGTACAGATGGAAACCAGCCGCAGTGCCCAAAGCATATTCCACAAGTTCATCATTCTGCAAGTGTTTCCTTGAACTTCCCCACACCCTCCTCCCGATCCCACGAAGCGCCATTTTCTGCATTCGGTGGTTTCTTTGCGTTACACTATTTTTCCTCCGATGAACTCCATCGTCCCTTTGGATCTGGATTGGCAAGGCCGAGCGCGTGCCATTGCCTCCGCGCTGCTGCTGTCCCAGGATTTTCGTGCGCTCGTCGATCCGGGTCCCGCCTCAAGCATCGAGAATCTGCGGGAG
>Ga0306924_10003287_pt1 | contig 15509 bp, 11 predicted proteins | sample sta12Can44000111_FD_203756 | JGI IMG/M metagenome (GOLD analysis project Ga0306924, IMG submission 203756) | Lab enrichment of tropical soil microbial communities from Luquillo Experimental Forest, Puerto Rico - statanox.12C.anox.44.000.111 (v2)... | ecosystem: Environmental > Terrestrial >... | reverse complement strand
CGGTGATGCCAAGTGCATAGGAGACCAGGCTGCCCGCGGCCGAACCACGGCCGGGGCCGACCCGGATCCCGTTCCGCTTGGCCCACATGATGAAGTCGGCCACCACCAGGAAGTACGAGCAGAACCCCATCTCGGAGATGATCCGCATCTCGTACTCTGCCTGCTCGCGGCGGCGGTGGTCGTAGCCATCCGGGTAGCGGCGGTCCATCCCCTGCCAGACCTGCTCGCGGAAGCAGCCCTCCACGGTCTGCCCGGCTGGCACCGGGAATTGCGGCATCAGGCTGGCCTTGCCGAAGCTGACGTTGGCCCGCTCGGCGATGGCCAGCGTGGCGTCACAGCCAGCCTGCCACTCAGCGTCGTCCCGGATGGCCCGCATCTGCTGCGGCGTCTTCAGGTAGTAGCCGGTGCCCTCGAGCCGGAACCGGTCTGGGTCGGCCAGGTTGGTGCCGGTCTGCACACACAGCAGCACCTCGTGCGCCCTGGCGTCGTCCGGCGCGGTGTAGTGCGAGTCATTGGTGACCACGAACGGCAGCGACAGTTCGGCCGCGATGCGGCGCAGGCCCTGGCGCACCCGCTGCTCGATGGCCAGCCCATGGTCCATGATCTCGACGAAGAAGTTGTCCGGGCCGAAGATGTCGCGGTAGGCCGCGGCCGCGGCCAGCGCCTCCCGCTCCTGCCCGAGCCGGAGCCGGGTCTGCACCTCACCGCTCGGGCAGCCGGTGGTGGCGATGATCCCCCGGGCGTTGGCGGCGAGCAGTTCGCGGTCCATCCGCGGGTTGCGGAAGTACCCCTCCAGCGAGGACAGCGAGGACAGCCGGAACAGGTTGTGCATGCCCTCGGTGGTCTCGGCGAGCAGCGTCATGTGCGTGTAGGCACCGGCGCCGGAGACATCGTCGTTCCGCTGTGCAGGGGTTCCCCACCGGACCGGCTGCCGGTGCCGCCGGTGTTCGGGGGCCAGGTAGGCCTCGATGCCGATGACCGGCTTGAGGCCGGCCGCGGTCGCCTTGGACCAGAATTCGTACGCGCCGTACAGGTTGCCGTGATCGGTCATCGCGACCGCGGTCATGCCCGCCCGCTGGCACTGCGCGAACAGATCCTTGAGCCGGGCGGCTCCATCCAGCATGGAGTACTCGGTGTGCACGTGGAGATGCACGAACGAGCCCTCGCTGGTCCGTCCCGCCGCCGTCACGAGCAACCTCCTTCGGCAGGCGCCAGCACGGCGCGGTCGGACCAGGACCCGGGGGAAGCGGCCGGTGCGCTGCGTGCGGGCGAGCCCAGTGGCGGCGGCCGCAGGCGATGCACCAGCCCGGCTCATTGAGCCTACTGTCGGCCGCAGCCGGGAGCGACCCGGCGCGCCGGATGAGCGGCCGGGTGCCGGATATCAGGGCCCTGGTCAGGCTTCGGCCCGCAGGATGGCCAGCGCGCGGGCCAGATCGGGCGGGTAGTCGCTGGTGAACTCGACCCAGTGGCCGTCCGCGGGATGAGCGAACCCCAGCCGGACCGCGTGCAGCCACTGCCGGCCCAGCCCGAGCCGCGCGGCCAGCACCGGGTCGGCGCCGTAGAGGCGGTCGCCGACGCACGGGTGCCGCGGGGCCGCCATGTGCACCCGGATCTGATGGGTGCGCCCGGTCTCCAGGGTGATCTGGGCGAGGCTGGCGCCGCGGAACGCCTCCAGGGTGTCGTAGTGGGTGACGCTCGGCCGGCCGCCGGCCACCACCGCGAACCGGCCGTCGCCGGATGGGTGCCGGCCGATCGGCGCATCGATGGTGCCCCGCAGCGGATCCGGGTGGCCCTGCACCAGGGCGTGGTACCGCTTGTCCACGCCTCGTTCGCGGAAGGCACGCTTCAGCGCGGCGTAGGCCCGTTCGCTGCGGGCGACCACCATCAGCCCGCTGGTGTTGGCGTCCAGTCGGTGGACGATGCCCTGCCGCTCGGCCGCGCCGCTGGTAGCGATGGTGTACCCGGCGGCGGCCAGCCCGGCCAGCACGGTCGGCCCCGTCCAGCCAGGTGTCGGGTGGGCCGCCACCCCAGCGGGTTTGTCCACCACCACAATGTCGGCGTCCTCGTAGACGACGGCCAGCCCGGGCACCGGTGCCGGGGACGCGGCGGCAGGCGGCGGCGGGAGCGTGACGTCGAGCCACTCCCCCGCCGGGAGGCGGTCCGACTTGCTGGCCGGCCGCCCGGCGACCAGCACCTGCCCGCCGGTGATGAGGTCCGCCGCGGTGGCCCGGGACAGCCCGAACATCCTGGCCAGAGCGGTGTCCAGGCGCTCACCGGCCAGGCCCTCGGGGACCATGAGGCGGCGCTGATCCCCGCCGGTCACGCGCGGCTGTCCCCGGCTGTGCCGCCCCCTTCGCCGGCCGCCGGACTGCCTGGGGCAGCCGGGCCACCTGGGCCGGCCAGCTCAGCCGGCCCGGCTGAGCCGTCCCGGGTACCGTCCAGCCGGTACCCGCGGGCCGCCAGCAGGACGGCCAGCACACCGCCGCACACGATGGCCGAGTCGGCCACGTTGAATACCGGCCAGTGCGGCAGCTGGATCCAGTCCACCACGTCACCCCGGAACGTCCCCGGTGAGCGCAGCAGCCGGTCGGTCAGGTTCCCGGTTGCCCCGCCCAGCAGCAGGCCGAGGGTGATGGCCCACGGCACGCTGCGCAGCCGCCGGGAGGTGCGCAGGATGAAGAAGATCACGCCGAGCGCGATCAGGGTGAACACGATGGTCAGCGAGGTGCCGATGCTGAACGCCGCGCCGCTGTTCCGCAGCAGGTCCAGTGTCACCAGGCCGCCAAGCAGCCGCACCTGATGGCCGGACAGGGTCGCTACCACGATGATCTTGGAAATCACGTCTGCCAGGTACACCCCGGCCGCCACCGCCAGCAGCAGGCCCACCCGGCGGCGGCCCGGCTTGCCGGGCTCCCCCGGCTGCCCGGTCAGCGCCGTTCCTCGCGCTGTTTGCATTCCACGCACAACGTGGCCCGGGGAAACGCCTTCAGCCGGGCCTTGCCGATGGGCCGGCCGCACGACTGGCACATCCCGTACGTCCCATCATCCATCCGGGCCAGCGCCCGCTCGGTCAGCTCCAGCAGATCCCGCGCGTTCTGGGTAAGGGCAAGGTCGTATTCGCGCTGGAATGTCTTGGCGCCGGCGTCCGCCGGGTCATCGCCCGCGCCGCCGACCGCATCGCCCAGCCGCTCCGCGATTTCAGACTCGGCCTGGTTGATATCGGTGCGCAATCCGGCCAGCTCGGCCTGCAGCTCGGCACGCACCTTTTCCTGCTCGGCCTCGGTCCAGGGCCTCTCCCCCGGGCGCACGGGAAGCGCGGCAGTGCCAGCGCGTCTCGCTGTGGCCATCTTCTGCCTCCCTCCGCACGACGGCATCGCGCCCCCGCTGAGCCGATCTTGGATACGTGCGGTCACCGGAGGATAATTCGCCGCGGCGCGCTCCGCAAACGCATGTTTGCCCGTCGGTGGCAAGCAGCCCACGGCGGCCGGTTAACCCATTCGGCCCGGTGGGGCTCATCGGCTATCGTGGGGTATCTGCACAGGCGTGGATGGGGACAGCTGCCGCTGACAGCCGCCCGCAGCGACCCGGGGACGGTGTGAGCCCGGGGGCCGGCCCAGCGGACCAGATCACCCCGGAGCCGCCGGAAGAACGCCGTCACCAACCCTCAGGCTGACCGCCCGGGGCCGGCGCGGTCAGTAGAACCGGCCGCAGGACCAACAGAGTGGGCGGTGCTCGCATCTGGGCACGGCCAAGGAGGGTGGTACCGCGGAGCCGCCGCCGGCTGGCTTCGTCCCTCCAGCGATGCGTGCGCGTGGCCGCCAGGTGACCCCGCGACGACCCGCAGGAGGGCTGCCCGACCATGTCAGACCCCGACGCCAGGCGTTATTTCCCTGCCTTGCCTGCGGCGATCGACCTGGCCGCGATGGAGCACGAGATGCTCCGGCGGTGGCAGGACGGGAAGGTGTTCGAGCGCTCACTGGAGCGGACGGCTGGCGGGCCGAGGTGGACCTTCTACGAAGGGCCACCCACCGCCAACGGCATGCCCGGTGTGCATCACATCGAGGCCCGGGTCTTCAAGGATCTCTTTCCCCGGTTCAAGACCATGCAGGGTTTTCATGTGCCCCGGCAGGGCGGCTGGGATTGCCACGGCTTGCCGGTCGAAGTGGCGGTGGAGAAGGAACTCGGGCTGTCCGGCAAGAAGGACATTGAGGCCTACGGCGTGGCCGCCTTCAACGAGCGCTGCCGCGAATCGGTGCTCCGGCATGTGGACGCGTTCGCCGAGCTCACCGAACGGCTCGGCTACTGGGTGGATCTGGACCGCGCGTACCGGACCATGGACGCCAGCTATATCGAGTCGGTCTGGTGGTCGCTGCAGGTCATCTTCGACAAGGGCCTGCTGGTGCGGGACCACCGGATCAGCCCGTACTGCCCGCGCTGCGAGACCCCGCTGTCCGACCATGAGATGGGCCAGCCGGACGTCTACGAGATCGTCACCGACCCATCGGTGACGGTGCGGCTCCCGCTGGTGGCGGTACCGGACGGGGCCAGCCCGCTGCTGGCAGGGGCCGACCTGCTGGTGTGGACGACGACACCGTGGACGCTGGTGTCGAACACCGCGGTGGCCGTCCACCCGGACCGGACGTACGTGGTCGCCCGCAAGGCCGGTGACTCCGAGCGGGTGGTGGTCGCCGAAGAACTGCTGGGGCAGGTGCTCGGCGATGGCTGGCACGTGCTGGCCAGGCTGACAGGCGCCGACCTGGCGGGCGCCCGCTACCAGCCGCCGTTCAGCCTGGTCGACATCCCCGGCGCCCACGTGGTGGTGACCGGGACGTTCGTGACCACCGAGGACGGCACCGGGCTGGTGCACATGGCCCCTGCCTTCGGGGCCGACGACATGGAGGCGGGCCGCGCGCATGGGCTGCCGGTGGTCAACCCGATCGGGCCGGACGGGCGGTTCGAGCCATCGGTGCCGTTGGTCGGCGGCATGTTCTTCAAGGACGCCGACGCCCCGCTCACGCACGATCTGGCCGAGCGCGGGCTGCTGTTCCGGTCTGAGCTGTCCGACCACAGCTACCCGCACTGCTGGCGCTGCCACACGCCGCTGCTCTACTACGCTCTCCCCTCCTGGTACATCCGCACCACCGCGGTCAAGGACCAGTTGCTGGCCGAGAACGAGCGGACGAACTGGCAGCCGCCGGGCATCAAGCACGGCCGGTACGGCGAGTGGCTGCGTAACAACGTGGACTGGGCGCTGTCCCGGACCAGGTACTGGGGCACCCCGCTGCCGCTGTGGGAATGCGGCCAGGGCCATGTCACCTGCGTGGGCTCGCTGGCCGAGCTCAGCAAGCTGGCTGGGAAGGACCTGACCGAGCTGGACCCGCACCGCCCGTACGTCGACGAGGTGATCATCGCCTGCCGCGAATGCGGTGGCGTGGCCCAGCGGGTGCCGGAGGTCATCGACGTCTGGTACGACTCGGGGTCGATGCCGTTCGCCCAGCACGGCGCGCCGTACCGGAACGCGGCGGACTTCGAGCACGCCTATCCGGCCCAGTTCATCTGCGAGGCGATCGACCAGACCCGGGGCTGGTTCTACTCGCTGATGGCGGTCGGCACCCTGGTGTTCGGGCGGTCCGCCTACGAGAACGTGGTTTGCCTGGGCCTGGTGGTGGACGAGCGGGGCCGCAAGATGAGCAAGAGCCTGGGCAACGTGCTCGAGCCGATGCCGCTGATGGAGGACAGCGGGGCGGACGCGGTCCGCTGGTTCTTCGCCGCGGCCGGGTCACCCTGGGCCACCCGCAAGGTTGGCCGGGTGGCGCTGGAGGAGATCGTCCGGAAGGTGCTGCTGACCTACTGGAACACCGTCTCTTTCCTGGCCCTGTACGCGAACGCGGCCGCCGCCAGCGGGCAGGCATGGCGGCCAGCCATGCTCGCCGACGCACCGGCCCCCGCCGACCGGCCGCTGCTCGACCGGTGGCTGCTCAGTGAGCTGAACGCGGTAACCGCTGACGTGACCGTGGCGCTGGAAGGATTCGACACCGCCGCCGCCGGGCGGCGGCTGTCCGCGTTCATCGATGACATGTCGAACTGGTATGTCCGGCGGTCCCGGCGCAGGTTCTGGGAGGGTCCGGCCACCCCGGGCGGTGCCGCCGCGTTCGCCACCCTCTACGAATGTGTGCACACGCTCACCCTGCTGATGGCGCCCTTCGTGCCGTTCATCGCCGACTACGTGTGGGCAGCGCTGCGTGCCCCGGACGATCCGGATTCGGTTCACCTGGCGAGCTGGCCGGCTGCCGACCGCAGCCTGATCGACGACCAGCTTTCCGGGCAGATGCACCTGGCCCGGCGACTGGTCGAGCTGGGCCGCTCGGCCCGCGCCACGGCTGGTGTCCCGATCCGCCAGCCGCTCCCCCGGGCGCTGGCAGGCGCGCCCGGGCTGGCGGAACTGCCGCCGGAGCTGCGGGAGCAGATCGTGGCCGAGCTCAATGTCCGCTCGCTGGACCCGCTGGCCACGGTTGGCGAGGATCTGGTCCACCACGTCGTCAAGCCGAACTACCGGGCCCTCGGCAGCAGGTTTGGCAAGGGCACGCCCGCGGTGGCAGCCGCGATCGCGGCCGCCGACCCGGCCAGCCTGGCCAGCGAGCTGCGGGTGGCCGGCGAGACGGCCGTCATCGTCAACGGTGACCAGGTGCTGCTCGGGCCCGACGACGTGATCATCACCCAGACCCCACGGGAAGGCTGGATCGTGGCCGCCGACGCAGGCGAGACCGTGGCGCTGGAGATCCAGATCACCGCCGAGTTGCGGCGGGAAGGGCTGGCCCGCGAGGTCATCCGGCTGATCCAGGATGCCCGCAGGGCCGATGGCCTGGATGTCAGCGACCGGATAGCGCTCTGGTGGGCGGCGGAGAGCCCCGAACTCAGCGTGGCCCTCGCCGAGCACGGCCAGTTCATTGCCGATGAGGTGCTGGCGACCCGGTTCGGCCCGGCCGAGGACAGGCCCGCCGGCCCCGGACTGGCCGAGCACACCGCCGTGGATCTTGGCCTGACCTTCTGGCTGAAGCGCCAGCCATAAGTACCGGCCCGGGGGTGCCGGGGAAGGCGCGCTCGCGGCCGCCCGGACGGCGGTTACTCGCTGCCGGAGCCAGCCTTGTCTGGCTCGCATGCCCGGCAGGGCGCACAGCCACGGGCCTGCGCCTCCTCGCGGGTGACCTGTTCGAGATCGCCATCAGCGAGGAACCTGATCAGGATGCAGCCTGCGCGGTGGTAACGGGCCACGCCGGGCACGATCGTCACCGCGTCCAGCATCCCGGCCGGGCCGTCGGTGACGTCAGTGGGCGGGGCCCCGCTCTCCGCGCCAGCCGGGTCATCCGGTCCGCCGGCCGGCCCGGCAGCCTCATCTGGGGCGGCCGGGCTGGCGGCGTCATCGGTGGTGGCGCCGGCCGCCGCACCCGCCGGCGGCTCCGGGGCCGCAGCGTCCAGGCCCGCGCCAGGCAGGTCCACTCCACGCACGTCCGCCACGGGTACGCCCGCTCCAGGCACGTCCATCACCGGCACGCCCGCCGCGGGCGTGCCGGGTTCGGGCTCGTCCGGCTCAGCCGCCTCGGCCCGGTCGGGCTCAGCCTGGTCAGGACCCGCCTTCTCAGCCTCAGCCTGAGCCGCAGCAGCCTGGGCTTCACTGGTCCCGGCCAGGTCCGGCTCGGCCCCGCCAGGACCCCTCTTATCAGCCTCCGGCTCGCCGGCGACGGTCACGTCGTCCCCGGGCCCATGCGGCCCGGCCACGTCACCGTCCGCGTCATCCTCGAAGATCTCATCGGGCTCGTTGGCCCAGGCGGGCAGCTCGCCCGGTTTCCACTCACGGTCGTCGTCCAACTCGCCCAGGTCGGTGACCGTGAGCGGGATACTCCACGGTGAGGGAGCCGCCTCCGCTTCGTCGGCCTCCTGGTCAGCGGCGGGCCCGGCGGCCGCCCCTTCGTCCTGCTGCGACCTCCCGGGCGCCTTGGCATCCGGTCCAGCAGGTTCCACCGGGGTCCCGGCTCGAGGTTCCCCCGCTTCCCTGGGGGCCGCCGACGCCGTATCGGCCACGCTCGACGTCCAGGCGCTCCAGCCAGCCGCTGGCGGCGGCGTGGCGTCTCCCCCGGCACCGGCGCCAGCAAGCGCGGCGGCTGTGTTCGCCGTGCCGTCGGCAGGCGGGCCGGCACGGTCATCCCGCAGGGCCCGTGGCCCGGCCGAGACCGGCCAGGGCGGGGCAGCAGACTCGCGCTGGCGGTTGTCCAGTTCGGCGCTGACCTGGTCCCAGAATTTGTCGTGCGGCGACTGACCGGGCGGTGCGGCCGGTGGCTCCCCGGACGTGGCGCCGGGGACTCGGCCGACTTCCTCCCGCCCGGAACCGGTGCCACCACCGGGTCGAGCGGCCTGCTGCCGGGGTGTGCGCTGTCCCGGTCCCGGCCTGGCCCGGCGGACTGGCTCCGGCCATGCATTCTCGGCATCACCGGGCCAGCCGGTACCGGCCCGGCGGGTCTTATCCTGGCTGGTCGGGACCTGGCCCGGGCCGGCCTGGCCGGGCGCCCGGGCGGCGGCTTCCCCAGCCAGGCCAGCCGCCGCATCCTTTGCCTCCCGGCGGGCCGGTGGCCGAGGCGCATCGGCGTGACCAGAACCATTAGCGGGCTGGCTGCCGCTGCCCGCCGCAGCCGGCTCGGCCGGGACCTGGCGGCCAGGCGGGGCGCTCTGGCGGCCCCGGCCGGTGGAATGCGTCCCGGCATGACCACCCGCCGGGCCGGCCATCGGGCTCGGGCCGTCCCCGGCAGGCGTGGTCCGCTTGCCCGGACCGGTCCGGTCTTTCCGGACCGGCTTGCCGGTGGCGGCATCAGCGGACCCGGCCACGGCCGCATCCGGCACGCTGTCCCCGATTGGTGCCGCCCCGCCGGGCCGCGGCCCGGCGCTGCCGTTGCGCACGGTGCCCGCCGCGGCGCCGGCCAGGCCAGCCGGGCCGGTGGTCCCGGCCTGGCTGGCGCTCACGGTGGGAACATCGGTGCCCGGACGCGGCGGCTGGGTGGCCGCAGCAGGCTCTCCGAAGATTGCCGCTCGCTGCCGCACCACTCCAGCCGCCAGCAGCAGGGCCGCCAGCACACTGAGGCCGATGGAGAGGTACACGACCGCGAGGTTGCCATCGATAGCCCCCGCGGCGAGCACTCCGATCGCCGCGGCAACGAGGACGGCGCTGAATATGATCACTCGCGCCCTCCCCGCGCCAGGCTAAGCCATCCTGAGGCTAGCGCCGGTCGTGCGCGGGCCCCTCAGCCGGGTGGAAGCCGCCAGTGGGACCGGTGGGCTCGGACGGCCCGGCGTAGGCTCCGGTCGCCGCCGGCTGCCCATTCCGGGACTCCATCCGCATGCCCGGGCCGACGGCCGACTGCGGCCCCGTCACCGCCGGGAAGGTGCCGCTGTCGGTCGCGCCAGCCTCAAGGTCGCGGAGCTGGCCTTCCAGGTACGCCTTCAGCCTGCTGCGGTACTCCCGCTCGAACGCCCGCAGGTCATCGACCCGGCGCTCCAGTTCCTCACGCTGCTGGACAAGGGAGCCCATCGCCTGGCGGTGCCGCTCCTGGGCATCGCGCTCCAGGCTCTCGGCCCTGGCCCGGGCGTCACTGGTGATCTGCTCGGCCTGGCGGCGGGCCTTGCCAAGGATCTCGTCCGCCTCGCGCCGGGCCCGGCCCAGATGCTCGTCAGCCTCCCGCCGGGCATCGGCGATCGCCTGGTCGGCGGTCTGCTGCGCCAGCTGGAGTACCCGGGCGGCCGTGTCCATGCTGCCCTCAGGCGGCATGCTCATCATGGCCGGCTCGGGCCTGCGCTCTGGCTCGGGCCTGCGCTCTGGCTCGGGCATCATCGGCTCGGCCATCATCGGCTCGGGCATCATCATCTCAGGCCCACGGTCGGCCAGTGGTGACGTGAGCGCGGACACCGCCGACTTCCCGCCACGCAGGCTCTCCGCCAGCTTGGCCCGGAGCTCTTCGTTCTCCTGGATCAGCCGGTCAAGCTCGACTTCGACCTCGTCAAGGAAGGCATCTACCTCTTCCTCGTCGTATCCGGGCCTGAGCCTGGTGGTACTGAACTGCTTGTTCCGCACATCCGCGGGCGTCAGCGGCATCTCGTCTCCTCGGCACGCCTGGAGGTGTGTTCCCTATGGGACCGTACCTGATCAGAGCAGCTGTACGGCGTTGATCAGGAGAAGAACACCGAAGAACAGCAGCATGAAACTGAGGTCCAGGGCAACACTACCGAGCCGGAGCACGGGGATGAACCGGCCCAGGAATTTCAGCGGCGGATCGGTTGCGGTGTACACGGTCTCGGCTACCACGAGCACCGGCCCATGCGGGTGCCAGTCCCGGGAAAACGCCTGTATCCAGCTGAAAATCAGCCGGCCTAGCAGCAGCAGCAGGTAGAACCAGAGAGCGTAGGTCAGCACGACCTTAGCAATCGTCACGTCCTGATCCCGCCTTCAGTGGCCACCGGCACCCGGCCGGTGGCCACGGGAGCCGTGCTGGTCTTTACCGAACCGGGATTGGCCGGGCGGGCCACAGCGTCACCGGCTAGCGGCTCAGCCGCCGGGGAACTGTTCGTCACGGGCGCCTAACTCTGGTTGAAGAACCCTCGTTCCGCCATCCGCGCCTTGTCCTCGGCCGTGACCTCGATGTTTGCCGGTGAGAGCAGGAATACCTTGTTCGTCACCCGCTCGATGCTGCCCCTGAGGCCGAAGATCAGGCCCGCCGCGAAGTCGACCAGACGCTTGGCGTCACTGTCGACCATTTCGGTCAGGTTCATGATCACCGGGGTGCCCTCGCGGAAGTGCTCCCCGATCGTACGGGCCTCATTGTATGTGCGCGGGTGCAGCGTGGTGATCCGGGTGAGGTCCGTGGCCTGGAGCGTGGTCCCGGCCGGGCGGGGGCTGCCACCCATGTCGCTGGCCAGCAGGCTCCCGTTCGCCGCGCCAGCGCCGGAGTCGTCCGCCAGCCCGTCCTCATACTCGGGCAGCTCCTCGTAGGAGTCGTAGCCGTCGTCGTAGCGCCGGTCGTCCTCGACGAGGCCAAGGTAGACCGCCATCTTGTGCATCGCGCCGGCCATCCGTCGCCCTCCGTTGATACTGTGTGCGCTCGCTGCGTCGGACATTACCCGACAAAGCCTGGCCGGCCGCCGAGCAACGCCGTACCGATGCGCAGGTGTGTCGCGCCGGCCGCGATCGCGGCCTCCAGATCACTGCTCATGCCCGCGGAGATCATCGTCGCTGCAGGCTGGACTTCCCGGACAGCCGCGGACATGGCTGGCAGGGGCGCGAACGCAGCGGCGGGCGGGACGCCGAGCGGCGCCACCGCCATCACCCCGCCCAGGATCAGCCCTTCCTCGGCGGCCACCGCAGCCGCCACCGACGGGATATCGGCAGGCAGCGCCCCGCCCCGGTGCGGGTCGCCGTCCAGGCTCACCTGGACCAGGCAGGTGAGCACCCGTCCGGCGCCGCGGGCATGCTTCCCGAGCGCCAGGGCCAGCCGCACCCGGTCCACCGAATGCACCACGCTCGCGTACCGCACCACACTGGCGGCCTTGTTGGTCTGCAGCTGGCCGACAAAATGCCACCTCAGCCCCACCAGCCCGGCACATTCAGCGGCCTTGGGCACCGCTTCCTGATCCCGGTTCTCGCCCACATCCCGCACCCCCAGCTGCCATAGCAGCCGCACATCACTAGCCGGAAACGTCTTGGTGATCGCGACGACTGTCACGTCCGCGGGATCACGCCCCACCGCCCCACACGCCGCCCTCATCCGCCTTCGCAACTCAGCCAGCCGCGACTCCAGCTCCTCCCGGCGACCCTCATCACGAAGCAACCCCTCGCCCATCCCCACATGATGACGCGCTGGGGTGAGCCCCGGCGCCAGCCCCGGACAGCACCTGCCACCCGCCGTTACCCGTGGCACCCGGTAACGCGGCCGGCCCGCGCCAGCAATCGCCCCCTATGGCTGCTTCAGGAAGTCCGGCACATCCAGCTCGTCGTCTTCCTCGAACACCACGGCCCGCCGCCGCGTCGTCGCCGCATCGAACACCCGCGCCGCCGAGGCCACATCCGCATGCGCCCGGCCGCCGTCGGCGACCCGCGCGGGCACGCCGCCCGCCGACGCGGCCAGCGCGGGGCCGGGGCCATCCCCGCCGATGGTCACCGCCGAGCCCGCCGCGGCGGGCTCGGCGGAGCCATTGCCATTCTCCGCGGGCCTGGCCGCCGCCGGGGCAGCCGCGTGGCTCACGCCGCCGTTCTGGCCAGCGCTCATCCGGGCCAGCCGGGCATGCCGGTTGCTCGCCTCATCGAAGCCGGCCGCGATGACCGTGACCCGCACCTCATCGCCGAGGGCATCGTCGATGACCGCGCCGAAGATGATGTTGGCCTCAGGAGCGGCCGAGGTGGAGACCAGCTGGGCGGCCTCATTGATTTCGAACAGGCCGAGATCCGAGCCACCCTGGATGGACAGCAGCACACCATGCGCGCCGTCGATGCTCGCCTCCAGCAGCGGGCTGGAAATGGCCATCTCGGCCGCGGCCACACTGCGGTCGTCGCCACGGGCGGAGCCGATTCCCATCAGCGCCGAGCCAGCCCCTGACATGACCGATTTGACGTCGGCGAAGTCCAGGTTGATCAGTCCCGGGGTGGTGATCAGGTCGGTGATTCCCTGGACGCCGGACAGCAGCACCTGGTCGGCGGCCTTGAACGCGTCCAGGACGCTGACGTGGCGGTCGGAGATGGACAGCAGCCGGTCGTTGGGGATCACGATGAGCGTGTCCACCTCGCCGCGCAGCCGCTCGATCCCGAGCTCGGCCTGGGCGGCCCGGCGCTTGCCCTCGAAGCCGAACGGCCGGGTGACCACGCCGATCGTGAGCGCGCCGAGCGACCTGGCCACGTTGGCCACCACCGGGGCGCCGCCGGTGCCGGTGCCGCCGCCCTCGCCGGCGGTGACGAACACCATGTCGGCGCCCTTCAGCACCTCTTCGATCTCCTCGCGGTGATCTTCCGCCGCCTTGTTGCCGACATCGGGGTTCGCCCCGGCTCCGAGCCCGCGGGTGAGTTCACGGCCGACGTCGAGCTTGACGTCGGCGTCACTCATCAGCAGCGCCTGGGCATCGGTGTTGATCGCGATGAACTCAACGCCTCTGAGCCCCTCTTCGATCATCCGGTTCACGGCATTGACGCCGCCCCCACCAATCCCGACGACCTTGATGACCGCCAAATAATTCTGCGGAGCTGCCACGAGGAGGGCCCTTTCCGCTCGTTTGCCGCTATCGTGTTCCTGCCGCCGCCACCCGGCTGTCCGGCTTTTGAATAGCCAGGCGGATCAACCAACCCTGCGGGCCGCCAACGTGCGCCCCCATAGCATCGGCGTGGCATTTCCCCGCGATTTCCCGGTGTATCAACTCTCACCCTCAACTTGAGATTTAGAGTTGTGCTATGCTGGCGATTGATACGGACAGTAGGGTCGCCCGCGAGCAGGGTCAACTCGCCACGCGCAAAGCCACGCGATCGGGTCGCTGGCATTTTGTGCGGCCAGCCGGGCCCGTTCCGGTCAGTTCCGGGTGACCGCGGTGCCAGGCGCGCTGACGTCGTAATAACGGGCGTGGGTGGGCATCAGCAGCAGCAATTCCCTGGCTTTCTGGGCGCCCCGCCGCGGGCTGCCCCAGACCACCACAATGCCGTCGGTCAGCCGGACCGACACCGCCGAGGCGCTGGCCGCCAGCACCAGCCGGACCTGGTGGGCGACCGGGGGTGGCAGCTCGGCCAGCACCCGTGCCGCGGCGCGGACCGCCTGGCTGCCGCGCAGGGAACCGGCCGGTGGCGCGCCCGGAGCGCCGACCGTGAGCAGCGGCAGCGCGGGCGGGCGGGTCACCGATTGCCGCACCGTCACCCCGAACGCGTCCACCAGCGCATACCCCCCGGCACTGGCCACGGCGAAGACCGGGGTGCGGGGCAGCACCACGATCGTCACCGTGCTCGGCCAGGACCTGCTCACCGTCGCCGACTGGACCTGCTGGATCCGTTCCACCCGGGCGGCCACGGCGGCAGCGTTCACCCGGATGAGCGGCAGCCCGGGCTGGATCCGCGCCGCCCGCAGCACCTCGGCCCGGGATACCAGCGGGCCAGTCCCGGTGACCTGCACCGACCGGACGATCAGCAGCTTCGATCCGAGCAGTGCCCAGCCAAGCGTGGCCACAATGGCCACGGCCACCAGCGCGAAGAACACGGCCCGCCAGCTGACCCGGGCAGGCCGCGCCCGGCCGGTGCCACGGCCGGTGCCCGGCCGGGCTGTGCGCAGCGCGGATCCGCTCACTCAGTTACCACCGGCCCGCGCCGCCAGCGCCGCCACGATCTGCGGCCCGAGCATGGTCACATCGCCCGCGCCCATGGTGAGAACCAGGTCTCCGGGCCGGGCGGTCTCGGCCACCGCGGCCGGCAGCCCGTCCCGGCCGGGTGCCCCATCCCGGCCCGACGCGAACACCGCCCGGCCACCCGGCACGGCCGAGGCCACCAGCTCCCCGGTTACACCCGGCTCCGGGTCCTCCCGGGCGGCGTACACATCCAGCACGAACACCTGGTCGGCCAGGCCGAGCGCGGCACCGAACTCACCGGCGAAGATCCGGGTGCGGCTGAACAGATGAGGCTGGAACACCGCGATCACCCGGCCGTCCCTGATGCCGCGGGCGGCCTGCAGGTCGGCGGCCAGCTCGGTCGGGTGGTGCGCATAGCTGTCCAGCACCAGCACCCCGCCCGCCTCTCCCTTGCGCTCCATCCGCCGCCCCGCCCCCAGGTAGGCTGCCACCCCGTCGGCGGCCGGCCCGGCAGCCACGCCGAGTTCGCGGACGGCGGCGTAGGCGGCAGCGCCGTTCAGCGCGTTGTGGCGGCCGGGGACGCCGATCGTCAGCCACACCGTCTCCGCCCCGCCCGGGCCGGCCGCCTGGGCGGCGGAGACCGCCAGCGACACGCTCATCCCGGCCGTCCGGACCGAGCTGACCCGGTAGTCGGCGTCCGCCGCCTCGCCGTAGCTGCGCACCCGGATACCGCCGCTGGCCGCGGCGGCGGCCAGGGTGCGCGCCCCCGGGTCGTCGGCGCAGGCGATCAGCACCCCGCCCGGCACGATCTGGCGGGCGAACGCGGTGAATGCCGCCTCGATCTCGGCCAGCCCGGCGTAGTTGTCCAGGTGGTCGGCTTCGACGCAGGTGACGACCGCGACCTCCGGCGTGAGCATGAGGAACGAGGCGTCGCTCTCATCGGCCTCCGCGACGAACACCTCACCCTTGCCGTCCTCGGCACCCAGCCCGGTCTCGGTGAGGATGCCGCCGATCACGTACCCGGGGTCGGCGCCGGTGTGCCGGAGCGCGGTGGTGATCATGCCAGTGGTGGTGGTCTTGCCATGGGTGCCGGCCACCGCCACCCCGCGCCGCCCCAGCATCACCGAGGCCAGTGCGGCTGCCCGCGGCAGTATCCGCAG
>Ga0306924_10003283_pt1 | contig 15517 bp, 13 predicted proteins | sample sta12Can44000111_FD_203756 | JGI IMG/M metagenome (GOLD analysis project Ga0306924, IMG submission 203756) | Lab enrichment of tropical soil microbial communities from Luquillo Experimental Forest, Puerto Rico - statanox.12C.anox.44.000.111 (v2)... | ecosystem: Environmental > Terrestrial >... | reverse complement strand
TGACGTCCTCCCTTGACCTTCGAGCCGATGTTATCATTGTCTGCGCGCGCGGCGCAGCCACGATCCACCCAGACCATCCAACCGCCGGGGAGCCGTTACATGACGTCGAAGAAAATCACGCGGCAAGACCTTCGCGACGCGGCGGAGAAATACCGGAACTGGGGCAAGTGGGGCCCCGACGACGAGATCGGCACGCTCAACTATACGCAGCCCGAGGACATCGTTGCCGCGGCCCGGCTCGTGCGCAAAGGCAAGGTGATATCGCTCGCGCTCAATTTCGACCATACCGGGCCGCAGGGCGCAAAAAGCAACTATCCGGCGATGGGCCGCACCAATCCCATCCATACCATGATCCGCACCGGCACCGACGCCTATTCCGGCGTGCTCGACAAGCGCGGCATTCGCGCCGCCGACGATATGGTGACCATGCCGCTCCAGTGCGGCACGCAATGGGACGGGCTCGGCCACGTATTCTATGAAAGCTCCATGTGGAACGGCTACGACTGCCGCGAGGTCACCTCGGCAGGCGCGCAGAAATGCGGCATCGAGAAGACGAAGAGCAAGATGGTCGGCCGTGGAGTCTTCCTCGACGTGGCGCGGGCGCTCGGCAAGGACTCCCTCGATGACGGTTACGGCATCACCTGCGCGGATCTCGACCAAACCGCGAGGGCGCAAGGAGTGACGATGCGGCGGGGAGACTATGTCGTCGTGCGCACCGGCCAGATGGAGCGCTGCCTCAAGGCCGGAAGCTGGGACGGCTATCCCGGCGGCGATGCGCCCGGCTTTGCCTTCGAGACGCTGGAATGGGTGGCGCGCACGCAGCTCGCGGCGCTCGCCAGCGACACCTGGGGCTGCGAGGTGCGGCCCAACAACACCGAGGCCGGAATCAACCAGCCCTGGCACTGGATCACCATTCCCATCATGGGAATGACCATGGGGGAAATCTTCTATCTCAAGGACCTTGCCGAGGACTGCGCGGCGGACAATATCTACGAGTTCATGTTCGTTGCGCCTGCCATTCCGATCACCGGCGCGGTCGGATCGCCGACCAACCCGCTCGCGATCAAATAGCGGCGATGAATCCCTCCCCAGCCCAAGTCGGATTTATCCGACTTGGGCCCGCTTAAAGTGCCGAACTCGGGCAAGCCCGAGTTCGGAAGGGGAGGGTGGCCGAGCGAAGCGAGGTCGGGTGGGGGTGGCGCAGGGCGTACTCGATCAGGCTGAGGACGATCTTTCGAGGTTCAGAACGCACAGCTTCACTGTCTTGCGCAGCCATGCTTTTGCGCAGGTCGCGAGCAATCTCGCTTGCCAAGAGCCCCCACCCGGCCGCCTACGCAGCCAAGTTTACGCAGGCTGCGTAAACTTGCCTGCGTGCGGCCACCCTCCCCTTCGGGGAGGGATGACCCCGGAGAGCTGCGATGAATCTCGCCATCAATCCCGCAATCGCTGCTGGCGTGCTCGTCTCGACCGCCGTCACCGATGCAGCCTACGTGTTCTTCAACGCCGCGGTGGTGAGCCGAAGGCGGTTGCGGGCGGCGAACTGGAGCGCGATCTGGTATCTGCTCTCGGCATTCGCGGTGATCAGCTACACCGAGAATGCGACCTATGTGGCGTTTGCCGCGCTCGGCTCATGGCTCGGCGCGTTCTCTTCAGTGACCTTTCTGCACCGCACCAGCCCGCCGCGTCACGATCCGCCGTAACGGCTGCATTCGCAGCTCGGCCATTGATAGCCCGCATTGACCGTTATTGAAATGTGGCACACGGCTTCCCGGATTTCGCTGTCGCTCAATCCGGGCTACGGTTGCTCGGATTGTAACGCAGCCGCAAAGGCCCGACATGCTCGGACACAATCGAAGAATGAGCGGGGCGGAATGCCTCGCCGACATGCTCAAGGGTTACGGCGTCACGCACGTCTTCCATGTGCCGGCGGTGCTGCGCAAGACCTTTGCCGTCATGGAGAGCCGCACCGACATCAAGCGGCTGCACGTGCACGGGGAGAAGGCAGCGGCCTACATGGCGGACGGCTATGCCCGCGCGTGCGGGCGGCCCGGCATCTGCATGGCGCAGGTGATCGGCGCGCTCAACCTCGCCGCGGGGCTGCGCGACGCCGCGCTCGCGCATTCGCCCGTCATCGCCATGACCGGCGGGCGCGAGCCGAAGACCAAGTTCCGCAACGTCTATCAGGAGATCGACGACGTGCCGGCGTTCGAGCCGGTGACCAAGTTCAACGCCACCATCGATGACGTCGCGCGCTTTCCCGACATGGTGCGGCAGGCGTTCCGCGTGGCAACCTCAGGCAAGCCCGGCCCCGTGCATCTGCAGTTTCGCGGCAACGAGGGGCAGATCGACGCCGAGGAGGCGGAGATGGAGCCCTTGTGCGAGCCGCAGTTTTCCCGCGTGCCCGCGTTCCGTCCCCGCCCCGACGATGCGAGCGTAAGGGCGGCGCTTGCGCATTTGCAGGAGGCGGCGCGTCCGGTCATCGTGGCCGGCGGCGGGGTGCGCGCCTCGGGCGCCGCGGCCGAGCTCGTCGCGCTCGCCGAAGCGCTGCAAATTCCGGTCGCGACCTCGCTCAACGGCAAGGATGCCATTTCCGGCAACCACCTGCTGTCGGTGGGGGTGGTCGGGACCTATTCGCGCGAGAGCGCCAATCGCGTCGTCAATGCCGCGGACCTCGTCTGCTTTGTTGGGACCGAGACCGGCGGCATGACGACGCATTTCTGGGCGGCGCCGCGCATCGGCACGCCCGCGATCCAGATCGATATCGATCCGGAAGCGATCGGCCGCAATTATCCGGTACTCGCGGGCCTCAACGGCGATGCCAAGGTCACGCTCGCGGCCATGCTCGCCGCCGCCGATCGTTCCAGCGCCGGCAAGCGCAAAGCCTGGGTCGAGGAGGCGCAGGGAATGTGCCGGCAGTGGTCGGCGAAATACCGCTCAGCGCTTGCCTCGGACGCCGTGCCGATCCGCCCCGAGCGCATCTGCGCGGAGCTTTCGCGCCACGTCCCCGACGACGGCATCGTGGTGGTCGACACCGGCCATGCCGGCATGTGGATGGGCGGAATGTACGATCTCACAAGCCCGCGCCAGAGCTACATGCGTAGCGCCGGCCACCTCGGCTGGGCCTTCCCTGCCGGACTTGGAGCGAAATGCGCATGTCCTGAGCGGCCGGTGATCACGTTCACGGGCGATGCCGGCCTCTGGTATCATATCGCCGAGATCGAGACCGCGGCCCGTTGGGGCATCAACGCCGTCACCGTGGTCAACAACAACTCGAGCGGAAACCAGTCGAAGCGCGGTTTCGACCGCGTCTATGGCGGCACTCAGACCGAGCAGGCGCGCGAATTGTGGACCTTCAGCCGGGTCAGTTTCGCGCGCATTGCCGAGGAAATGGGCGCGCTTGGGATGCGGGTGGAAAAGCCCCGCGACATCGCACCGGCACTTGAGCAGGCGCTCAAGGCCGACCGGCCGGTCGTGATCGACGTGGTCACCGATATCGAGGCGTTGGCGCCGCTTGCAGTGGTATAGGGCGAGGGCGACAGCTTTGCACCGCAGCGTGGAACGGTCACCCTAGGCGGCGGGTTATATATTTTGCTTGTTGGGGTGAGGCATAGCGCGTCGGAAGCCGCGCGGAAAATACGCTGTCGTCTCCCCTGCAAGGGAACAATGGGAAACGCACCGCATGCATGTCGATGAGATAAGCGTTTGGTCGTGGGTGGCTGCATCGGCTTTCGCCATGACCGCTCTCGCTGCGGCGATTATTGCGACGCAAGACAAGATGAATCCGTCGGGTGCGCCAGAAATGCCGTTCGCACAACCGGCCATCGTGCCGCCCGCATTGACGACGGACGGACGCGCATAGTTCGCTCGTCAATCTTCCCGCGTGAGCGGGCGGCGCACACCCCACTGCTTCAGGACGCCGGCAAGCTCCTCCGCGATGAAGAATCTCGCACTTTCCGGGTCATAAGCGTCCTGTAAGAGTTCGTCATAATCCGTGAAGACGTGGCGTGCGTAGGCAACGAGCGACAGCCATGCTGCTGTTTGCGGCGCAGCAACACGCAATCCAGGACTGGCGAGCGCATGGTCGAGCACAGCCTCGAACTCGTGTGCGGGGATGCGCGGAGCCAGCTCCCGCAGCGCACATGCGATCTCGCTGCGCGTGCTCACATTCCCTTCAGGGCAGGGTGAACACAATCAGCTGGTTGGTGACAGCGCCGCTGCCCGGCTTCAACGAGCCGCCCGCGAGATAGACGTGATTGCCGTCCGTGGCTGCGCTGGTCCCGTGCCGTCCGGCCGGCATGGGCGCAAGCTCACGCCAGCTGTTGGCTTTCGAATCGTAGGCTTCGTTCTCGGGAAAGGTGTGGTCCGGAGGCAACTCCCCGTCGAGCACTACGAACAGCCCCTTGTACGACGCTCCGGCAAGCCCGCTGCGCGGCGTCGGAAGCGGCGGGGCCGACAACCACGTGTTCGTGGTGGGATCGTACACATCGTGCAGGCCGGTGCGATCGACTGGGCCGGTGAAACGGCCGCCGGCAATGTGGATTTTGCCGTCGATCACGGCCGCGGCCGTGTGGTCGCGCGCCTTGGGCAGCGGCGCCAGCTCCTTCCAGGTGTTGGCCTTGGGATCATACACTTCGTGGGTTGCGACCGTCGTCCCGTCGGGAGCGCGTCCGCCGATGGCATGGATGCGGCCATCGAGCGCGACCACGGCAACCGATCCGCGGCCTGCCTTGAGCGGGCTGAGAATCCGCCACGTATCGAGCGAGGGGTCGTACTCGAAAGCGGTATTCTGCCCGTCCTTGTGCACGCCGCCGCCGACGAAACCGCCGATGGCATAGATTTTTCCGTTCAGCACCGCGGCGCCGATGTGATCGAGCGCGCGCGGCAGTGGAGATCGGGCGCGCCACGTGTCGGCCGCTGGGTCGTATTCCTCGTGATAGGGCCCGGTGAAGCCAAGCACGCTTCCGCCCAGCACGTGGACCTTCCCGTCGACGTAGGCGAGCGCCACCTCGTTGAGGGCGGCGGGCATCGCCGTTTTCATCTCCCAGCTGCCGGTCGGTTGCGCGTGAACGCTTGCGATGAGCGCCACCAGCGCCGCAGCGGCAAATGGCCACCTCCCGAAACACAGAGACATCTGAGCTCTCCTCATCAAGGCGCCTCGCCGATCTCGCGCAGGATTTCCGCGCTGTGCTCGCCGAGCCGCGGGGAGGAGCGTTCCGCTACCATGGGCTGGCCTGCGAGCGTGATCGGCGTGCGCACGCCCGGGATGCGGCCACCCTTCGCCGCCGCGCTCGGCGGATCGATCCGCATTCCGCGGTGGCGCACCTGCGGATCGGCGAACACCTGGTCGAGCGAGTTGATCGGCCCGGCTGGCACCTGCACCGCTTCGAGCCTGGCGAGCAGCTCGGCGCGTTGCCACTTCCTGGTCAGGTCTGAGAGGCGGGCGACCAGGCTGTCACGATTGGCGAGGCGATCTGAATTTGCGAGCCAGTGTGGCTCCTGCGCAATCTGCGCCTCGCCCAGAACCGCGCACAGCTTGGCGAATTGATTGTCGTTGCCGGTCGCAATGATGATGTGGCCGTCGGCGACCGGAAACACCTGATAGGGGACGATGTTGGGGTGCGCATTGCCGAGGCGCTCCGGCACCTTGCCGGAGACGAGATAATTGAGCGCCTGGTTGGCGAGCACGCCCACCTGGCTGTCGAGCAGCGCGGTATCGACCAGGCAGCCGCGGCCGGTGCGGTCACGCTCGATCAGGGCGGCGAGGATGCCGATTACCGAATAGATGCCGGTGAATATGTCGGCGACGGGGACGCCGGCGCGTTGCGGCTCGCCGTCGGGGGTGCCCGTGAGGTCCATGATCCCGCCCATGCCCTGCGCCATCAGATCGTAGCCGGCGCGCGTGGCCGAGGGGCCGGTCTGGCCGAAGCCCGTGACCGAGCAATAGATGAGCCGTGGGTTCTCCTTGCTCAGGCTCGCATAGTCGAGGCCGAACTTGGCAAGCCCGCCCACCTTGAAATTCTCGATCAGCACATCCGAGCGGGCCGCGAGCTTGCGCACGATCCGGCGGTCTTGCTCATGCTCGAAATCGAGCTCGATCGAACGCTTCCCGCGGTTGGTGGCGTGGAAATAGGCAGCCCCGAGATGGCCGCCGTCGGTCGCCTCGACAAAAGGCGGACCCCATCCGCGCGTATCGTCGCCGGTTCCCCTGCGCTCCACCTTGATGACGTCGGCTCCGAGATCGGCCAGGATCTGCCCCGCCCAGGGTCCGGCTAGGATTCGGGCGAGCTCGAGCACGCGTAGTCCGGCCACCGGCCCCGGCATCGATTGGTTCCTTTTCCGCTTACCTGCGATCAACGGTGAAGTTGTTAACGACAGCCGCTTGTGTCGCCTTTCAAACCCGCCTTGTCCATAGCTCCATCCCTCCCCGAAGGGGAGGGTGGCCGACGGAGCAAAGCGACGGCGGCTGGGTGGGGACTTACCCCCAACGCAAGCGGTCGAGACTTTGCACAAAGCCCCACCCGGCTCGCTTCGCTCGCCACCCTCCCCAGCCCAAGTCGGATTTATCCGACTTGGGCCACCTAAAGTGCCGAACTCGGGCAAGCCCGAGTTCGGGTGGGGAGGGATGACGCCTGGCACGGTTTGTGAATTTATCATAGGGACCCTATCTAATGTCCGGCGCAAAACCTGATTCGGGCACCAGTGAGCACAACCTTCTTCGGCGAGATGCTCCAGTCCATCGCGGAGCGCGGGCGGGCACTGATCGATCGCACGCATCGGCGCGGCGCTGGGGAGCAGCATTCCGCCAACCTCATCCAGCTGTGCGAGGACCTGCTCTCCCGCCGCGGGGAGGCTTCCGGCGTTGCGCTCGCACGCGAGATTCTCCTGCGCTATGGCGAGCTCAAGCCGGGTTCACGCATTGCGTTCTTCGAGGAGCTGGCGAGCCGGTTCGGTCCCGATCCCGTGCGGCTGCGCGCGGCTGCGTCCGCCTGGTTAAGCGTGCCGAGCGAAACCGCCGCGGCCAATCTGCACCGCGCCTCGGAGCCGCGCCGGCTCGAGCTCATCCGCCGGCTCAACCTCGCGCCCAACGGGACGCGCGCGCTGGTGCGCATGCGCGAGCAGCTCATGGACGCGATGGATCATCGCAGCGACCTCGAGACCATCGATGAGGATTTCCTCCACCTGTTCTCTTCCTGGTTCAACCGCGGCTTTCTGGTGCTGCGCCGGATAGACTGGTCGACGCCGGCGAGAATTCTGGAGAAGATCATCCGCTACGAGGCGGTGCACGAGATCCGCGACTGGAACGATCTGCGCGCGCGCATCGATTCGCCCGACCGGCGCTGTTACGCCTTTTTCCATCCCGCGCTGATCGACGAGCCGTTGATCTTCGTCGAGGTGGCGCTCACCCGCGGCATTGCGGGTGCGATCGAGCCGATCCTGTCCGGCAACGGGGAACCGGTCGATCCCGACCGCGCCAACACGGCGGTGTTCTATTCCATCTCCAACTGCCAGCGCGGATTGGCCGGCGTGTCGTTCGGCCATTTCCTGATCAAGCAGGTGGTGGAGGAAGTGCAGCGCGACATGCCGCGGCTGTCGACCTTCGTCACGCTGTCGCCGGCGCCTGGTTTTGCGCAATGGCTCAAGGCCGAGCGCACCGCCAAAACGTCGTCGGCGCTGGGCGAGGAGGATCGCGCGGCGCTCGCCGCGCTCGACAATCCCGACTGGTGGCGCAATGAGGAAACCGCCGAGGCGGTGCACGAGCCGCTCATTCGCGCAGCCGCGTGGTATTTCCTGCGCGCGCGCTCCTCGCGCGGGCTTCCGCGCGATCCGGTCGCGCGTTTCCACCTCGGCAATGGCGCCCGCCTCGAGCGGCTCAATTTTCTCGCCGATTGCTCCCCGCGCGCGCTCTCCCAGTCGCACGGCCTGATGGTCAATTATCTCTACGATCTCGATCACATCGAGAAGAACCACGAAGACTATGCGCAGCATCAGACCGTCATCGCGGCGGGCGCAATCAATCGCCTCGTGCGCGCGCCGGCGCGCGAAGCCGTGCCGGCGGGAGACTGACCAGGCACTATCGCGTCAGCGTCCAAACCCGGCGGCGGCGGCGACCCGCGTCCATTTGGCGAGATCATCGCGGATGAACGCGGCAAATCCCTCAGGGCTGCCGCCGATGATGTCGAAGCCCTGCACCTTGAGCGTCGCAATCACGTCGGGCGATTTTGCCGCCGCATTGGAAGCGTCAGCAAGCCGCTCGATGATGTCGCGCGGCGTGCCGGCCGGGGCTAGGAGCCCGAACCAGCCGGACGTATCGTATCCGCTCACGCCTGCTTCGGAGACGGTGACGAGGTCCGGCGCTGCGCTCGCGCGGTGAAGCCCGGTCGAGGCGAGCGCCACCAGCCTGCCCTCGGCGATGAACTGCAGCACCGTCGATGCCGGCGAGAACATCACTTGGATGCGGCCGCCCAGCAGGTCGGTGGCGGCTTGCGCGCTTCCCGTATAGGGCACGTGCACGAGCTTGACCCCCGCCATCAGGTTGAACAGTTCGCCGCTGAAATGCGAGGTGCCGCCTACGCCTGCCGACCCGTATGACAGCTCGCCCGGCTTCTCGCGCGCGAGCTTGATGAGCTCGGCGATGCTGTGCACGCCGAGCGAAGGATTGACGACGACGATATTCGGCAGCGTCGTAAACAGCGAGATCGGTGCAAAGTCCTTCGGGAATTCGAAGGGCAGATTGGGCGTGATGACGGGATTGATGGTGTTGGCAATGGTGCCTTGCAGCAGCGTGTAGCCGTCGTTCGCCGCGTGCGCCACGAAATTGGTGGCGATGTTGCTGCCGGCGCCGGTGCGGTTCTCGACAATGAATTGCTGGCCGAGCAGCCGGCCCAGCGCTTGCGCCAGCACGCGGGCCGAGATATCGCCCGAAGCGCCGGGGGCAAAACCCATGATGATGCGCACCGGCCGGGACGGATAATCTTCCGCCCGCACTGTGGGGAAGATCGCCATGATGCCCGCAGCAGCCGCTGCCAGACGCAGAAATCGCCGGCGTGGAAGCGTCATGGGGTTTCCTTATCTAATCCCTCCCCGCAGGGGAGGGTGGTCGAGCGAAGCGAGACCGGGTGGGGTCAGCGGCTTCGGGGAAAGATTGCAGCCCGTGACCAAGCCGCGCTCGATTACCACGTTAGCTTTTCCCGTAGACCGGTACGACGGCGCCGCGCGTGACGCGGTTTTCCGGTGAAGCCAGAAACAGGATGGTCGCCGCGACCTCCTCGACCTTGGCCCACGCGGTATGGTCGGCATTCGGCATGGCCTTGCGGTTGGCGGGGGTGTCCATGGTCGAAGGCGCCACCGCATTGACCAGAATGTCCGCTTTCACCACTTCCTCGGAAAGCGCGACGGTGAGGGCAGCGACCGCGGCCTTGCTGGCGGTATAGGCCGTCATGCCGGCGCCGGCGCGCCATTCGAGCGCCGGCCGGGTCGCGACATTGACAATGCGGCCGCCGTTCGCGGCGCGCATCATGGTCCGAACCGCCGCCGCGCAGCACAGGAACGCGGTGACGAAATTCATGTCGAGCTGCTTCATCAGCTGCGCCTTCGTCGTCTCGGCGACCGCGCTCATCGCAAAGCCGCCGGCGAGATGGATCGACGCCCACAGCCGCGGAACGCTCCCGTAGAGCCGCTCGACGGCGCTCTCCTCGGAAAGCTCGATGTTGCCCACGAGTGCCACCCTGGCATGGTCGCGCAAGGGAAAGCGCTGCGCCTCCGACGCATCGATGAATGGCACATGACAGAATGCGCCGGCCTCGATCAGCGCGCCCACGACCGCCTGTCCGAGCGCGCCGGTCCCGCCGGTGACGATGACATGGCGCTCCCGGTAATCCATCGGCCGCTCCGCTCCTTCTCGTGACGATCATCGCCGATCGGTCGATTTGCGCAAGACGTTTCGCTCCACCCGCTTGAGACCGTGCCGCAAGCCGCGCCATGCTGTGCCGAGGAGTAACCACCATGGACGGCCAAACGGCCGAGTTCGACCTCGCCGTCGTCGGCGGCGGCATCAACGGGACCGGCATCGCCCGCGATGCGGCCGGGCGCGGGCTGCGCGTGCTCCTCCTCGAGCAGGGCGACCTCGCCTCCGGCACCTCGTCGGCTTCCACCAAGCTCATTCACGGGGGGCTGCGCTATCTCGAGCACGGATGGCTGCGGCTGGTGCGCGAGGCGCTCATCGAGCGCGAGGTGATGCTGCGCATGGCACCGCACTTGATCCGGCCCATGCGCTTCGTGTTGCCGGTCGAGCCCGGGATGCGGCCGCGCTGGATGCTGCGGCTCGGCCTCTTCATCTACGATCATCTCGGCGGGCGAAAGATTCTGCCTGCAACGCGCAGCATTGCGCTCGACCACGGCACGCTGGCGGCCCCGCTGCGGCGGACCTATGCGGATGGATTCGAATATTCCGACTGCTGGGCGGATGATGCGCGCCTTGTGGTGCTCAACGCGGTCGATGCCGCCGAGCGAGGGGCGGTCATCCGCACCCGCACGCGCTGCGTCGGCGCCGAACGCGGCAAAGTCTGGCGCCTCGTGCTCGATGTGCGCGGCCGGCGCGACACTGCAACCGCCCGCGTGATGATCAACGCCACCGGCCCATGGCTCAAGCTGTTTGCAGATTCGGTGCTGCACCAGGCGGCGCCCGTGCGCGTGCGGCTCGACAAGGGGAGCCACATCGTGGTGCGGCGCCTGTTCGAGCACGATCGCGGCTACATCTTTCAGACGCGCGATGCCCGCGTGGTCTTCGCGCTCCCGTTCGAACGCGACTTCACCCTGATCGGCACTACCGACCGCGGCTTTGCCGGCGACCCCGATGGCATTCGCCCGACCCCCGACGAGATCCGCTATCTCTGCGATGTCGCGAACCAGCATTTCCGCGCTGCGGTCGAGCCGGCGCAGGTGGTCTGGTCGTTCGCCGGCATTCGCTCGCTCTTCGATGACGGATCGAGGCGCTCGCAGGACGTCACGCGCGACTATACGATCGAGCTCGATGACCGCGACGGCGCGGCGCCGCTCCTGACCGTATACGGCGGCAAGATCACGACCTACCGGCGCCTCGCCGAGCAGGTCCTCGACCGTCTCTCGCACATTCTCAGGTGCGGGGCGGCATGGACCGGCGCCTCGCATCTGCCGGGCGGCGAGTTTCCCCACGACGGGCTTGCATCGCTTGTGGAGCAGACGCGCGCATCCCGGCCGTTTCTTGCCGAGCAGCACGTGCGACGCCTGGTGCGTGCCTATGGAACGAGAGTCGAGGGCGTGCTCGGTGCGGCGCGACGGCTCGAAGACCTCGGCCCTTGCTTCGGCGCCGACCTCACCGCAGCCGAGGTGCGTTATCTGATGGAGCGGGAATGGGCGCGGACCGAGGATGATGTGCTGTGGCGGCGCAGCAAGCTTGGCCTCTTGTTCTCGGCGCAGGAGCGGGAACAACTGGCGCGGTTCATGACCGCCGCAATCGGCGCGCCGGCATGACCGGACGGCTGTTTACGTTAATCGGACTTGCATGGGCGCAACGACGTGTCGTTGTCGCATCCGCTAAAGGTTTAGCGATCTCCTACACCAGCTTCTAAGCTGGAAATGTTTTGATAATCACGTTGAGGGGATTTGCTCCTTGCATTTGCGGAGCCGCTTGCGTGACTGAAGCTGACAGCAGCGCCTTGATCGGCCGCGCCAAGGTCCTGATCGTTGACGATGAATATCATACGCGCAAGACGATCCGTGCCCTGCTGCTGGTAATGGGCTGCACCAGAATCCACGAGACGGGCGACGGCGTCGGCGGCCTTGACGCGATCCGCACATTCTCTCCGGACGTCGTCCTGCTCGACTGGGACATGCCGGGCATGGATGGAGCGGAGTTCGTGAAGCGGCTGCGCACGCAGTGCGCGCATCCGCAATGCAAGGTTGCGATCATCATGCTGACCGGACACTCCGATGCAGCTATCATGAACATCCTGGAAGCTAAAAATCCTTGCTTTCCCTGGATTTTCTGGCTTAATCCTCATGTTCGTTACAGTCAGGAACCGTTACGGGAAGCGCTCGGGAAGCTTCCCAGGTGCTTCCCCAAGGCCGAGAGGAACGTCGAATGGCGAAGCCTAAAGCGCGGCGCACGCGTAGCAGCAGGGCGGCGCGAGTGCGCAACGCAGCGCAGCTTAGATCGGCTGCGTACCACGAGGCTGGTCATGCCGTGGTCGGACGTGTGCTTACCCTCGTTTGCGGCCTTGCAACGATCAAGCCGAACTATGAGCAAATGCAGGCGGGAGTCAGCATCTGTGCTGACCCTTACGAGTGCGAGATGGAATGGCAGAAGCGCGGTAAGTACCGCGACGGGAACGCGGTATGGCACGCGAGAATCATCGCATACATGGCAGGAGCGGAGACCGAGAAGGAGCTCCTCGGCCAAGAAGCGCTAGGCGACGCCGATGACCAGCTCCAGATTGAACTCATGGCGACGGATAACCCATGGAAGAAGACCGAGGTCCAATGGGAGAAGCTTGAGTCGCGACTGCGGGCGATGACCCGCATGTTAGTCCGCCGCCACAAGGCGCTGATCGAGCGTGTAGCCAAGGCCCTTCTGACTAAGACCACCTTGAGCGCTCGTCAGCTCGATAAGATGGTGGGAAAAAGCGTAGCAGATGTGAAGCGTAATTCGCCAACCGCCTATGCCGCGGCGATGAACGAAAGCGAGCGCAAGGCCCTGCGCGCCGCTCTCGAAGACTACTTCCCGTTGTCGGGCAGGCCAGGCGATTCTCGAACGAGATATCCGAGGGGGTAAAGCGATCCGCGGATCTCTTCCAGCAAGAAGTAGACTAGCCTCTCAAAGCGGAAATTCGACATGAAGCTCGACGCCAAGACGATTCCGCGGTTGCGACTGCCGGAGGGTAAGACTGATCACATCTACTGGGACGGCGAGTTCGCCGGATACGGCTACCGGCTCCGGCGCAGCGGCGACAAGGCGAAGGGCACGTTCATCGCCCAGTACCGCCACCACGGCGCAACGCGCCGTTTCCTCATCGGGAGCGCAGACTTGATCAGCCCCGCCCAGGCCCGCGAGCAGGCCAAGAAGGTTCTGGCCAAGGTCGAGCTCGGGGTCGATCCGCAGCAAGAGAAAGAAGACAGCCGGTGCAAGGCGGTTCCCCATTCGTTGGGCGCTGTCGTGCAGGATTATCTCGCCCTCCGCAAAAGCGAGCTGCGGCCGAACACCTTCGACGGGGTGAAGCGGTATTTGACCGGGTCGTATTTCCGCGCGCTGGCCCCGGTTGACATCGGTACCGTTGCCCGTCGCGACGTTGCCACGGCTCTTAACGCTATCGTTCGGTTGAACGGCAGGGTGGCGGCGGCCCGAGCTCGCGCTACGCTATCCGCGTTCTTTACGTGGGCAATGCAACAAGGATTGGCCGAGGCCAATCCCGTCATAGGCACGGCCTCGCCGGAGGAACCCGCGCCGCGTGATCGTGTGCTTGAAGACCGCGAGCTCGCCGCGGTGTGGAAGGCTTGCGGCGAGGACGAATTCGGGAAAGTCATACGGCTATTGATCCTAACCGGGTGCCGGCGCCAGGAAATCGGCGGCATACGATGGAGCGAGCTCGATCTCGACAAAGGGACATGGACCTTGCCGGCCGCGCGGGCCAAGAATGGTCGGGCGCACGCTCTGCCCTTGCTCGACACGGCGCTCGGCATCATCCGATCTGTGCCGCGCCAACTCGGCCGTGATCACCTGTTCGGCACACTGAGCCCCCACGGTTTCACGAGTTGGTACATGTTCGACGACCTCACCGAACGTGTAGGTTTTAGCAATTGGACGATCCACGACATCAGAAGGTCGACGGCCACCGGCATGGCCGACGTCGGAATCGCGCCGCACGTGATCGAGGCCGTGCTGAACCACCGGAGCGGCCATAAGGCGGGCATCGCCGGCATTTACAACCGTTCCAGCTACACGCGGGAGGTTCGCGCCGCTCTCGCCGCTTGGGAATCCCACATCGCCGGTTTGGTCGGCGGGGAGAAGAAGGTCATCCCGTTTGACCGCGCGGGTGGTAATGGTATTTGACCGCTCCCGATTGTTGACCGTAACCCAACAGCTCGTTTATAATTTAGTCATTATAGGCCCCTGTTAGGTCTAGAGCTCGTCGCGGAGAAGTCCGCGTCGAGGGGCTAAGCCCCAAGTTGTATGGCCAGGGAGCCACGGCCATCGGAACAAATCCGATGGTCGACCACGCCCCCACCTCCCTCCCCGAACAAGAACAGCAGGAACGCTCGCGCAAGAGGCGTGAGCGTCGCCGGCGTGCGCGTAAGGCTCGGCGCGAGCGTATGCGGCGCTTGGCGGCGAATCCACCAAGCCACCTGATCTTTGTCACCCCGTTTTTGGACTGGTGTGCAGCCAAAGGCATATCGGAATCGACCGGGCGGCGGCTGATCCAGGCGGGGAAGCTCAAAGTCGTCCACTTATCGGCGCGCCGGATCGGCGTGCGATCTGATCACGACGCCGAGTATCTCGCCCAATGCGAGGGGGAGGTCGCTTCGGCTGCCACGTCATGAGAAAAAGCCCGCGCCGGGGGCTCCAACGAGTGCTCTGCTTTCGCAAACTGCCAATGATGCACCGCGCCGACTGGGCCGCAGGGCCAGCAGCGGCATGGTCTTCGCCTGGTTCGACTGGGACCGCAACCATCGCCGGCCGCTCCCTCAGCATCTCGGAGGCAGCATCTCCGCCACCATTCTCGGAGGCGGTCACCACCACCGGCGCGAGCGCGATCGAGCGGGGGCATCGTGAACGCGCCCCCGCAGTGGATGCCAACGCATTGCATCAGCAATCCCTGAATTGTTGTGCCGCGTACCGCCGACGGCCGGATGCCCGTCATTAACCCCGGCGACTTGGTCACCGGAGAAAGAGGAAAGCCATGTCCATGTCGGACGATGCGAAGAAGCCAGATCTCAAAATTATTAGCGATGAGGAGCTGGACGAGGAAGAGCGTGAGTACCGCGCTCTTCGTCGCGATCTCCCCGGCGCCAAGGGTGCCGCCGACATCGGCATGCTTACGATCAGCGTGGGCCGGCAGCCAACTCCGAAGAACGTGTTTTATCGCACGCACAAGACGTTCAGGCCGGTCGTGCCGCTCGTGAACGTTGAGGTCGGCATGGACCGACACTTCATCGCGGTCATGCCCAACATGATCGAGCCGTTGGCCAGCATTGGCATCACGGTCACCGATCACATCCTCTATCTGACAATCACTCCCGAGGGCGGCTTGCGGATCGTTCCCGTCCGCGGCCCGAACGCGGAGGGCGAGCAGAACGAGTGGGACAGGACAAAGGAAATGGCATTGATCGAAGCCATGAACGGCTGGGTCAGGATGTACACCGACAAGGTGAACAAGGCCTACATGAGTTTTCCTGCACCCGTCGGTCGGTATGGCGAACCGAATTGGCCGGATATCAAGCACGCCAAGATCATGCGGATGGCGTTTCGCGACAAGGGCCGGTTGAT